>JAEIGA010005719.1_pt1 | contig 18948 bp, 18 predicted proteins | sample 9270691 | NCBI WGS metagenome assembly JAEIGA01 (sample SAMN17057246, study PRJNA624740) | gut metagenome | biome: biome; isolation source: fecal sample | host: Bos grunniens | place: China: Xizang | collected 2019 | reverse complement strand
TTGAAGATTTTTCGTCTGCCTCATTGTAATAAAACTTTTCCAAGGGATATAAACCGTAAAAGCCGGCCGTGCCTGAACTTTCATATTAAGAATTGTTGCGGTGTATGTGCTGGTAAAATATCAGCTGAAGAATATCGTAATTCCGTTCGTCAGGCAGTTGAATTCTTAAAAGGCGGAGTAGGAAAATCGGTTGCCGCCTTAAAAAGGGAAATGAATATGGCGGCTGATAATCTGCAGTTTGAAAAGGCTGCCGCTATTCGCGATAGGATTTCGGCAATTGAAAGAATAGGTGAACGGCAGAAGATTTACAGCTCGATTTATAAAAGGCAGGATATTATTGCTCTGGCGGTTGCCGAATCGGCTGCCTGCTTTGAAGTGTTTAGATTTTCCGACGGAAATTTAACCGATAGGGAAGAGTTTATTGTTGATGCCGTTTCGGATTTGGCATCGGCACGAAGTGAATTTATAACTCAGTTTTACTCTATGCGTGATAATATTCCGCCGAGAGTTGCTGTTGACGGTGAAATTGAAGATAAGGAGCTGCTTGAAAAGTGGCTTTTTGAAAAAAGAGGAGCAAATGTAACTGTTGCTGTTCCCGAACGCGGTGAGCAAGAGCAATTAGTCACAATGTGCCGAAATAATGCAAGCGAACGTTTAGCTAAGCATTTGGGACGGAATATCGGTCAAACCGCAGGACTTGATGAGCTAGCACGTTTGCTTGGGCTTCCAAAACCCCCAAAATTTATCGAATCCTACGATATATCTAACACCGCAGGTGAGGATAATGTTGCCGGTATGGTTGTGTTCAAAGACGGTAAGCCTTATAAGCAGGATTACAAAAAATTTAAAATCAAAAGCTTTAGCGGTCAGGACGATTTCAGGTCTATGGCAGAGGTTATTGAACGCCGATTTTCTGAGTATAAAAATGCCGAAACCGAGGACGGATTCGGCAGATTACCTGATTTGATTTTGTTAGACGGCGGTAAGGGTCAGCTTTCGGCAGTGTCCGAGGTTTTAAGTCGAATGGGAATTAATGTTCCTGTTTTCGGTATGGTTAAGGATTCAAAACATAAAACGCGTGCAGTTACAGGTGATGGCGGTGAAATTGCGATAAAAGCCAACCGTAGTGCTTATACGCTTGTCTCGACTATTCAAGAAGAGGTTCATAGATTTGCAATTGGATATCACAGGAAGTCTCGCTCTAAAAACACTCATCTATTGAAACTATGTGAAATTGAGGGTGTGGGTGAGGTGACGGCTAAAAAGCTGCTTTCTCACTTTAAAACAGTAACAAAAATATCAGCCGCTTCCAAAGAGGATATCATAAAATTAGGGATTCCTCAGAAAACGGCTGAAAATATTGTTGAATATTTGAACTTGAATTAATCTTTTTTTACTATTACACCGTTGGTGAATTCTTCACCGCAAGGGTCGGGATTAATTTGTGATAGGGAATAGATGTCGGTTGCTTTGACATCAAACTCGAAGGTAGGGTTGCCCTTCAAGGCGGTTGACCGCATAATTACCGGAATTTTTGAGTTTACACGTGCAACCTTAAGTACCTCGGCACCGACCACGTTGCAACCTAAAACCCTGATATATGGCACTTTTTCAGGAATTTCATTTTTGTTTTCTTTTAAAAAAGCCGAAAGAACAAGTCGACGAAGTCTTGCGTTTGTGTACCGCTTGGTTGCGGCATATTCTAAAAGCTCAGGTAGATTTCTGCCTATTCTCGCCGCCGAAAACAATCGGTTTTCAATTCCCTCGCTTATATCGGGTAATACTTTGTAATCCTCCTTAGAGGTAGTGCGTAAAGCCGAAAGGATAGTTGTTTCAAGAATTTTCAAATCCGAAATCTTACCGTCGTCTGCGGCAGTTTTTATGATTTGGTATGCCTTTTCAGGCATATATTTCGAAGCACGCTCGACTTTGCCGGAAAGTATCAGTTCTCGAATAGCACTAGCTGAGGAAAATTCGCCGTTGGCGATGGTGCTGTCGTGTGAAACACCTTGCCGATTAACGGCAACAAACTTCATTTTGGAATTTAACGATTTTGCCGCAGAAATGTACTCAACAGCTAATGTATCGTTAGGGGAACGCAGCAGCTCACCGTTCCCGCAAAGCCTTTCAACGGCAGTTTCACGTGCTTTGGCAGGTGCGAAACCCAAATCAAGCTGCTCTCGCATATAAGCTTTAAATTCTGTTGAACGGATGCAATAGCTGGTTTTAATAATTCTCTCGATACATCCGGATTCACTGCCGAAAATCAGAGTATCAATTCCAATGTTTTCAAGAATTTCAATGGCTCCCTCGCTAAATTTTTGAGCGGTAGCCATTGCCCAATAGGTTGGAAGCTCCACAACCAGGTCAACACCGCATTCTAAAGCCTGCTTTGTTCTTAGGAATTTGGAAATGATTGCAGTATCACCGCGTTGTACGAAATTTCCGCTCATAACGGCTACAACGGCTTCAGCACCGTTCTTTCGTGCCTGGTCAATCAAATATTTATGTCCGTTGTGAAACGGATTGTATTCTGCGATAATACCGGTTACTCTCATTTTCTCACATTCTTTCAAAATTGACTTGAAAAATTACTTTAAATGTTGTAGAATATAAATTTAGAAAAATATACTAATTATATTATAATATTTTGATTCTAATTGCAATACCGAATCAAAATTTTCAGGAGGAAATTTTTATGAAAATTCTCGTAGCAAATGCAGGAAGTTCATCCTTGAAGTATCAGCTTATTGATATGGATAATGAACAGGTTATCGCAAAGGGTCTTTGTGATAAAATCGGTTTGTCCGGCAGTAATATTAGCCATAAGGCCGGTGACGGCAGAACATATGCCGCTGAGATTGATATGCCTACTCACGCTGAAGCTTTTGAGGCGTTGATGTTTGCTTTAACCGAGAGTGATGCTAAGGTTATCAGCTCACCTAAGGAAATAGGTGCTATCGGTCACCGTGTTGTTCACGGCGGTACCTTCTTTAACAAGTCCTGCTTGATTGATGATGCAGTTGCTGAAAAGATAAATGAATTAAAGGAATTGGCTCCCTTACATAACTATCCTAACTATTTGGGTATCGTTGCCTGCACCAAAACCTTTGGTAAGGATATTCCGCAGGTCGCAGTGTTTGATACTGCTTTCCATCAGACTATGCCTGAAAAGGCTTATATTTTCGGTATACCGTATGAGTATTTTGAAAAGTATGCTGTTCGCCGTTACGGCGCACACGGCACCTCGCATAAGTATGTTGCAGAGCGTTGTGCTGAGCTTTTAGGTAAGGATAAATCAGAGGTTAAGATTGTCACCTGCCATATAGGTAACGGTGCTTCCATTACTGCAGTTGATAAGGGTGAATGTGTAGATACTTCTATGGGATTTACTCCGCTTGATGGATTTATTATGGGTACACGCTCAGGTGGTATTGACCCCTCAGCTTTGACCTATATTGCTGAAAAGGAGAATATTTCTGCCGCTGAGATGTCAAATATTCTTAATAAGAAGTCCGGTCTTCTCGGTATTTCGGGAGTTTCTAGTGATAACCGCGACGTATCTGCTGCAGCTCAGAACGGTAATCACAGAGCCGCGCTTGCAAACGAAATTCAGCGTTATCAGATTGCAAAGTTCGTTGGCTCATACATTGCTGCCATGAATGGTACCGATGCTATTGTATTTACTGCAGGTATTGGTGAAAATGACCCCGTTCTTCGTACTGAGGTTTGCAAGCACTTCGAATATATGGGTGTTAAGATTGATGAGGAGAAAAACCATATCAGAGGAGAAGAGGTTGAAATTTCCACACCTGACTCTAAGGTTAAGGTTTATATTATCCCAACTAATGAGGAATTGGCTATTGCTAAGGATACCTTGGCACTTGTTACCGGCAAATAGTATTTAAGGTATAAATGATGATTGCTATTAAAAATGATATATTAAACGGTAAGTTTGACGAAATGTTCAAGGTGCTTTACGGCGATATAGAAGCGGCAAAATTACGTTATGCTGCTGCCGTTGACAGTTTCGAGAAGATTTACGGTGAATATGACAATGTAAGACTATTTTCTGCTCCGGGACGAACTGAGGTTGGCGGTAACCATACCGACCATCAGCACGGCTGTGTTTTGGCAGGCAGTGTTAATTTGGATGTTATCGCGGTTGTTGTTGCAACGGATGACGGAATAGTCAGAGTTAAGTCTGAGGGCTATAATGAGGATGTTATCGATTTAAATGAGTTAGACCCTAAGGAGTCTGAATTTGGACGTGCATCGGCACTTATAAAGGGTATGTGCGGTGAATTTAAGTCTGACGGTTACAGCATCGGTGGCTTTAAGGCTTATACAACATCTAATGTTTTAAAGGGTTCAGGTCTTTCTTCATCTGCTGCCTTTGAGGTACTTATCGGTAATATTTTGAGTGGACTTTATAATGACAACGCTGTTGACCCGGTTGAAATTGCAAAGATAGCTCAGCGTTCCGAAAATAAGTATTTTGGTAAGCCTTGCGGCTTGATGGACCAAATGGCAAGCTCGGTCGGTGGATTTACAGGTATTGATTTTAACGACCCGTCTAAGCCTATTATTGAAAAGGTTTCATTTGATATTAAGGCTCACGGTCATAATCTTGTTATCGTCAACACCGGTGGTAACCACGCTGATTTGACCGGTGACTATGCCGATATTACTGTAGAGTGTCGTGCAGTATCGGAGTTTTTCGGTAAAAATGTACTGCGTGAGGTTGATACTGAAGTCTTCTATTCATCATTGGCTGAGTTACGTAATGCAGTAGGTGATAGGGCAGTGCTTCGTGCTATTCACTTCTTCAACGATAACCAGAGAGCAGTTGATGAAAAGCTCGCATTAAAAGAGGGCAGATTTGAAGATTTCTTGAGTATATCTAAGGAGTCCGGCCGTTCCTCGTTCCAGTTCCTACAGAATGTTTATTCTCCGTCTAACACTAAGGAGCAAGGCTTGTCATTAGCATTGGCGTTGGCTTCTAAAGCTTTGGGTGACAGAGGTGCATACCGTGTGCATGGCGGTGGATTTGCAGGTACAATTCAGGCGTTTGTACCGGACGATTTGCTTGATAATTATTTGAATGTTATGAAGTCCGTATTTGGTGAAAACTCCTGTTATGTGCTAAATATCCGTCCTATCGGCGGTACCGAAATCAAATCTTAAAATTGTATTGAAATTACGTCCTGAGTCTTTATTGACTTGGGACTTAATTTTTATCGAAAACTTAAAATAGTTTGAAAATATGTGTTGAATTTACGGAAAAAGTATAGTATAATGTGAACGATTAGTGCTTGATAATTTTTTATCAAAGAAAGAGGTTTTAAGATGTTTGAATTTATAACACTTGCTGCTAAGGATTACGGCATAGTTGAAAATTTAAAATCCCACGGTATTACTGTAACCGCCAGCGGTTTTGGCATTGTTTTTCTAATGCTTATTTTTTTGATATTGGTTATGTCGGCTTTCGGTGCAGTTATGAGCCGTGCCGGTAAACCCAAAAAGGAAAAGCAGCCCAAGGCAAATAAAAACACTAAAGCTGATAAGGCAGAAACCTCTGAAGACAATGATGAGGTGCTTGCAGTTATTTCTGCCGCAGTTATGATGATGGATGAAGAAATTGTTGCCGCTATAAGTGCTGCTGTAAATATGATGTATGAGGGTAGCGGCAAAAGACCGATTATCCGTTCGATTAAGCCTGCGGGCGCTGAGAAACGCTCAGCGTGGGCAACTGCCGGTGTTATAAATGCCACAAGACCGTTTTAAGAAGGGGAGAACTTTTAATGTCTGCTGTATTTGATGCAATTATCGGAATTTTGCGGGATTCCGGTTTTATGGGTTTTTTCGCTGATGGCGGTTGGAAAAACCTTGTTATGATTGGTGTTGCTTGCTTTTTTCTGTTATTGGCAATTCACCCGAAATTTCAGTTTGAGCCACTTTTGTTGCTTCCTATAGCATTTGGTATGCTGCTTGCTAACCTTCCCGGTGCCGGAATGTATCATCCTGAAATTTGGGATACATCAAATCCGGTTTTTTGGGACGCTGCAGGTCACTTGAATGCAGGTGATGTATTAAAGCAAGGCGGTTTGTTGGATATTTTGTATTTAGGCGTAAAGCTTGGTATTTATCCTCCGCTTATATTCTTAGGTGTCGGTGCAATGACCGATTTCGGTCCGCTTATTGCCAATCCTAAAAGCTTTCTTTTAGGTGCGGCGGCTCAGTTAGGCATTTTTGTTGCTTTTGTCGGTGCTTTAGCTCTTGGTATGACTCCTCAGGAGGCAGGTAGTGTCGGCATTATCGGCGGGGCAGATGGTCCTACAGCTATCTTCGTAACTTCACAGTTGGCGCCTCATATTTTAGGTCCTATTGCGGTTGCCGCATACTCATATATGGCTTTGGTTCCGGTTATTCAGCCGCCTATTATGAGATTGCTTACAACCAAAAAGGAAAGAGCAGTAAAAATGGAGCAGTTAAGAACTGTTTCTAAAACCGAAAAAATTATTTTCCCTATTCTTGTTGCTATCCTCGTTTCCTTGTTGTTGCCGGATGCCGCAGTTTTAGTTGGTATGCTGATGCTCGGCAATCTGTTTAAGGAATCAGGCGTCGTTGACCGCTTGGCAAAAACCGCTCAAAATGAGCTTATGAATATAGTTGTTATTTTCTTAGGTATTACGGTAGGTGCAACTACCACAGGTACTACATTCTTAAACTTCAATACATTGAAGATTGTTGCAATGGGTATGGCAGCCTTTGCTATCGGTACTGCAGGCGGTGTGTTGCTTGGTAAGCTTATGTATATTTTAACTAAGGGTAAGATTAATCCGCTTATCGGTGCCGCTGGCGTTTCGGCAGTTCCTATGGCCGCACGTGTTGCACAGAAGGTTGGACGTGAGGAAAATCCCAATAACTATTTACTTATGCACGCAATGGGCCCGAATGTTGCCGGTGTTATCGGTTCGGCAGTTGCTGCAGGTGTACTTATTCAAATGCTTGGCTAAGAGGTGTTTTTAGATGGTTAAACATATTATTTTATGGCAATTAAAAGATGATTTGTCCGATTTAGAAAAAATAACCGTAAAATCCGGAATTAAGGATGGATTAGAGTCCTTAGCCGGCAAAATCCCCGGTTTAATTGAAATTAAGGTTGAAATTGACGGATTGGCTTCATCTAATGCTGATGTTATGCTTTATTCTGTGTTTGAGAACGAAGATAGCTTAAAGGGCTATGCCGTACATCCTGAGCACGTAGCAGTAGCCGACGGAAAGGTCAGACCTTATACAAAGACCCGTCTTTGCTTAGATTTTGAAGTATAATACTTATTTAAAATTAAATCCCATTCTTGTGTTAGCAAGAATGGGATTTTTTTTTTATGCGAAGCAAAATGTTATAAAAATGATTCGTGAAAAACAATTAATTCTACTGTTAATTTATGGAGCTTATTAAATCCTTCATATCATAAAGACCGGCAGGTCTTTCATTGAGAAAAATAGCTGCATTAACTGCACCTACTGCAAAAACCTCTTTAGAGCCGGCAGAGTGTGAAAGAGAGATAACCTCATCATGACCGGCAAAAATAACTTCGTGCTCGCCGACGATGTTTCCGCCTCTTATAGCGTGAATACCAATTTCCTTAGCATCTCTTTTCTCACGCTTTGCCTGACGATTATACTCATAGTTATATTTACCGCCGTTCACCTCATTAATGCCGTTTGCAAGCATAATTGCAGTTCCGCTCGGAGCATCAATTTTTTGGTTATGGTGCTTTTCAATAATCTCAACGTCAAATTTGTCACCGAGTATTTTAGAAGCGGTTTTCGAAAGTTCAACAAGCAGGTTTATACCTAACGACATATTAAATGTAAAAAATACAGCAACGGCTTTTGAGGCTGATTTAATATTCTCGATATCAGCATCACTTAAGCCGGTTGTTGCAATAACTATCGGAGTTTTATTAGCAACGGCATATTCAAGCAAATCGGGTAGGCAGGAGGGATGAGAAAAGTCAATAATAACATTACCCTCGTGAACCTGATTAATATTACTGTAAACAGGAAATTCTCTTTGAATTGTCGTATTTAAATCAACACCGGCAACAATTTTGCAATCATCTCTATCATTAACAAGTCGAGATACCGCATTACCCATTTTGCCGTTACAACCGTTTAAAATTATTTTAGTCATATTATACTTCCTAAAATTTAAACTTAAATTAAAGAAGACCGTGCTTTTTAAGCTCAGCTCTTAAATTTTCACGTGCAGTCTCAGTCATAGGAGCTAACGGCATTCTCAGAGGACCGACGTTCATTCCAAGCATATTCATAGCCTCTTTAACCGGAATAGGGTTGACATCGCTAAACAAGGCGTTGATAAGACTAATATACTTCAACTGCATTTCGCAAGCCTTTTTAATATTTCCGTTTAACATTTCGGCACAAATATTGTGAGTTTCTCTAGGTAAAATATTGGAAAGAACTGAGATAACACCAATACCGCCTAAGGACATAATCGGAACAATTTCATCATCGTTACCTGAATAAATATCCAAATCATCACCAACTAATGATTTGGTTTTTGCGATTGAAGAAATATCGCCGTTTGCTTCCTTGATTGCAACAATATTCTCGTGCTTAGCCAGTTCCTTATAGGTGGCCGGTTGAAATGCAGTGCCGGTACGGCTTGGAACATTGTAAAGAATAATCGGTGTATTCACACGGTCTGCAATGTAATTGTAGTGGTTGATAAGACCGTTTTGTGAGGTTTTATTGTAATATGGTGTTACCATAAGCAAACCGTCACAACCGATAGACTCAGCATGCTGTGAAAGCTGAGTGGCATACATAGTATCGTTAGAGCCGGTACCTGCAATAATAGGCACACGCTTGTTAGCTACCTTAACGGCTTCCTCCAATACACGGCAATGCTCATCATTGTCCAAGGTAGAAGATTCACCTGTAGTACCGCATATAACCAAAGCGTCAACACCGCCGGCAATCTGTTCGTTTATAAGCTCACGAAGTCTCTGATAATTAACCGAGCTGTCGTCATTCATCGGTGTAACGAGAGCAGTTGCACATCCGGTAAAAATTCTTTTTTTCATTAAACTATCTCCAATCAGATATTAGTCGAAATAACCCTTAGCAGCAAGTAATTCAGCAAGTAATACACCGCCGCCTGCGGCGCCTCTTAAGGTGTTGTGTGAGAGGCAAACAAACTTGTAATCATACTGAGTATCCTCACGAAGTCTGCCGACAGATATTGCCATACCGCCGTCAAGATCACGTTGTAATTTGGTCTGGGGCATATTGTCCTCAGTAAAATAGTGGATAAACTGCTTGGGTGCACTAGGTAGCTCTAATTCCTGAGCAGTACCTTTAAAGTTTTCCCATTTTTTAATAATTTCTTCCTTTGAGGGCTTTTTGTTAAATCTTACAAAAACAGCCGCCATATGTCCGTCAGAAACAGGAACTCTCAGACACTGAGCAGTGAAGTGAGGCTTTTCGGCATTAACTATAACACCGTTTTCAACCTTACCCCAAATTTTGAGGGGCTCCTGCTCACTCTTTTCTTCCTCTCCGCCGATGAAGGGGATAACGTTATCCACGATCTCAGGGAAGGTTTCAAAGGTCTTGCCTGCACCGGAAATTGCCTGATAGGTACAAACTAAAGCATCCTCAACATCAAAGTCACTGTCAAGAGGGAAAAGTGCCGGAACATAGCTTTGTAATGAACAGTTAGACTTAACAGCAATAAAGCCACGCTTGGTACCGAGACGCTTTTTCTGGTCGGCAATAACCTCAATATGGTCAGCATTAAGTTCCGGAATAACCATCGGAACATCAGGAGTATGTCTGTGAGCACTGTTGTTCGAAATAACAGGGCATTCGTGCTTGGCATAAGCCTCCTCCAAAGCCTTGATTTCTTCCTTTTTCATATTTACTGCACAGAACACAAAATCAACCATAGAAGCGATTTTCTCAATATCCTCTTCGGCGTTCATAATTACCATAGACTTCATAGCTTCAGGAATAGGAGCTTTCATAGCCCAACGGTCACCGACACATTCTAAATATGTTTTACCGGCACTTCTACCGCTTGCAGCTAAAACCTTTACATTAAACCAAGGATGGTTTTCGAGTAAGGTTGCAAAACGCTGACCGACCATACCGGTGGCACCGATAATACCTACATTGTACTTTTTCATTATGTATCACCCTAAAATTAAATTTTATTGTTGAATATTTTTTGAACTTGCAATATAATAACATTATTAATAAATTATACATTTTCATAAAGTGTTTGTCAAACATATTTTATGTAAAACTTATCTTTTTGTGCATATTCGGAGTGAATTATGAAAAAATCGGAATTTTATTATGAATTACCACAAAATTTAATAGCTCAAACCCCTGTTGAGCCGCGTACTTCGTCAAGACTGTTGGCTTTAAGCAGAAAGACCGGTACATATGAGGACAAGACCTTTACTGATGTTTTGGACTACCTTAACGAGGGTGACTGTCTTATTATGAATGACACAAGGGTTTTGCCGGCACGTATTTTCGGTACAAGGCAGGATACCGGCTCAGTGGTAGAGTTCGTATTGCTTAAAGAAAAAGGACATATGGTATGGGAATGCTTGGCAGGTCCTGGAAAAAAGGCGAAAATTGGTAAAATATTCAATTTCGGTGAAGAATTATCCTGTGTTGTTTTGGATGTAACTCCTGAGGGTAATCGTATTGTTGAATTTAAGTGTGACGGTGTTTTTTATGATGTTCTGGATAGAGTCGGTCAAATGCCGTTACCGCCTTATATAACCGAAAAGTTAAACGATAAGGAACGCTATCAAACTGTTTATTCCAAGGAATTAGGCTCGGCCGCAGCACCGACCGCGGGACTTCATTTTACGACCGAATTTATGGAAAAAATTAAAGAAAAAGGCATTAAAATCGGATTTGTTACACTGCATGTCGGTTTAGGTACCTTTAGGCCCGTTAAGGTTGATGAAATTACCGACCACAAAATGCATTCTGAACACTATTTTATTCCACAGAAAACTGCCGATTTAATTAATGAAACAAAGCAAAACGGCGGTAGGGTGATTTGTGTAGGTACAACCTCCTGCAGAACGCTTGAAAGTGCGGCTGTTAAGGGTAAAATTACCGAATGTAGTGACGATACGGAAATCTTTATTTATCCGGGGTATAAATTCAAATGTATGGACGGCTTGATTACAAATTTTCATTTGCCGGAAAGTACATTAATTATGCTTGTGAGTGCTTTTGCAGGTTATGATTTAACAATGAAAGCCTACCGTCACGCAGTAGATGAAAAGTATCGCTTTTTCTCGTTCGGTGACGCGATGTTGATTTTGTGATACAAAATCAATAGGTAAGAAGTTAGAGGTAATAGTGAAGAGGTAAGGTGTCGGCCTCGCCGACGGATTATAAATGATTTTTCATATATCCCGTAAACTTCGATTATTATAAATGAGGTAAAGTTATGTTTAAAGTTTTAAAAACAGAAGGTACTGCTCGCCGTGGTGTATTTGAAACCGTACACGGTACCGTGCAAACCCCTGCATTTATGAATGTTGCCACCTGTGCCGCTATAAAAGGCGGCGTTTCAGCGTTCGATATGTCTGAGGATTTACATACTCAGGTTATGCTTTGTAATACATATCATTTGCATTTGAGACCGGGTGATGAGCTTGTTAAAAAGCTTGGCGGACTGCATAAATTCACCGGCTGGCAGGGACCTATTTTAACCGATAGCGGCGGCTTTCAGGTTTTCTCACTTTCCTCTTTGCGTAAAATTAATGAAGAGGGTGTTACCTTTAACTCTCATATTGACGGTCGCAAGATTTTTATGGGACCTGAGGAAAGTATGAAAATTCAGTCAAATCTTGGCTCAACAATAGCAATGGCATTTGATGAATGTGTTGAAAACCCTGCTGAGCACGAATATTCACGTCAGTCCTGCCTGCGTACTACACGTTGGTTAAAGCGTTGTAAAAATAAAATGGCACAGCTTAATCAAACCGAGGGTACGGTTAATCCGAATCAATTGCTTTTCGGTATAAATCAAGGCTGTACCTATGACGATTTGCGCGTTGAGCATATGAAAACTATTGCAGATTTGGATTTAGACGGCTATGCTATAGGCGGTCTGGCAGTGGGTGAGCCTGCCGAGGTGATGTATCATATTATTGAACAGGTTGAGCCCTATGCACCGAAGGAGAAAATTCGTTATTTAATGGGTGTGGGGACCCCTGCAAATATTTTAGAGGCAGTAGAAAGAGGAGTTGACCTTTTCGATTGTGTTATGCCGAGCAGAAACGCCCGTCACGGACACTTATTTACATGGGAAGGTATAAGAAACCTGCATAACGAAAAGTATAAAGATGACAATGAGCCGATAGACGCTAACTGCCAGTGCCCGACCTGCCGCCGTCATTCAAGAGCCTACGTAAGACATCTAATTGTTTCCGGGGAAATGCTGGGTCAACGTCTTTGTGTTCAGCATAATCTTTATTTTTATAATACCTTAATGGAGAAAATTCGAGAAAATTTAGATAACGGCACCTTTAAGCAGTTTAAAGACAGTGTTGTCGAAAAAATTGCCACAAGAATATAAATTGTTCTTGCTTTTTTGTTTTAAATATAGTAATATGATTTTATTACATTTTGGAGGAATTATAAATGCAAGGAATTATTTCATTGTTACCTATGATTTTAATCTTCGGTGGTATGATTTTCTTTATGAACCGTTCACAGAAGAAAAAGCAGAAAAAGGAAGAGGAGCAGAGAAACTCTATTCAGGTTGGTGACGAGATTGTTACTATCGGCGGTTTTGTTTTTCGTGTAGTTTCTATTAAGGATGACCATTTTGTTGTTGAGTCCTTGGCTGACCATTCAAAGAATAAGGTTATGAAGTGGGCCTTGTCCACGGTAAACACTATTCACGAGGAAGCACAGCTTAATAAATAAGTCATAAAATGATTTGCCGTCCCGTATACTTTTTTTGGGACGGTGTTTTTATGCAATACAAAAATAATGATAATAAAAGCTTTATGTTAGCGGTACTTTTCGGTATTATTTTAGGGTTTTTATGTTTACTTTTACTTACTTTAATTATGGCATTTTTCTTGTCAGCACTAAAATTAAGCGGTAATATTTCAGGGATATTGGCAATTGTGATTTTAAGTATTTCTGCCTTTATTTGTGGGTTTTCTGCTGCTAAAAAGCTAAAATCCAAGGTGTTGATAATCGGCGCCGTAGCAGGTACATTGTTTTACTTGACGGTTGCCGTGGTGTCAGCTGCAGTAACTAAAAACGGATTTACCGGAGTATTTTTATTAAGACTTGTGATTAGCTTTTTAACTGCGGAAATCGGTGCATTTCTTAGTACGGTTAAAAGAAGCAAAAGTAAATTTATATAATCTGACTTCTGATTTTAAACGGGCGACAATCTGTCGCCCGTTTTTGCTATATTTTTATTTTAAATTTTTAAATTATAAATTGAAGTGTTTTTGATATTTGAATTTCAAATTGTTGACTTGAATATTTTCTTATGTTAAAATTACAAATATAAAATGGTTGGTGAAAATATGAAAAGGTTACTGTTAACTGTTCTATATATTATAGGTATATTAATTGTGACACCTATTTCAATTGCTTTGCTTTGGATAGTTTGTGTGTCAGCCGGCAGCTCATTTATTATAGGTATTGGTTTTGTTGCCGTTATCGTCGGCTTTACTTTAATTATGAGAAATGGAGCAAAAAGGCTTCAAAAGGAACGGGATAATGTTTTCGCGCAATTAAGGTATAATATGCCGGTAAAATATAACACGGTAAATATATTATTTGGGTTTTGTCAGCTGTTAAGCTTTTTTTGGCTGATTGTACCGTTTGTATTTGCTATTACAGGCAGAATGTGGGTTGCAGTACTTCCGGTAGTTACGGTTACTGTTTGGGTTATAGAGTCGGTTATAGTACGGTTTTGGACCGATATTGGTTGGAAAAAGTATAAGTATTGGCTAATGAATATCAGTGCTTACATAATAGGAATTGCCTTTGGCAGTGCATTATCAGTATTTGTTTACCGTTAATGTTAGTTATAATTGAATATCATTTAATCATATATTACGTTTGGGTGAGTGTATGTATGGTTAAGAGAGCAATGTGTGGGTTTATAGCGGTTGCAGTATTGATATCTGTTTTATTTTTATCGGTTTTCAAGAGTGAAATATTTGGTGTTGCAACCTCTGCTGATAATAAAGGTAACTTTCCAACAGTTATCATTGATGCAGGCCACGGCGGGTTTGACGGTGGCGCGGTCGCTATGGACGGTACCGTTGAAAAGAATTTAAATTTACAGATTGCTCAAAAATTAGATGCAGTGCTTCGGGCGTTAGGATATAATACTGTTATGGTGAGAAATGAGGATAAGGCGGTAAATGACCCAAATGACCGCGGTGTTTCAGCTAAAGTGAGTGACATAAAAAACCGTGTTGAGCTTATGAAGAAACACCCTAAAGCGATTTTTGTAAGCATTCATATGAATAAATATCAAACAACTCAGCCACACGGGGCTCAGGTTTTTTATTCTAAGCAGAATACATCTGATTTGCTTGCAGGTGCAATTCAAGGTTCGGTTGCTGAATATGTGCAAACCGATAACAAGCGTGTTATAAAGCCAACAACTAAGGATATTTACCTACTTTATCATGCTACGGTACCGAGTGTTATAGTTGAATGTGGCTTTTTGAGTAATAATGACGATTTAAAAAATCTTAAAACAACGGAATATCAATTAGAAATGGCATTTTCTATAGCAAATGGAATTATAAAATATTATAAAGAAGTATAATTAAGGAGTTTAAAATGGCAAAGCTGAAAACTACATATATATGTTCAAACTGCGGATATAGCTCGCCAAAATGGTACGGTCAGTGTCCTCAGTGTAAGGAATGGAATACGTTAAATGAGGAAATAGAGTCAAAATCAAGCATTGCTGCGGTATCGAGTTCCTCTAAAACTCATAATTTTTCTTCTGTAACGCCTGTGACCGATATTACTACGGATGATGAGCTCCGCTACAAAACAGGAATAGGGGAGTTCGACCGGGTTTTGGGCGGTGGTCTTGTTAAAGGCTCGGTTGTATTGCTTTCGGGTGACCCCGGAATCGGTAAATCTACATTGCTTATGCAGGCCTGTGGAACCTTTGCTGATGATAAATCTGTGCTTTATGTCTCTGGTGAGGAATCTGCAAAGCAGTTAAAGCTACGTGCTGAACGCTTGTCGGTAAATAGCAGTAAGCTTTCGGTTATGACCGAAACAGATGTTGAAACGGTATGCGAGTATATAAAACTTAATAAACCCGAGGTGGTAATGATTGACTCAATTCAGACGATGAGTCATAATGACATTCAGTCATCACCGGGTAGTGTAACTCAGGTTAGGGAATGTACAAATCTTTTGTTGAGGGTAGGTAAGGCGCTGGATATACCGATAATTATCGTTGGTCATGTTAATAAGGACGGGGCTATTGCAGGGCCAAAGGTTATGGAGCATATTGTTGATGCTGTACTGTATTTTGAAGGTGAGCGCAATTATGCATACCGTATTTTAAGAGCGGTTAAAAACCGATTTGGTTCTACTAATGAAATCGGTGTATTCGAGATGAATGATATAGGCTTATCAGAGGTTGAGAATCCGTCAGCTGCACTGCTTTCTGAACGTAATACTAATGTTTCAGGCAACTGTATTTCATGTGTTATGGAAGGCTCAAGACCTATTTTAGCCGAGGTGCAGAGCTTGGTATCTACATCAGGCTACGGTAATGCCAAAAGACAGTCAACCGGATTCGATTTTAACCGATTAAGCCTTTTGTTAGCAGTATTGGAAAAGCGATTTGGATATAGATTTTCGTCGATGGATACCTACTTAAATATTGTCGGCGGATTAAAGTTGGACGAGCCTGCTGCTGATTTAGCGGTTGCTTTGGCGCTAGTATCAGGCTTGATTGATAAAAATGTACCCGATGATATAGTTGCAATCGGCGAAATCGGACTTTCGGGTGAGGTCAGGTCGGTTTCTAGAATTTCTGCCCGTATAAGTGAGGCAGCACGATTAGGCTTCGGTCGTTGTATTGTTCCGCGTTCGTGCTTAAAGCAGATTAAGACCAAGGTTGATATCGAAGTGATCGGTGTCAGGAATTTACACGAGGCGATTGCCAATATTTTTTAAATTATACATTTTTAATATAAGAACCGTCGGTAAATTGAATAATTGCTGAAAGTTTCTTTGTATAAATATACGAAAATATTATATTTCACTTGCAATTTATAAATTATAGTGATATACTAAATTAAAATTTTAATTGAATATTTTTGGAGGTTTGTATTATGAAAAAGATTTTATCAATAATTCTTGCATTCACAATGGTCTTAGGCCTTTGTGCTATGGTTGGATGCGGAGACAATAAAGATGACAACAAGACCACCGGCAGTTCATCCAACACCTCAACTGTATCCAATTCTGAGGGCACGGCAACTTTGACAACCGTTACTCCCGGCAAGCTTACTATGGCTACTAACGCGTATTTCCAGCCGTACGAGTACTATGATGGTGACAAGATAGTCGGTATCGACGCTGAGATTGCAGAAGCTATCGCTAAAAAGCTTGGTCTTGAACTTGTAATCTCCGACATGGCTTTCGATTCCATTATCACAGCTGTTAATCAGGGCTCTGCTGATCTTGGTCTTGCAGGTATGACCGTTACTCCCGACCGTCTTAAAGAGGTTGATTTCTCTATAAGCTACGCAAAGGGTGTTCAGTCTATTATTGTTAAGGAAGGCTCTAAGATCACTTCTTACGACGACCTTACAGCCGACGGTGCTAAATACAAGATTGGCGTTCAGCTTGGTACCACCGGTGACATCTATGCTTCTGATGAGTTCGGTGATAGAGTTAACTCCTTCACCACCGGCAACGAGGCGGTTAACGCTCTTATTGGTGGCGATGTTGATTGTGTAATTATTGATAATGAGCCTGCAAAGGCGTTTGTTGCTAACAATCAGGGTCTTAAGATTCTTGAAACTTCTTATGCTGACGAGGATTATGCTGCCTGCATTAAGAAGGGTAATACATCTCTCAAAAAGGCTATTGATGATGCTATTGTTGGACTTATTGCTGATGGTACCATTAAGTCGATCGTTGATAAGTACATCAAGTAATTTTAACTATATATTTTGATTGTGAAGCAGGAATGAGCAATCATTCCTGTTTTTCACTGTTTGGAGAAGTGTAATGAAAAAATCTTTTGTTAAGAAGAAACTCATTGCTTTATGCGTATCTATCGCCTTGGTTGTGTGCTTTGTGGCTACCGTTGCTATCAGCTTTATACCTCATCGCGTTTCAAATGAATTGACGGTTGATGAGGCACAAAAAATTATATCCGACACCATAAAAGAGTTGCCACGCGACACGTTAGGCGTTGCCATGCAGAAAACAGCCGATAGTTTTGCGTTGACCATAAATAGTATTGAATATGGCCCTAATAAGGATGTCATTGTTGATTGCTCTTATAGTGTTGTTGATATTAAAACACTTTATAATACGCACAAGGAAGATATGTTTAATAAGGTCTGCACTCAGTATTTTGATAACGTTGAAAGCGGCAATATGAATAATGCAACTGCTTTATCAATATCTTTGTTTTCAGATGTAAATAGCTATATTGCCGACACTACCGATGTTTCTGGCGACATAACTGTTAAAATTTATGAAACTTCAAAGGGCGTATTTTCGCTTTATTTAAGTGATGAGACCGTAAATACTCTGACGGGCGGCGGTGTAGATGTTCTTAATGATATAAAAAATGTCAAGACCGTTAAGTATCTTGGCAATGATGTAGATATCACCAATAATAACACTATTCGAACTTCAATTGAATATCTGTTCGGATTTGATAACTACGATTCCTCTGAGCCTGCAACGGGTAACGCAATACGCAAGTGGTGTATTGATTTTGCCGATGAATTCAAACGCAATTTTATTAATGATGACCATTGGCTTTATCTTGTTCAAGGCTTAGGAACAACGCTTGCCATAACCTGTCTCGCCGGTGTTATGGGTATTGTACTCGGATTTGTTGTTTCAATCATCCGTTGCACCAACGAAACAACCGGTAAATTTTACATAATTGACGGCATTTGTCGATTCTATCTTACGGTTGTTCGCGGAACGCCAGTTATGGTTCAACTGCTAATAATTTACTTTGTAATACTGTTGCCGATTGGATTGCCGAAATTTGTTTCGGCAGTATTGTGCTTCGGATTGAACAGTGGAGCTTATGTTGCCGAAATTGTACGTGGCGGTATTATGTCGGTCGATAAGGGCCAAATGGAGGCTGGACGTAGCCTTGGCTTCAACTATGCACAATCAATGATTTATTTTATTATTCCTCAGGCATTCAAAGCAGTATTACCATCACTTGCAAATGAGTTTATAACACTTTTAAAAGAATCTTCTGTTGCATTCTATATTGGCGTTGCCGACCTTACTCAAGGCGGTTTGAAGATACGCTCCTTGACGTACAGTAATTTTATGCCATTGATTGCGGTAGCACTAGTTTACCTAGCAATTGTGCTTATTTTGACTAAATTGGTAGGATTGCTTGAAAGGAGGTTGCGTAAGAGTGAGCACTGATGTTGTTATTCGTGTTGAAGGCTTAAAAAAGTCTTTCACTAATGTTGATGTCTTAAAGGGTATTAATGCCGAAATAAAAAAAGGCGATGTTATGGTTGTTATCGGACCGTCTGGCTCGGGTAAATCAACATTCTTACGTTGCTTAAACCGTCTCGAGGAGCCGTCAGGTGGGCATATTTATTTTGACGGAGTTGATATTACCGATAAAAAGAGTAATAT
>JAEIGA010005718.1_pt1 | contig 18949 bp, 11 predicted proteins | sample 9270691 | NCBI WGS metagenome assembly JAEIGA01 (sample SAMN17057246, study PRJNA624740) | gut metagenome | biome: biome; isolation source: fecal sample | host: Bos grunniens | place: China: Xizang | collected 2019 | reverse complement strand
CACAACATTTATGTCGGTAGTAGAAAAACTCTACACATTAGATAAAGATAAGTTAGAGAGCATAAATCAAATGCTAAATACTCTTTTTAAGTAATTTTAGGATTAGGTCAAGGAGACTTATATCATTACATTTATTTAAGCAGAAAGTAATGTTTCTTATAAGTAACTCTTTTGCTATTTCCGGGGTTAGTTTTTCTTGTGTGATTTGTTTCTCCATAAGTGTCTCCTTTCTATTCCGGGGAATCCTTATGTCGCAGGTTACTTCTTAACAATAACACAGGACATTGAATTTTTATACAAGGAAATTTTGGGAATGAATGTATGTCTTGTCTGTGACTTGATGATAAAACAAATATTCCCAAATGTACAGAGTATAGTTTGATACTATTAGTGTAAAACACCAAAAAAACAAGGTGTAATAAGATACATATGTTGATACTTTTTCGTATCAAATTAGGTTAAAAACCGCTTAATATCCACATCTTTAGGAGGTTAAAATGAAAGCAGAATTAGTCGCAGAATATTTGAGTTCTCTCAAAAGAAAAACAGGTCTTACCTATGAGGCAATAGCCGAAAAAAGCAAAAGGTCCGAATCAACAGTTAAGAATTTGTGTCTTGGGAAGGCAGAAGACCCACGAATTGATACCGTTGCACCTATTGTGTATGCGCTTGGTGGCTCAATGGATGAGATGCTTAATCCTGACAAAAACAAAGACGAATTAAAGGAAACATCCGTAATAGCTCTTAAGGATACCTATGAATTTCAAGCCGCTTTATTAAAGGAGACAAGTGAAATACATATTGGGAACATAAGGTCGCACTACGAACAGCACCACGAAGACCTTAAAGAGAATTATGAAAGAAGACTTGCTGATAAGAGAGAGCTTATCGAAACTAAAGATGCTCATATTAAGACTCTTGAAAAAGAATGTCTTTCTTCAAAAGTATTCTCTTGGATTTGTATTTTGGTTTTGGTCACTCTTCTGATAGCAGAAGTTATGAATCCCAATCTTGGATGGTTGAGATATTAAGTATACTTGCAATCTTTGATAGCAAATATTATAAAAATAGTTTGAAAGGAATTGATTTTTGATGAACAAAAGAGAAAACGAAATGCCGAAATTCTACTTTTTGCCTCTCGTCATTGCGGCAATTCTAATTGTTTCGATAGGGGATTTGCCATATGGATTCTACACCTTTATGAGAATCGTTGTGCCACTATTATCTATTATATATCTATTTTTTGCATATATGTGTGAAGGGAAATTCAATTTAATGCTTATTCCCAATATAATTATTACTATACTTTGGAATCCTATTTTGCCTGTGTATTTAGATAAAGACACATGGGTAATGTTAGATACTATCGCAGGGATATGTGAAATTGTAGTGGCATTTTATGCACATCGTTTATGGAAAAAGGCTGAATAAGAAAGGAAGAAAAACTATGTTAGTCACATTTGAATATTCGCTTTGCTTCGGAAAAGGTCATTATGGCGAATCTTATATCGAAATGGAGCTTACTGAAGAAGAATATGAAAGACTCCAAGAGGCTATGGAATCAGGAGAGGATTTCTACGAATGCGAATCCGTAAAAGATATCTATGATAGAGCTTATGAATTAGCTGAAGAGGAAGCTACCTGCAGTTTGATTTCCGAAGGCATATTAGACACAGACAGGCGAGCAAGTGAAATGTACCCTATTGAAGTATATTTCCCTGAAGAATAGAAAAGGAGGCTTTATATGTGGAGAGAGTATCCTACATTTCAACCTGAAGAAATACTTGTGTACCTTCGCAAATCTCAATCAGATGATGCAACCCTTACTGTCGAAGAAGTATTATCAAGGCACGAAAGTGATTTGAGAAGATGGCAGGATGCTAATCTTGAATATCCTATTCCTGAATCCAACTACTATAGAGAAGTAGTTTCCGGGGAATCAATATCAGCAAGAGAAGAATTCAAAAAGATTCTTAAACGAATAGAGTCTCATAAGGTAAAGGCTGTTCTCGTTGTAGATTGCGCTCGTCTTGGAAGACCTGATATGGAGGAGATAGGAAGAATAACCAAACTATTCAGGTATACCAACACTTTCATTATCACTCCACAAAGGACATTTGACTTGAGTGATGAATGGGATAGGGAACAATTTGAAAGAGAAATGATGCGTTCCAATGACTTCCTTAATTATACCAAGAAAGTCTTAACAAGAGGCAAGGAGATATCTTTAAGAGCAGGATGGTACATTAATGCTGTTACTCCTTATGGCTACGAAAGAGAGTGGGCAATGGAAGGGAATCGCAGAAGACCTACTCTTAAGATTATCGAAGAAGAGGCACAGATAGTTAGGCAAATATTTGATTGGTATGTTAATGAAGGAATAGGTGCTATAAAAATATGCCAAAGATTAAATGCCATGGGAATCCCTGCACGAAAAGGTGGTTTGTGGAAGAAGTCTTCTGTTATTAATATCCTCAAAAACGAGCATTACATCGGCAAGGTGGTTATTAAAAAGCACATTGATGTAAATACTGTCCAAGACCAAGAAATCACCAAGAGATGCCTTTTCAATAAGGATTATGAAATTGTAGATGGGAAGCACCCGGCTATCGTTGACGAGGACTTATTCTACAAGGCGAACAACAAGGTCCATAGTTATCCATCTGTCAAGCCAAGCGAAACCTTGCAGAATCCTTTTGCATCCATATTGAAGTGCGAGTGCGGAAGATGTATGAGAAGAAGTAGGGACAGAGACAAATTCCGTTACCTATGTGATGAGCAGATGTTCTGCGGCAATGCATCCGTAAGCGAGCAAGATTTGGTGGATGCAGTAGTGGAACATCTTAAATTGTATCTTAAAGACGTTTCAGAGAAAGTCACATCGGATGATTCAAAAAAAAGAGAGAAACACAACGAGTATGTTTCTCTGCTTGAGTCAAGATATATAGAATGTGAAAGTAAGGAACTTGCTCTTTGGGAGAAGTACACCGAGGAGCAAATGCCAAAAAAGATATTTGATAAACTGATACAAAAAAATACAGAGGAGAAACAAGCAATCGAAAATGAATTGGAGATAGCATTGAGTGATGCTCCACCAAGCATCGACTACAAGAGTGCAATGATAACCCTGCACGAAACTATTGATTCACTTAACGATAATTCTGTTTCTGCCTCTGCGAAGAATAAACTATTAAAATCTGTTGTGGATTCCATCACTTACAAAAGACCGAAGGCTGTAAGGCTGACTCCTGAAGAAGCAAAAGCCAAAAACCTAAACGGAAAAAACGGATGGTATGCTAATCCTTTTGAAATAGATATTACACTTAAATTTTAATAATTCTCTTTTCTAATTTCAAAGTAACTTTGTGGATGATTGCACACAGGACACACATCAGGAGCATCTGTTCCTTCGGTTATGTGTCCACAGTTTCTGCACTCCCATAAGGTTACTTCTTTTTTTGCAAACACTTTGCCTTCTTCTACATTCGCAAGTAATGCTCTGAATCGCATTTCGTGTTCTCTCTCGATATCGGCAACCTGACGGAACTGTTTCGCAAGTTCAGTAAAGCCTTCTTCTTCGGCATCTTGCGCGAATTTAGGATACATCCATAAGGTACTACTCCATTCATAGACAAGTGCCTTATGGATGTAAGAGAAGATGGAAGGTGAATGCCTTGAGCAAGTGTTAATTGTCATTATATCACCTCATGGAATGAAATTTCACAATCATATTACCATTTTTATGGAAATATGTCAAGGCAATCACTCCATAAAAAAGGGCAAGCATTTCGCCTGTCCTTTTTTCTTATTTTACGAAAGTCCAAGTAATTCCTTGAGTAAATCAATATTATGCTCACCAAAAAGCCTTTTGTATTCACCGTCTTTGGTGGACACTCCAACAATATAATTTACATCATCATCTTGTGCGTAAGACTTTAAGCATAATTTGACGGCTCTACCTTCAGAATCATAGTCCACTATTTCAGTGCCATAATCGTAGTCACCATCTGAAACATACTTTCTAAATATTGCTTTCAAATTACCTTCATTTTTACATATTATTTCATCTGCAAAAATACCACTGTTCGCATCGGCATTGAAATCAAACATATTTTGCCAATACTCACTATTAGCATCACTCGGCTCGATATTAACCGATACCTTCTTTGCTAACCACGATGTTCCATTATGATTGACTAAGTCTAACATTTCGTACTCGGTTTCTGTGTTCCATTCGCCTTTCGGCATAATTAAAATTCTTCCTGCTGATGCCATTTTAAATTCCTCCTTTATTTATCTTTGTATTTTGAAATTAATCTGCTAATGATTGTTGCGGCCTCTTCTCTCGTCAAAGCCTTTGAAGGCTCAAACACATTTGGTGATGTGCCTTTCATTATGCCTTCTTCCACTACGGTCTTGATTGCATCATAAGACCATCTGTTTTCACTTACATCAATGAAATTCATTTCAGGCATATCGTCTTCCTCCTTCTTGTCATCGATGCCTCCGTCAAAGGCATAGGCAAAATTACATTTCAGCCTAACGATTCTGTCACTACCATCATGGTCATGGCACAGATATTCTTTTCCATCCCATCCCACGATGACTACACAATGGGGATATCCAACCACATTCGCCACAAGAGGCAACTGTTTCTCATAGAGATATTTCTTCACATTGTCACGGAAATAGGCATTTCCTTCAATCTTGGTGAAGCTTTTAATCTTCGTCTTCTCGGCTTCCTTGTCAAGTTCTGCGATGTTAGGATGATTTGCAACATCGTCTATGATATCAGGCAACTCATTCATCTTGGGATACATCTCTTCAGGAACAGTACCCCTTACAAGAAGGCTCTTCATCGTGTAGTCATAGTCAATGCCGACATCTACTTTAAAGGTCTTGTATACAGGATTACTGTGTCTTCCGTAGGCATAACCTTTGGAGAGCATTGTGTATTTCCCTGTCTTTACATAGTTAATAACCTCAAGCACCTTGACAACCGATGCCATACCGCAACATTTATAAAGCCCCTGCGACCACGGTCTTGGAATTCTGTCTTCCGGGATTACGAATCTGTCAGGATACTTACTCATTTAATCACCTCTTACAATACTTGATAGGTATAGGTAACTCCGTTGTTATTCGCAAGAGAGCCGCCCAAGTATAATTGTCCGTCTTTGAAGTTTATATCTGTGGCTTCTGCACCTAATGTGTTTTCTCCACTTGCGGCTTTATAAAAAGCACCTGCAGCAGACACTAAAGCCATAAACTCATTACTTGTTATTAAGAGCATTTTGCCTTCGCCGCCGATGTCAATAGTTTTCGACCCACCTGTTCCTTCATAAGAGTTTGATATAAACTCTCGTATGCCTAAATTTTTTATTGCTTGTTCTGCTGTTGTTGCTCCTGTGCCACCTTTTTCAATGGGTCTTGTTTCTGTCTTTAAGGTTTCAACATCCTCTGCAATCATAGGAACTCGGTTTGCAGAAGTTCTTACCTCGGCATAGTCACTCATGGAGTTAAGTGTTTGAGTATGGTCTTTAGATATCTTTTCCAAATCGGTAAGTACAACTCCGTTTTCAGCGAGCCAATCATCAACAACCCTGAATACTTCTGTTTCAAAAGAATATGATTGTCCTATGGCATCAAGTTCGCCTGTTTCCTTGTTGATGTTAAACTTGAATGACGGACTTACATATTCAACTTCGCCTTTTTCAAAGTCAATGGAGAATACAGTATACATTCCGTGAAGTTTTGTTTCGTCAAGGATTGCTTTCCCGGAATCAGCCATAGCCTTTGCGTTCAAGGATTCACTCCTTGATACATCAGAATAATACTTGGAGTTATCTGTGTCTTCGCCTGCTCTTACTCCTGTGCCACCGTGTGCATATGATTCTGATAACTGCACATTACCATTGTAGAAAAGTTTCTTCAAAAGGTCGGTTTCATATTCAGTACCATCTGCATAATATGCCTTGAATATACAATCGTTGGTAAGTACCATGCGAAGAAATCTCTCGTCATATGTAGCCTTCGCTTTTGCAACAGCATCTTCAAGCGCAGTAAATGTTGTGGTCTGTACTGCACCACCATCATCTACATTGCTCTTTCTTACCTCAACAGAGAATTGGGGAGAGGCTATTACTCCTCTTGCTCCATCGGTATATGCTGAAATGATTTTTAACTGCATTGTTGTGATGCCTTCTTCAACGATGGGAAGAACTTCATACACAACCTTGTTATCCTTGATAGTACACTTGTTAATGCTCGGCTCTGTCGCATTGGGAGTGGTTACATACATCAATGCTTCCATTTTCTCCAAGGGGAAATCAATAGCATCTCCGCTTGCCATAAGGCTAATCTCTATAACCCTTGACAGATTATCCGCAGTTTGAAATCCCTGCAACATAAACTGAACACCGCTTTTATGTACATCAAGTGTTTTTCGGTATCTTATTAGTTCCATTGTCACATCCTCCTTTGATTTAATTTTAAGGGGATAGGAGTGGTATTTCTACCACCCTATGCCCCTTATTTTGATTAGTTATTCATCTTCACCTAATATGCCATAGAGAAAAAAGTCCTCAAACATTTCGTTTAATTCCTCTTCGGTGAATAGGTCGAGTTTATTAAGTAACGCCATTGTGTCTCTGTACATATTGTAGAAAGGTAAACTTGAAAGATAAGATATGGTTTTTATGGAATTTTTTATAGTGGTAATAGGTTTTCCTTTTCCTTGTAGGTTTTTATAGATTCCTGTTACTGCCTTATATGAGCTTTCCATCCAAGCAAGTTCGGACCTTGATACACTATATCCTTTTATCAAGGAATGAATCTCCTTAATATATGGTATCTTCCCGGTTATGCTCATATCACTTGCAAAGTTGCTTAAATACAACTTCATAAATGTAATCATATCCATTTCTTCATCATCGTCTTCACGGAATGCATCAAAGGCTGATTCAACAAGTGCGGCAACTGCATTTGTCATTGTATAGGCATATAAAATTCTACCCATTCTTCCTCTATGCTTTTTCCATGCTTCTTTTTTACTCGTTCTTCTTGCATCAAGAGAGAATTCCATATAGGCATCCTGAAGCATATTGTAGGAAAGAGTAGGCTCGGAAGCAAAATTAGTCATTACTTGGTCATGCATCTTTGTGCTTCTCATCATTTGGCTTCGTGTCATAGTTGAGTCAACTACCTGCGTAGCATAGATTACTTCTCGCAATCTCTTGCCGATGGCATCGTAGAATTCCTTGCTACCAACCTTCAGGTCTCTGCGAGTATCTCTTATTTCAAGTTCACAAGCATTCCACAAGTAACCCCAAGTGATTTTATCGGCAACCTCTGCACCCTTCATTGACCATTCTACCGCTTTGTCTTTCCAAGTGTCTGCGTGCTTGATTTGAGCTTCAAGACCTCTTTGAATATTGGTGTCATAATAACCCATAGATTTCCAAAGTGCTATTCCGCAATGCTCCTCTGCCTTTGCTATTTTAGGCTTATGACCAAGTGCTTGTGTAAGATATTTGTTATCTATAACTGCACTTGCTCTTACATAAGATGTAGGCTGAAGGGCAATTACTCTTAAGTTTGCACCGACAGAAGCTATCTTATAATTACGCATAAACGATTTTGTTAATTGCTCTCTGTCAGTTTCTTGTGAGCCGTTGATGTCTTTTAAGAATGTAGTGAAGTAACTCTTTCCATCTCTGCCGAAAGCATTTTCAATAGATTGCTTTACACTCTTCGTTTTGAATGTGCCTTCTGCGATATCTTGCTTTTCTGTGTAGTTATACCACTTGAATGCATCAAGCACCGGGAGAGCCAAAGCATTGTACTTCGCCATATCAGAAGTGTGTTGAGCGAATACATCAAAGATGTCACTTATCACGATTCTGTTATTAGCCTTCTCAACTGTACTCTTTGTGAAAGACATATTAAGAAGCCTGAAGAGGCTGTTAACCTGCTCTGTCGCATCGTTTACTGCAAGATTGTTATCATCAGATTGGATGGGGAAGTAGTTCTCTTCTCCAAATGCCTTGTAGCCAAAACGAGCCATAGAAACCTCGTTGCCCCAATCTGTAGTAACTGTATTCATGAACTCCTGAAGTCTGTCTGCAACCGCCTTCTGTCTTCCTGTGAGTGCGCCAAAGATTGTTGATATATCCTTCTCGGTAAAGATAATACCTTCTGATTGAGAAACGATATTGCCTTTTGCATCCTTGAAGTCTGCTACTCTAACACCGCCCTTGAACAAATGTCCTCTTGCTTGCTCTCGCTTGTAGAGGCAATACATAGACATAATCTGCGGAATGGTAAACTGAACTTCCTGATACTGCGGAACATAATCGGCACTTGCCATTGTATCCTCGTCTGCAGGAATAAGGATTTTGAATGTGCGTACATCTTCGCTCCATTCCTTAACTTCCTTGCTTGTGTAGGCTTCATTTGCATAGTCAAGAATCTGCTTCGTGTTGAAAGCAAACTTATCCCAACCATCCTGAAGAGCCTCATACACTTTGATGCCACCACTACCGAATCTCTTGAATGCATAGTAGGGAAGAGCATTGTTCCAATTAAGAAGTTTTTCCGTTTTGCCACGAAGACCATCGTGAATCTTTCCTTTGCCCAAACTATTAAGGTAAGTCATTGATTCTTGAGAAAGATGAACAAGACCTTTTGCATGGTTAACTGTGTGGAATTTGTTCAACTTGTTAACTGCATGGCGAATAGTCTTCACCATTTTATCAAGAGTCTGCAAGTCAGCAAGTGACATTCTGTTAATAACGAATTCATTGTCTCCTATCTGTCTCATAATGGTGTCAACATTATCAACCATCTTTTCGATGTCTTCGTCTAATCCGTGACCATAAAGTTCCACAAGTTCTTCGTGAGCATTTGTTGCCTTCACCATCATATCCTTGACCTTGCCGAGTGCCTTTGACAAAGAGATATCCTTTTGTGTAGGCTCTCCACCTTCAAGAAGTCTCTTGGAGGAGAAGTCTATTGCCTGAAGGAGTGCAGTAACAGGCTCTCGCATTATTTCAGGAATATGCTTGTCCTTTGAATTCTTCAAGAGATATTCGTTCAATGAAAGAGCATTTGAAGTTATGCTTTGAATCTTTGACTTTCTCTCGGCATTTTCCTTATATCCTGCGAGCATCTCTCTGCCATGTTCCTTCGCTCTTGCGATTTCCTTTCTCTTGGTCTCTTTGACCTTCCTCAAAAGGCTTTCGTACTTGAGTGTAGTTTCACCAACAGGATGCGCTACAAGGTCCTTCTGTCTCTTTTCGTAATCCTTTCTCAATTCTTCCATCATTGCCTTATGCTCTTTTCTGTAGGATTCTGCATTCTCTACAGTAGAAGAATCTGTGGCAATGTTCCAAAACTGATTATAGATTTCTGTTGAGAGATGGCGAATTGCTTCCTGATGTTCGTATTCGCCCATAATAGAACTTGTTGCTTTAAGTGCATCTACCGCTTCGACAAGAGCATCAATCTGCTCTGCGCCTGATACATTTGCATCAAAGAGTGAAGGATACTTCTTTGCCCAAGTTCCCCAAGCCTTTTCCAAAGGAACACCGTCCTTTGTGACATTCACTCTGCCGAATACATACTTGTGGAAATTGCCATAGTTTCCGAATCTCTCTTCCATCCTTGCTCTCTGTTCTTCGCTCAAGGATATCTTGTCCTTACGGATTTCAAACATCACTCGCTTGAAGTAGTCAGAGGATACACCCATATCATTGGTCATTACAGATTCTGCGATTTTGCGAGTCTGCGCATCTATAGATTCCCAAGTTAAAGCATCGGATGATTGCATAGAAGTGTATACTGTTTTAATCATCTTACCGAGAATTGCGGAATCCATTGAGCTACCTGATATCTTTTTAAGGTAATTCGCAATGTTAAGGAACTTTCTATTTGCGATTTCTTCAGTACCGAGGATGTTCTTCAAATTGCCTGCATCTACATTGAGTTTTGCATTCTCATTCTCGATGCGCTCCGTTTCACCCATTGTGTCATAGATGCCTTGCTCTTTTTCGGAGTAGCGAATGTCATCAGATTCTGTGGGATTGGTGTTGGATGTCAGTTTAATCTGATTGGAGTCAAAAGCAACTGCAACATTTCTGTCTTTGCTCAAAATTCCATCCACACCCAAAATGCGAATAACATTTTCTAAAAAGGTTTTTGCTTCTCCTTTATAATCGTAACTCAACTTCTCATACACACTCAAATCATAATCATTACTGTCATACTCAAAGGCAATACCTAATTTGTTGCAGAGTTTTGTTACCGCCTCTTTTGAAAATGTTCGGCTTGTGTCTGTGATAGGATTTTTGATGTTCAGGTAAACACTTAAAGGATATTTATATGAGAATTGTAATTTTTTCCCCGCCATAAAGTAAAAACCAAGTCCAAGTTTATTATCTTGCGAGATAAAATCATAATTGAATACTGAAAACTCCGCATCAGTTCCGTGATAACAAACAAGCAAATTGCCATTCTCATCTCTAACCTTCGAGTCTTTGAAGAATTCAATCTGTCCTTCGCTCAAGGTGTTGCCTTCGGAGTCTTTCTCGCTATAAACTACATTAGGCTCATCCTTTATAATCTGCGCCTTATTAACAACTGCAACCATGTAGTTATCTCCAACAACTTTGTCAAAGATAAAGCAATCATATCCTTGCTTCTTAAGTTCGTTTATACGTTCAGCAACATCGGTCTCCGAATTACTAAATACTCTATTTTCTTGAGTTATATGGAATGGTTTCTTACATACAACATAACCTTCTTCAAAAGAAGTAGATTTGTCCGTGAAGTTAGAGGAGTCGGAGGATAAAGCAATCAAACCACCCAATACAGTATCAACCTTTGGATTGTTGTTTTGATGTACATAATATAACTTTGCAGGATTTCCGTTTGTATCAGCAACAAAATTACCTCTTGACAAATTATTACTATTTGTAGTATGATACTCACAAAGCACCATACTTTGCCTTTTCGGTAGGGCTCTTGCACTTGTTGTAAGCGCAGCCGCCGTTGCCAAAGTAGGTGCTTTATACATTGTATGCCCTATCAAATCACTTGGAGCATTTTGCCCAAGTGGTTTTTTTATTTCTTCGGCATATAATGTATATCCGTTCACCTCATAAATTGTAACAATGGAAGCATTTCCACGATTCGTTCTTGATGCTAATACATCTTTTGGGTATTTGTTATTCTTCACCGCAGAAAGATGTCTCGCAATGTCTGTAGGAGTCATCGGCAACTGCGCTCTTAATGCCTCTCGCAATAAATCGCCATGCTCTGCAAGGGAATGTTTTATTCCATCATCAGAAAATTGGTGTTTGCCACCTGTGTATTTACCTCTGTAGGAATCGTCATTTGTTTTTAAAGCAAGACGATTTATTGCTCGATTTAGATAAGATGATATAATACCGAAAGAATGCATCTTACTTTTTCGATTGATTATGGCATTTTGTACCATTTCCTCAATTTCCTTGTCGATAGGATAATCCTTCTCGTCATATAATACTCCATCACCTTCTGCAGTATGGAAGCGCATAAGTTCGCTCTGTGTACCGCCCTTGAAGTAATTATCGATGTCACGAATAACTCTGTCGGCAGAAACTCCTTTATCGTATGTGAATGATTTTATGGTGTCACCACCAACCGCATCGATATCAACGATAATGCCTTCTGTGCGAGACATATACTCAATGTATCTCCTCAAAACCACTCTTTGATTTTTTGAAGGAGCAACCGCAAGATTGATGCCACCAACTTCAGGCATAAGTCTTATGTTGCCATTTGAAATCATATTGACCATTGAGTCGATTCCATTGTTCTCTGAAGGAAGCACTTCACTAATTTCTCTGTGGTCTACCTGACGAGTTCTCGATGTAGAATCTCCCCAATGCTTTCCACTAAAGTCGAGCAAACTACCATTCTTGAGCATATATCCTGCCACATTAAAGTTCCCGGTAACACCGAAATGTTTTTTCATATTCTTGTATTCATCTTCGGAAATGTCAGTTACTTTCTCCGAGTACAGAATATCATTTCTGCCTTCATACTTTTTAACAAAGTCATCAACTACATCCTGTGCTACAGGGAAGGTTTTATGTCCACCCTTGTAGTCATTCATAATGGCATTTGCTTCATCCATACTGAAATTAGGTTTAACCTCTGTCTGTGGAGAGCCTACACCATCGTTGTCATACATTTTGAAGTCAATGAGTAGTTTCCAATATCCATCAAGGTTTTGGAATTGAGGGAATTTAGGGATTCTTCCGTCTTCCGCACACATTTTAAGATATGTCTTTGCATTTTCCTCGCCACTCTTTGAATAATCCCAATATTCAGAAGGTTGAAAGTTTTTAATTTTTCTATCCTTATCAAATGGCTTCTCGTTCTGTGTATCTGTATAATCCTCATATCCTGTCAAGCCAAGAGCCTCGTATAAGGATTCTTTCCAAAACGATTTGTGGAAGGGGATAACAAAGTCGATTCTTGAGTCGGCTAATGCTTTTACAATGTGTGCATCGTTTTTGCCGACAAGGATTGTACCAACATTCTTGGAATACTTATCTCTTAAACGGAAGGCTTCCTTGTGAGGCATACCTTCGACATCATCGAAAATAAGGTTTCCATCTGCATCAAGACCGCTATCTTTCGCAATCAGGGACAAATTGATTTTCATTCCTGTGTTGCCGAACACATCTGCGAATGCAGGGACTTTGGTATAAGCCTGTGACATAAGACCGACTCTTGACATATCAAGAACAATCTGCATCATGTCAATAAGATGGGCAACCTCAAAGTCAGAGAATGATTGAACACGGAGACCGCCTGCATCGTTTCTTGACTTAACAGCAGACTTGTTGCTGAAGTGCTTTAGAATTTCGCCCTTGTATTCCGTTCTCGTTTCAAGAAGTTTGGGGATTGCTTGTCCTCTTGACTTCATAAATGCGAGATATGCGGCATATACTTCAGGATGGTCTCTCTTTACCAAGTCAATATCTGTTGTGTTGAGTTCAGCGAGAGTGGGAACATATCCATCCTCTGTATAAAAGTTTCGCTTTGTGCCTTTTTCCTGAAGGATTACCTCTTTGCCTGCGCTATTGATTTTGGAAATAGGTGTTCCGTTTTTCTGTGCAAGTTTATATCTTTCGATAAATTCTGCAGTAATAGGTCCAAGTTCTCTTCTTGTAGATTCAACATAACAAATGCCACAAGCAACCTCTCGACCTCTTTTCATCATCATTGAGCGAAGTTCCAACATTTCTTCAGAATTGAACACCGTGTTTGGCAACTTCTTTTGAATAGCATCAAATGTTCCTGTGTACAACAATCTTTTTGCACAGAGAGTAGACATATCAACTGTCCATTTATACTCTTTGTTTGTTTTAAGAGCAGAAGCATTCTCATCGATGTTTGGCTCATAGTCAAGCCTTTCTCTGTCATCGGCAATCATGCGTGCAATACTGTTTATATTGTCTATGTACCTTGATGCATCTTCTTCCGAAACATCAAGGGCCTTAACGATAGCATTGATTGCGACTTCTCTGTTTTGAACATATTCAGATTCTGTCCAAGTCTTTTCACTCAACAATGTAGTAGGAGCAATAGAGCCACTTTCAGCATCAAACTGAAGTCCTACATTTGCAAGTTCGGCATCATGATTATACGCACCACTTTTCTCAAGTGATTGATTCGCCTCAACGGATTTTTTGAGCATCTCATCCCAAACTTTTGATGCCTTCTGCAACTGTTCTTTATATTCTCGCATAATGCGAGCTTCTGTAGATGTTGCTTCGTAGGAATTAAGAAGGTCATTTACCCAATTCAAAAGGTCATTGATAAGAGATTTAATCTTGCCAACAAGAGTCTTCTGCTCCTCTTCGGAAAGCGAGAAGAATATCTTTCTACCTTGCTCGCTCATTTTAAGCATATCTTCACAGGCTCTTGCTATGATTTCTTCTCTTGACACATCTTCTGACTTGCCTTTTCTGTTCATCTCTGCACGAATCAAGTCTTCCTCTGTGATAGTTCTTCCTTTTGCATCTTCTTCAGTATGTTTCATATGAGGCTCAAGCATATCCAAGAGAACAACCTTGTCCTTGATAGCCTGCTCCGTATTGCTGTTATAATGCTCTGTAAGAGTAGAGAATACTATCTCGTTCAGGTTTCTCCAAAGTTCAGGAGATTTTTCCTTCATCCAATGTGTTGTTTCGTGTGACATTGTAGGGATAATGGTTTCATGGATATTTTTTATCGCATCAAATCCACCTTTATCAAGGTTAATGGTAATAGTATTTGTTGCCCTGTCATATTTACCATTGTACTTTGAGTTGTTTGCTACAAATGTCAAATTCATTCCTGTGGCTTGAGCGAAGCCTTTAATGAATGTAACAGCCTCTCTCTGTCTGCCGGTAAGGGAATTCCAATTAACCTTGCCTTCAGCAGATGTGTTGTTGTAGTCAATAACAGACTCATCAATGATTCCCTTATAGAAACCTTTGTCTGCCATCTCTTTATTGAGTTTTTTGATGTGTTCTGCTCTCTCTTTATCAGCTTTAATTCTTGTCTCCTGATAGATAGCATTTACTTGCTCGGCAGAAAGATTGCCTTTCTTGTTGAGTATTTCATTGAAAGAGTAATTGTTTTTCGCATATGCCATAGTGAGATTAAACTGATTTGCATATGCATCAACATCTGTTTCTCCGTCATACTGATTGATGAATAAGTTGGCAACATCCGCGCCATCTTCTCTTGCGATAATTCTTGCCATTGAAACAAGGTCGGCATCCTTATCTGTAAAGGTCATCTCTTCAACAGATATTTCGCCATTCTCTGTCGCAACAAAAATATCTTTGCCCTTTGCTCTCAAGTTTTTGATATCAACTGTTTCGCCTGATTCGGCTACCACAGTTTCTTCACCCACATTAAGTTTCTTTTTTTCTTTGGCAACTGTATTTTCTGTTCCAAGAAGAGAAAATTCTGAAAGTCTTTTTAATGCTTCCGTCTTTTGTTCGGAAGTAGATTTCTTTGAGTTCAATATCTCAACATTATCAGACTTTACCATATTAGCAAGTCTGCCGAGTTTTACATCGGATACATTGTCCGCAGTTATGCCCTTGTTTGCATAACGAGTATATGCCTCATATGCAGATGCTATTTCAGGATTATCCGCAAGGGCAAACACATCACTTACTCGCTCGTTGGCTTTGATGTCCTGACCTAATGCTTTGTTTTGGTAATGCTCCGTAACGGAGTTTATTGCAAGTCCGGGACCTTCAAACACACCGCCCATTAAACCGCCAAGCAGAGTAGAGTAGGCAACCTCGCCCAAATCAATTTTCTCTCCTGTGTCATATCCTGCGGCAATGTTCTTGAACATAGGTGTTAAGATTTCCTGAAGACCTTCTTCAGCACCTTCTGATACCATTGACAAGGGATATTGGATGGCAAATCGTGCGAGTCCGTTGTCTATCTGCGACACCTTTTTTGCTATTTTTGCACTTGTGCCACCAAGTTTACTGATACCACCGAGCAATGCCTGTAATCCCATTTCGGATGCAGACACAAGGTTTGCATATGTGTTCGCTTGGTCTTTATCGTAGCCAAGATTGAGCATTTCCTGATATGCATTACCTCTTGCAGATGCACCCATTGTAAGAAGACCTGCGCCTTTGCTCATTCCTGACAAGACTTTTGCACCGATTCCTGCACCAACACCGCCTGTTGCCGCACCTAATGCTGTGCTTACAAGGATGGAAGGCAACTGATTTGCTCCTGTCACACCGAGGTCATACATTGTCCTTGCAAACTTTCCGTAATCTTCCTCGACATTCTCTCTTACCATTCCGCTTGCATACTGAATGGGGGAGGTGGGAATATAGTCCTTGTCCGAGGAATTAGCCTGCATACCTGAAGACCATTGGTCAAGTCCTGTCTCTAAAGCGAAACCTAATTCTCCCCATGGCTTTTCTTCAACCATTTTGGCAATGTCTTTGCTTCTTCGTTCATTGAGTGATTCTGTGATAGCATCTACATACTCTTGAGTTCTGTTGCCACCATCTTCTTTATCCTTACCGAGATAATAATAGAAATTCTTGAATTCCTCATCTGTCATAAGGTCGAAGATAGCACCTTTATCGTAATAATTATCAGATGTAGCAGATGTCTCTCCGTTCTGCTTTCTTTCAAAAGCCAAAGCCACTTCACGAAGGGCATCGTTAACTTTGGGAGTGTTAGCAGGTCTGCCCTTGCCATATGACTTCATTCTTTTCGATGTGCCGACTTCATCTGTAGGAATACTCTTCCCGGATTCAACATACTTATCATAATCCTTGTCATAGTTCTCGGAATTGATATCTCCTACAGAAGAAAGTTTGATTACATTCTGCATTCTCTCGGCATTGGTCTTGTAGACTTTCTTTTCGCCCAAAGCCTTTGCGAGTTCATCGTAACTGTTGTATCCGTTATCTTTGAGTAAGGCATTAAGTTCGTCTTCTGCAGACTTGATTTCTGCGCCCATGAAGTCCTTACCTTTAAGAGTGAAGGAGCGAGACTCCGCAGTTTGCTTCAAGCCTTTTAATCTCTCCACATTACTGTTGTGCTTCTTTGCCTCTTTTTCAAGTTCTTCAAGGGAAGAGATTTCACTTTCCAAAGTGCCGATGTCCGCAGTTTTCATTGCCTCTGTCTGCTTTACTGCATTGTTATAGGCATCTGCATCCTTATAACCCTTGTACTTGCTTGCGAGAGTGTCCCAATCGTCAAGCACACCTTTGTATGCACTATGAAGTTCGGAAAGGTCCGTACCACCATACTGTTTTTGGTATTCCTGATATTTGCCAAGTCTGTCATACATACCCTGTATGGATGACAGAGTGTTTTTCATTGTTTCCTCACTCTGCCATCCTTTCTGTACCGAGTCTAATGTTTTGGATAATGTGTCAAGGTCGGAGGAAAGTGTGTCGATGCCAAATTTTTGAGCCACCTTATATTGACCATATCCCAAATTGTTAGATATGGAAACTCGGCTTTCTTTTTTCTTGCCTTCCTCTTCTTTTTTCTTTTTCATATAATCAGAATATTTCATATACTCCTCCTACTTTGTACCTTGCTTTCTTAATGAACTCAAAAAGTCCTTCTTTTCTTCATCGGACAACTTTGAATTGTTTACCGCTTTCTTTAACTCTTTGTAAGTCATGGTTTCTCCGTTAAGATTGGTGTAAACATCGTTCATATCTTCGTTGCCACTACTAAACGGATTATTCCAATTCTTTGTGTCTTTAGAGATTGACCAAGTTTGGTAATATGCAGGGAGTCCTTTTTCGGCACTTGCAGAACTTATATAAGAATCAATATCTTCGTTTGAAGGTGTTATGCCCAAGCCTCTTAAATAACTTTCTACTGCTTCGTAACCCTTCTGTCCACCGCCTGCTTCATTGTATGTTCTTTGGATGCCTTTAATTTCTGTGTCAGAAAGAGTGGAGGCTTTCTGTGTATTAGAACTCTTCTTTTGATTCAGGCTTGCCCAATTATAAGACATTTGGTCATTGTGGTGTTTATCGTTCTGCGCAAGTTGTGCATCAAACTGACGAACATCTTCTGCAAAGCTCTGCTCATACTGACGAACACCTTCATCGAAGTTCTTGTTTGCCCAAGCATCACTATTAAGAGCCTCAACTTCCTTCCAAGCATTGTTGATGCTATCTGCCCAAGAGTTATATTCTCTTTGATACAGAGTGTCGGCATTATTGGATGCGGCATTGTAATAGTTATATGCATCGTTGACTCTCTGTCCGTGTTCGTTGAGCTGAAGGTTAGCCATTGCGAAGGCATCGTTCTTGGAGTCTCTAAACTGACCATATGCCTCGTTGTACACCTGATTTCTGTACTGATATGTAGCATCGTAGGCTGAAATGTTTCTGTTGTATTCTTTCTCGTCTTCCGTACTCAACATACCATACTGACGATACATTTCGTCTCCTTCCATTTGGTATGCTTCCATTGCCATTTGGTAATACTGCGGAAGGTTATCATATGCATCCTCTATAAAAGAGTTATATGCCTGATTTCCTGCTGTTGTTGCGTAGGTGCTACCATAACCGCCTGTAAGTGCAGAAGCCTGACCGATGGTGTCTTGCATAGCCTGTTTACCGCTATTCATAGCAGAGGCAAGTGCTTGCTGAAACAAAGGGTCTGTGTCTACATCGTAAGAGAATTTCTCACGATTCATAATGTCATCCATTATTGATTGTAATTGGTCGGTATAAGAAGTCTTACCACTCTGTATTACTTGCAACTGATTAGCAAGCCATCTGTCAGCCTTTGTAACCGCACTCGGCACAACAAAGTCACTATTGATGGTATTCATAACATCATTACTTATGATGTCCTTTTTGTTTGTTAAGTCCTCAAGGTTAGAGAGCGCACCATCTTTTTTTCCTTGAGCATCTTTAACATCTTGAGATGCCTCAAACTCGGTCTGTGTTTTGTTATATGTTTCCTCATCTACACCGAGCAAGGGACTTTTCGCAGGCTCGTTGTTTACTTTATTGTCTGCCTTCGCATCTACTTTTGTATCTGCATTGGTAATGGTGCTTGAAGCAGAACTGTTTTTCAAAGCATTAAGAAGCTGTGTATTCTGTGTCCCGGAGCCTGAATAATTCGTGATGCCCATGTCTGCCGCCATCTTCGCTCTTGCTGAATAGGAAGAGTCTTGCCCCTGACTTTTAAGATAATCCACTATGGAATCTTGTGTGTTGTATTTAGCCATTGTTTACCTCCTCATCATTTGATGTGGCATATTCCAAATGCCCTGTTTCAAAATTAATACTAAAAGATATATACTTGGATGCTTCGCTTTTTACTGAAAGTTTAAAAAGGTCTGAATTGCAAACATCGGAAACAGTAAGGGCCTTGTTTG
>JAEIGA010005717.1_pt1 | contig 18950 bp, 17 predicted proteins | sample 9270691 | NCBI WGS metagenome assembly JAEIGA01 (sample SAMN17057246, study PRJNA624740) | gut metagenome | biome: biome; isolation source: fecal sample | host: Bos grunniens | place: China: Xizang | collected 2019 | reverse complement strand
TTTATTTGTTTGATATTTTTTGTATTAAATTACTGATTCCTGCTGATAGGATTCGAGTTTTTTCTTGGATCTTGATTCTATCTTCTGAAGAACAGATTTTAAAATCTTCACATAGGTATAACATTGACCTGACTTCAGAACAACTGCCTTTTGAAATATTTAGAAAATTGATATACTTCGCATCAGAACCTGATTCTGAACCTTCTGCAATATTATTCATAATACTTATGGCAGCTCTCTGTAATTGATCTTTAAAAGCGTAATCTTTGCAATTTTTCATCAGTTCATAAATGTCGTTTACGACAATACGAGCTTCTTTCCATATAAATAAATTTTCAATGCCTCTTTTCATAAATTTGTTTTTTAATGGTTAATAATACTTCTAACTTGTAGTCTTGTAGTCTTGTGGTCTTAAATAATCACTCCAACTAAAACCGCTATCCCCACTTTTATCGCTTTTGAAACTAAAAACGCTTTTCTTGATTCTGCTAATAAAGGCAGGGCTCCATGGCCGTCTTGTACGATGCAGTTTGCGAGGAATATTCCTAATGGCAAGTCGCCGTTTGCAAATAATATCAGGAAAATCAAATGTGGACCGGATTGTGGAATAAGGCCGATTAAGATTGCTATCAACAAGACAATAAATGGTTTAGAATCAATCAGATTTTGGATGTTGACGAAGTTGTTTAGTATTGTGAGGCATAATATAACTCCGAAAGTCCATAGGAATATCTTAGGAAGATGAACTTTGATGACGTGCTGCCACATGTGCTCTTCAAGAAAATGTTCTTCTGCTACAATGTTGATAATCAATATTGCCACAAATAATACGATGAGAATTATACGAATCCAATCAGCTTCGCCGCCATGATCGTGATGATGGTGATGATGAACATCGGCTTCTGAACATTGGCTGTTGAACTCATGGTCGTGATTGCAATGATGATGTTCTTCTTCACAAACTTGTAGTCTCGTAGTCTCGTAGTCTTGTTGACTTTCCAAAGAATGAACGACGCTTTCTTCCGTTTGTCCTCCCATTAATAAATTAAGGTGATGCGAACCATCGATGACGCCGCTTAATACCAAAATCAAAACACCTAAACTTAGAGTGATGAGCAAAGCTCTTACAAAACTGATGTTCTTGATGTTAGACTTGACGCTATGATGTTTATGGTGATGATGATGGTCGTGGCTGCAAGATTCGTTTTCGTGAATAGGGAAGGACATCTCTTTGTTTTTAAGTCCTATGAATTTGTTTTTCATCGTAAGTTGCAGAGCCACAGCTACTGCTATAGAGATTCCGATTATTATCAAATTGATGTATAAGGCTTTTTCTGGGAAAAGCGAGAACATGAAAAACGATTCGTCGCCGGTTGTTGATATTAAGGCAGCCATCAGAGCCGGGAAGTTGACGACTCTATGGACGTAGAGAGATACGACGGTATAAGTGCCGAGACAACCAGGTATGATTCCCATTATTATAGCGAATAAAATCTGTATCCAAGGCGATTTCTGTAATTTCTTCGACCAAATGCCGCCAGTTCTCACATTGACAAATTCAATCACCATCATCATGCCGATAACTAATGTTGTGATGATAAGTGTCTGCTGTAGAATGATATATAAAGTCTGTAAATTCATAATAAAAAAACATGTTTTGTTTTACAAAAATGCAACTTTTTTATCAAATAAAGTTGATTTTTTTGTTTAAAAATTGCACGTTACATTACAGATAGCTTCTAATGCGTTAGGGATTGAAGCGGCATCCTTTTGAAGCGGAGACGGATGTTGGAGTCGGAGACGGATGTTGAAGAAGAATAGGGAATTTGGAAGCGAGACGGTGTCGAAGCGGAAAAAGATATAGCGGAAAGCCCGACGGCGTAGCCGGAACGCCCAAATGAAAGTTAATCTTTTGTTAAATTTAAACAATCGTTAAATCAGTATTGTTTTTGGGTAAATCGTAAAAAACAACATTATGAAAAAGTTTACATTACTCAAAAGAATCTTCGTAATGACCTTGCTCATGGGATTACTTGGAGATTACGCTTATGCACAATTTTCATTAAGCGGAGAAGTTAGACCTCGTATGGAATACCTTCATGGATATTCAACATTGACTGACAAAGATTCAGATCCGGCAGGATTTGCATCACAACGTACAAGAGTCAATTTTAATTATTCTCACGAAAGAGTGAAGATGGGAATATCGATGCAAGATGTTTTCATCTGGGGAAGTCAGCCTCAATTGTTTTCAACTTCTAACAATGTCAGTGTACATCAAGCTTGGGGACAATATTTTCTTTCACCTTCATTATCATTGAAATTAGGTCGTCAGGAACTTGTTTACGACGATGAAAGAATCTTCGGCAACTCAAACTGGGACCAGCAGGGAAGAAGTCACGATGTCGCTTTGTTGAAATACGAAGGCATGCTGAAAATAGATATCGGTGCTGCGTTTAACCAAGACGAAAAGCATCTTCAAGGAACATTTTATAAGTTGAATAACTACAAAATGATGCAGTTTATTTGGTTGAATACTGATATTGTTGATAATCTTAATCTTAGCCTTTTGTTCTTGAACAATGCCTATCAACACGACTATAAAGTTACAGAAAACGGTATTGAACATGACAAATATAAAAATGTCTTCAATCAGACAATTGGTGGACGACTTGTCTATGCTCCAGCAGATTTGAGCGTTCATGCATCTGGTTACTACACAATGGGTAAAGATGAAAAAGATAGAGATTTGTCAGCTTATTATGTAGGATTAGGTGTTGATTATCAAATGAATGATGATTGGGATATGGGCTTAGGCTGGGAGCTTCTTTCCGGTACAGACCAAAAGGATATGATAGAAAATCCTGACGGCTATAAAAATAAATCATTCAATCCCTTTTACGGAACTTCTCATAAGTTTAATGGCTTTATGGATTATTTTAATACTAACGGTAATTGGGCTAATTCTGTGGGTCTTAACGACATATTCGCCTCAGTGCAATACACAAGAAGAAATTTTGAAGTCAATCTTACAGGACACGCATTTTTGACAGCGGCAGATGTTATAAAAGACGGAAATGTTAATGAAAAAATGGAATCATATCTTGGCACAGAAATAGACTTGACAATGTCATATAGACTCTCAAGAACATCAAATGTGGTTATGGGCTATAGTCAAATGATTGGTTCAGAAACACTTCAAGCTCTTAAAGGCGGTGATAAAAACGCTTGCAACAACTGGGCTTATCTCATGTTCACCTTTAAACCAGTTTTCTTGAAATAAATTTATAAATAGCTGTTATTTTACTTGAGGTAGAGAGATTTTTATCTCTCTACTTTTTTTATATTTGCAAAAAAATAAATTGATGACAAAAGATAAATGTTTTTATGTAGGTAAAATCGTTAAGACACATGGCCTTAAAGGTGAAGTGACTTTGCGTATAGATAATGAGCAATTTGATGATATTGAAGAACTTAACTACTTTCTGCTTGATATGAGTGATAAGCTTATACCTTTTTTTATTGAAGATATTGTCTATCATTCAAATAAAGCGTTCGTTCTTTTTCAAGATATGAAAACTTTAGAAGCTGCGAGTCAACTTGTTGGTAAAAATGCATATCTGCCATTGGAACTTCTTCCGGAGAAGTCTGGCAATGACTTTTATTCTCATGAAGTTGCTGATTATCTTGTTGTTGATGAAGAAAGAGGCGAGCTTGGAAAAGTTAATGAGATCATAGAATATCCAACTCAATCATTGATTCAGATTATAAAAGATGATAAAGAAGTCTTGATTCCTATTCACGATGATATTATTAAAGAAGTTAATAGAGAAGAAAAGAAGATTTATATTAAAGCCCCTAATGGCTTGATTGATATGTATTTGGAAAGCTAATTTATGGATTGTCGTCCTTTTTTCTTTAAAAAATTCGGAATGTTCCATCATCGTTCTACAATGCGAGTTGGAACCGATGCCGTCTTGTTTGCGCAATGGGTCGATGTCGCTTCATCAGACAATGCATTGGATATTGGGACAGGAAGTGGCGTCATTCCATTGATATTGGCGCAAAAAGGTGTAGGATCTGTTGATGCCGTTGAATTAGATTGCGATTCATACGAAGAAGCAGTTTTGAATTTTAAAATGTCTGTATATTCTGATAAACTCACTGTTATTCAAAATGATGTGAGAAATTATGCTGACAGTGTTAATAAAAAATATGATTTGATTGTCTCTAATCCTCCTTATTATTCAAGCGATGTCAAACCTATAAAAGAGAAAAAAGTAATGGCACGTCACGTCTCTACATTGAGTTTCAGAGACTTGCTCATTTCGGCAAAAAAAATGATGAAAGAAGATGCCCGTTTAGCTTTGGTGCTTCCTTTCTACGAATCGAGGTTGTTTATAAAAGAAGCGGAAAACCTTGGATTTAATCTGCAAAAAGAGTTTCTTATTTCTCCAATAGATGGCAAAGAACCGAATAGAGTGAATATGCAGTTTGTGTTGAATGAGGTGAAATGCGCTGAAAATAAATTGTTTACGATAAGAAATAAAGATTATTCATACACAGAGGAATATAAGGAATTTTTGAAAGATTATTATTTGGATTTTTGATTAATTAGAAAAATATATTGAAAAATCTTACGTTAAATGTAGGTTATTTTCGTAGTTTTGCAAATGGATTTTAAAAATATGAAAAAGATATTAGGTTTTACATTAGTATTGATGACATTAGGTTTCATGTCATGTTCTCCATCACCAGTAGGAAGATGGATTGAACCAACTGGAGGCACTGAAGAACAAGGTTTTATCCTTAACCAAGATGGTTCTGCAACATCTGTAAATATGGGCTTTATTGAATTTACTAAATGGGAAAAGAATGGTGATCTGCTGATTCTCAGTGGTAGAAACAAAGGCGCGTATAAAAGAGAATTTGTTGATACAATGAAGATTGAGAAACTCACCAAAACAGAAATGACTCTTTCACAAGCTGGTTATTCTGTCACTTATTTGAAAGATTAAATTATCATATACAAGCAAAAAGCCGACTCATGGAGCCGGCTTTGTTCTTTTTATTTGGCAATTCGTTGTGTCTGACACATTTTTAGACTTTTCTCTTCTGATAACTTTCTTATCGCTCTTACGTCACTTCTTTTCTCAACTTCAGCAAATGACACATTGCTGTTAGTTTTACTTAATTGTTTTATTCTCGAATCGAATTGTGCGCACGCCTTGATAAGGTCGTCGCAGCTTTTCGCATTGTTGATGCCTTGCTCAAATTCAGTTATAGCTTCGTTGAGAGTAATGCTTTTCATTTGCATGTTCTCTTTTCCAAAATTATATATCATCTTTCCATCAATGATGGTGTCTGGTTTCTTTGTGACAACAGGTTTTTTTGAAGTTTCGCTAATAACCTTGTTTTCATATTCTTTGATGAATTGTTCATCACCAGGTTTCATTTTGCTTTCGCAAGAAAAACACAGAATTCCTAAACATAAACTTAATGTATATACTGTTCTTTTCATTTGTTAACTATTATTTTGCAAAAATATGATTTTTATCGAAAAAATAATTAAATTTGCGTTCTTTTTTTAATTAGTAAAACGAAATTATAAAACATACTTAAAATGAGTAAATTAGTAGTTGTTGCTCTCGGTGGAAACGCTTTGTTAAGAAGCAACCAAAAAGGTACATACCAAGAACAAATCGCAAATGTTACAGAAACATGTCAAGCATTGACAGATTTTCTTAAAAGAGGTCATCGTTTAATTATCGGTCACGGCAACGGCCCACAAGTTGGTAACGTAATGTTGCAACATGAAGCAGGTTTGAAAAACTTTGATTTGCCTTCAATGCCAATGGATTTCTGTGTGTCTGAAACACAAGGTTCGATAGGTTATCTCATTGAATTGGGATTCAAGAAAGTTTTGGCTCAGGAAAATATCAGCAGAAATGTTGTTACTTTAGTGACACAAGTCGTTGTTGATAAAGACGATCCAATGTTCAAAAATCCAACAAAACCTGTTGGTCCATATTATACAAAGGAAGAAGCTGACGCTTATTCAGCACAAACAGGTGCTATTTTCCATGAAGACCCAAGAGGCCGTGGCTGGAGAAAAGTTGTTCCATCACCACAACCGATTAAAATCAACAATATTGAAATCGTAAAGACTTTGACAGACGCTGGTCATATCGTTGTTACTGTTGGTGGCGGTGGTATCCCTGTTGTTGAGAAAGACGGCTGTGTAGCTGGCGTTGAAGCTGTTATCGATAAAGACCTCGCTTCATCATTGGCTGCTATCCAAGCCAATGCCGACGAATTCTATATCTTGACAGACGTTCCACAAGCTTATATCAACTTCAAAAAGGAAAATCAAGAAGCTCTCGGAAGAATTTCTATTTCTCAAGCTAAACAATATTTGGCTGACGGTCAATTTACAGAAGGTAGCATGGCTCCAAAAATGCGTGCTGCTATTAAATTCGTTGAAGCAACTGGTAAAGAAGCTGTTATCACAGACGCTACTACATTATCAGATGAAAACGGCGGTACAAGAATTTATGCTGAATAATTTTTGTGATGAATATAAAGAAAATAAGCTGCAAATTTTTGCAGCTTATTTTTTTATGCTCCGGCAAAATCATCGTTGATTTTAGACTGAACGACTCTCGTCTGGAATTGGTCAAAACCGTTATTCGGCGCAAAGTTGCTGTTAGGAGTGAAGTTGCTACTCGGCGAGAAGTTGTTGTTAGGGTTGAAATTATTGTTAGGCGCAAAATTGCCGCTTGGCTCATTGTTAAATTCTACAATGTCTTCAAAACGAGCATATTGACCGACGAATTTGAGTGTTACGTCAGCTAATTTACCATTACGGTGTTTTGCGATACTGATGATAGATTTGCCTTTTGTTGATTCACCGTCTTCTTCGGTAAGTCCGTAATATTCTGGACGATAAATAAATATAACCATGTCGGCATCTTGTTCGATAGCACCTGATTCACGCAAGTCGGAAAGAATAGGTTTTTTTGAACCTGGACGTGACTCGACGCTACGGCTCAACTGTGAAAGTGCCAAAACAGGAACGTTCAATTCTTTGGCGAGACTCTTCAAAGAACGGCTGATATTACTGATTTCTTGTTCGCGAGTTCCGTTCTTATCACCTTTGGCTGTCATCAATTGAAGATAATCGATGAAAATCATTTGAATGTCGTGCTGCTGTTTCAAGCGGCGGCATTTGGCTCTTAAATCGAAAATAGACAATTGTGCTGTGTCGTCGATGAAAATTTTTGCATTGACGAGAGGGGAGACCATTGTGTTGAGTTGTTGCCATTCGTATTCTTCCAAATTACCAGTTCTGAGTTTGTCAGCCGTCAATGATGTTTCTGTTGATATGAGACGTGTAACTAACTGAACTGATGACATTTCCAATGAGAAAAATGCAATAGGCTTGTTGAAGTCAACTGCTGCGTTACGAGCTAAGTTCAGAGCGAATGCTGTTTTACCCATACTTGGACGAGCAGCCAAAATGATAAGGTCGGATTTCTGCCAGCCTTGTGTGATTCTGTCTAACTCTGTATATCCTGATGGAACACCGCGAAGACTTGCGCTATCGTTACGAGCGTTTTCAATATCAGCAATAGCCATACTGACCAAATCTGGCATCTGGTCGTGGCTTCTCTTTAAGTTGTTTTCGCTTATTTGAAATAATTTGTTTTCGGCTTTGTCAAGCAAGTCAAAAATGTCTGTAGTATCTTCATAGGCATCTTTGATTATCTCTGTTGAAATCACAATTAATTGACGCTGAATATATTTCTGTAAAATAATACGTGCGTGATATTCAATATTTGCCGAACTTACTACACGATTCGTTAGTTGTGATATATAATAAGGTCCGCCTACGACTTCTAAATTGCCAGAACTTTTCAGTTGATTGGTAACGGTAAGGATGTCGATGGGTTCTGACTTGCCAAATAAATCTTTTATGGCAGTGAAAATCAACTGGTGCGCTTCTTTGTAGAAAACGTCTGGACTTAATAAGTCGATGACAGAGTTGACAGCGTTTTTTTCGAGCATCATAGCGCCGAGAACTACTTCTTCTAAGTCAACGGCTTGAGGCGGAACTCGTCCTTGATTGGCTAAAATTTCACTTGGAACACTGGCAGCTCTTGTCCTGCCAAATCCGGCTTTTTTATAATTTGTATTCTCGTTATTCATGCTTCAAATTTACAACAAAAATTATTATTGTTGAATAGTTGTTGAAAACTTTTATATAGTTTTTAAATGGTTGAAAATCAGTCTTTATTTTAAAAGGCGGTTATACAGTTTTTGTAGATATTTGTTCTCGTCTTCCATGTCTTTGCCAACTAAAATTCTTTCTAACTCATTGTCACTTGTGGCATTAAGGATGATTCTGCTGTGTTCGAAAATCTTTTCAGAAGCAAATAATTCCTCGTATATGGATTTCAGCGAAAAGTCATATTTTGTTTTTTTGTTAAAGAAATCAGATTCTTTAAGTACGTCTCTGAAATTGATGATTTTGAAGCTTATTTCTTTAGATTCTAAAATGTTGTATTTGTGCATTAATGAATTGATATTCTGTGCTGAAAAATAAATGACTTTTTCAAAACGTTTCAATTCTTCAGTTAAAATGTTCAAGCCTTCTTCCATTTTTGAATAATCTTCGAGGCAATTCCATTCGATTACTTCGCCATCTTGATTTGATAAAATAGAAAAAGCGATTACGACTTCTTGATATGGTTTGTGTCCGTCCAAAATAGGAACTGCTGGCCTGTAAAACAATAAGTTAAGAAATGCTATGGATTCAGTTTTCTTTCCGGCCAAATCGTAAAACTTCTTGTAATTAATATAAAAGGTGTCTTGTTCTAAGGCATCGATTTGGTTCATTTCTAATGATAATGGATTTATGAGCCTCTTGAAACTTCTGTTGTCTTGTATTCCGCTGTTGAACAAAGAGAAGAGTTCTTTATCATCGTATGAAGTAGTGTGGAGAAAGCTGTCGTCAGGAATTTTTTTCCAGCAATGTCCGCGAAATTCACAGGTATATGGTGTGAAACACTGAGTTCCAATATTTATTTTTGGAGCATTACTTAAATTGACAACATCTTTTAATTCATTGACTTTCTTGTCGATGTTTTCTAATTCATTTTCTGCGAAGTCTTTAACTGATTTAAAGACAAACAGTTGCTTTATATCAATATCGCCATTTCTTTCATAATCGCTGTTTATGTACATAAGTTCAATGTCGCTGATTGGGACGTTGCAGCCTTTTAGTACATAATATTGCAGCGAAGCGTCGTGATAATAAGTTTCGTTCAACGACATTGAACTTTTAACTTCAATAGCACGCCATTTGTCGCCATCTCTGACCAAAATATCAAGCATTATGAGCGTGTCGTTATGAATGAATATGGCTTCATACATTACATTGATATTCGGATCGTTAAGGTTCTGCATCGTTTTTTCGAACATTTTCCCAAATAGGGAAGGCGTTGTTGGTGTCATGTTTACTCCGCCAGGAAAATATGTTCTCGCCAAAATGCCTACATCTGTTCCTCTCTTGAATTTAGCTCTTTTTTCGAGGCTGAGTTTGTCACGAAGATAAGGGTGCTTTTTGTACATGTAAAGAGCTTTGGGACATTGTTCGCCTTTTATGTATGTTGATTTTGAAAGTATGTGCATATTATTGATTATTAACTGTTTGTATGATGTTTTTCTTTGCCATGATTGTCATGGCAACGCCTCTTGCTGTCATGAAACACAAGAATGAAATCCACAAACCATGATTTCCTAATTTTGGCGTTAATAAATACCATGCAGGGATAAAGATAAAAATAGTGGCGATAATCATGGTGTTTCTTATTGCTTTAGAAGCTGTTGCTCCAATATAAACTCCGTCCCAGATGAATGCGGCGAATGTTATTAACGGAATTACAATCATGTAGATGTAATATGGCTTTACTTCTAAAAGGATGTTAGGATTGTCTGAAATTATTTTAACAAAATTAGAAGGAAACAAAGCGTAAAGTATTGTAAAAGGAATACTTATCGAAAATCCCCAAATTAACAATAGACGAATGACATTAACCAAATTTTTTTTATCGTTTGAACCTATATATTTTCCGACCAAGGCTTCTCCAGCGTATGCGAAACCATCGGTGAAATAAGAGAAAATATAGAATGATTGTAATAATATCATATTTACAGCCAATATGTTATCTCCTAATTTCGCAGATTGATTAGTGAAAAAAGCAATGCTTATAATCAGAAGAAAACTGCGTATCATCAGGTCGGTGTTGACTTTAAAGAAGCGTTTAATCTTGGCAAAATCGAATAAAATGTTTCTGTTGATTTTTATAAAATATGATTTGTAATTTTTTATTAACAGTATTATTGCTAAAGTCAAGCCGCAATATTGAGCTATTACAGTTCCCAAAGCGACACCAACGACATTTTTGTTAAAAATAATTACAAATAAAACACTGAAAATAATATTCATTACATTAATTAATATAGCAATGAGCATTGGAATTTTTGTGTTTTGCATTCCGACGAACCATCCGTTCAGGCAATACAGCAGGATATTTGCTGGAGCGGCCCATATTCTAATATAAAAATAATTTATAGCCAAAGACTTCACTTCGTCGCTTCCGTCAAGTAGAAGACTGCTCAATTTAGCAATGGGAATCTGCATTGAAAGAATGAATATTATAATAGGTATTCCAATGCAAACCGATCGGTAAAGTGAGTAAATGGTTTCGGTTTTGTCGTCGCTGCCAAACGCTTGTGCGGTGAAACCTGTTGTTCCGGCTCTCAAAAAACTGAAAAAAGAATACAAAACGCTGAATATTGTTCCTCCCAAAGCAATGGCACCTATGTATGAAGCAGAACCAAGATGTCCCATTAAAATCATATCCACTAAACCTAATAACGGTATGGTTATGTTGCTGATAATGTTTGGTATAGCTAATCTTAATATCGAACGATTCATAATGTTTTCTTTTTCGCAAATTTAATAAAAAGAGATCATTTATACAATCTTTATGTGTAAATATTCCACAAAATAAAAGAAGAAATGTTGTGTAAAAATTCTACATTTTTGCTCTTGCATATTTGAAAAAATATTGCTAAATTTGCCAAATCATATTGTGATAATCAAGTGATTGAAATATTTTCTATAATAATCTGAATAATGGTATGAATTTGGATTGTTTTAGTCAGTTTGAAAATTGAATACTAACTATTAAAACTTTTAAAATAATGAAAAAAACTTTAACAATTTTGTCAGTAGCGTTAGTAGCTTTCATGTTAAGCTCATGCGTAGAGAAATCAAAGAAGTATCAACAATTATTGTCAGAAAAAGAAGCTGTTGTTCTTGAAAACAAAAACATTGAAAAAGAATACAATGCAGCTCTCGGCATCATCAGCGACGTTGAAAACAACCTCAGCGCTATCCGCGATGCAGAAGGTTTGATGTTAATCAAAAACGAAAGCAACACACGTAGAGACCAAATCAACTCAGAATTAATCCAAATCAAAGAAAGCATGGCAATCAATCGCGCTAAATTAGATTCATTGTCAACTGTTTTAGAAAACTCAAATAAAGATAGAACTTACCTCCGCAACACTATCAAGAAATTACAAGCTCAATTAGCTGAAAAAGAAGCTATGATCGCTCAAATGCAAGAACAACTTGCTCAAAAAGATCAAGAAATTGAAGGCTTGAATACAAAAGTTAACAACTTAAACGAAGACCTTAACGTTGCTAACGCTAAGAACGATGAACAAGGCCGTTTAATCGCTAACCAAATCCTCGAAATGAACAAAGTTTATTACATCGGTTCATCTAAAAAAGATTTGAAAGAAAAAGGTATCTTAACATCTAAATTCATCTTGAGAAAAGAAGTTCCAGCAGAAGCTTTCACACAAGCTGATAAACGCGAAGTTAAAGAAATCGCTTTCGAAGGTAAAAAAGTTAAGGTTCTCTCAGCTCACCCACTTGAATCATACACAATCGTAAATAAAGATAACCAAGTTGTTATTGAAATTTCTAACCCAGAATTATTCTGGAGCGTAACAAAATATTTAGTAGCTATCACTAAATAATATATAAAATACGATTCATTAAAAAAATCTCGGTATCATGATGCCGAGATTTTTTTTATTCCACAATCTGTGTATTGCTACATTATGTGTGGAAAGTTTCCACAGTCGTTTCCACATGCTCTTTGTCATTATGATTTTTATATGAAGATAAAGTCGTTGATAATAAGTTGATTAGGTTGTGCTTTGGATTGTGGCTTATTCTGGTATAGTTTTGGCTCTTTATTTAACGTAGAAAATTGATGAATAAATTATAGTAAAATTATGAAAAACACAGTAAAAATTTTAGCAGTATTTTTAACAGTTGGTTTGTTAACCACATCATGCGTAGAGAAATCAAAGAAGTATCAAATGCTTTTGGCAGAAAAAGAAGCAGCTTTGGTTGAAAATCAAAATATTGAGAATGAATATAACAAAGCTCTTGGTGTTATCGCTGACGTAGAAAACAACTTGCAAGCACTTCGTGAAGCAGAAAATTTGCTTCTTATGAATAATGAAAATCTTGCACAAAAAGATAAACTCAATGCCGAATTGATGCAAATCAAAGAAGCTATGGCATTGAACAATATGAAATTAGATTCTTTATATAATGAGTTAGAAAAATCTAACAGATCAAATAAAGAACTTCGCGCTACTGTTAAGAAATTAAAGAATCAAATTGCTGAGAAAGCTCAAGTTATTGATTCATTGCAAGTTCAATTAAATGAAAGAGATAATCAAATAGCAGGCCTTAATACAAAAGTAGAAATCCTTAATGCTGACATCGAGAAAGTTAATGCTGACAATGAAGCAAAAAGCCAAACAATTGCTGATCAAATTCTTGAGATGAATAAGGTTTATTATGTTGGCGCATCAAAACAAAATTTAAAAGCAAGCGGCATTTTAACATCTAAATATATATTAAGACAAGAAGTTCCTGCTGAAGCATTTACAATGGCCGACAAACGCGAACTTAAAGAAATAGCTTTCGACGGCAAGAAAGTAAAAGTTCTCTCAGCTCATCCAACAGAATCATATACAATTTCAAATACAGATAATCAAGTAATTATCACAGTTGCTAATCCAGAATTGTTCTGGAGTGTAACAAAATATTTGGTCGTAATCACCAAATAATTTTCTGCTCGTTTTCAATATTATGAAAAACCCGATGTCGCCCGATGTCGGGTTTTCTTTTTTTATTTTTTAAGACAAAAATGTTTTAACATCTTTGAAATATTCATTAACTTTGCATTATGCATTAAGAAGTTTCATTGATATGGAAAAACGTATATTAATTGTTGAAGATGACGTGACATTTGGAACAATGTTAAAGACATGGTTCGCTAAAAACTCATGGGAACCAATATGGGTTACAAGGGTAGAAATGGCGAAACAAGAATTTTTAAATGTTTCTTTTGATTTGGTGCTCAGTGATTTACGTTTGCCTGACGGAGATGGAATAATACTTCTTACATGGGTAAGAGAGAAAAAGATAAATACTCCGTTTATCATTATGACAAATTATTCTGATGTTCAGACTGCTGTTTTGGCAATGAAACTTGGTGCTTTCGATTATCTGCAAAAACCAATAAATCCAACTGTTTTGCAGCAAAAAATAGAAATGGCTATGAATCAGCCTGAGCTTTTAGAGAACAATAAAGAAGAATCTAAGCCAAAATCAAAACAAAAGCAAATTATAAATAATGTAGTGAAAGGCAGCAGTGCTGTGATGCAGCGTCTATATTCTCATATTGATTTGGTAGCGCCTACAAAAATGTCTGTCTTGATTCTCGGTGAAAGCGGCACAGGCAAGGAGTATATAGCTCGTATGATTCATGACAACAGCAATAGAAAATCGTCTCCTTTCGTCGCTGTGGATTGTGGAAGCCTTTCGATGGAACTTGCTCCTTCGGAGTTGTTCGGTCATAAAAAAGGCTCGTTCACTTCTGCTGTTTCTGATAAGACAGGTGTGTTTTTAGAAGCTAACGGCGGAACTGTATTTTTAGATGAAGTTGGAAATCTTTCGTATGAGGTTCAAAAACAGCTGCTTAGAGCTTTGCAGGAACAAAAAGTGCGTCCTGTTGGTTCTGCGACAGATATTAAAGTAGATGTGAGAATTATAGCAGCAACAAATGAAGATTTGGAAAAAGCGATAGAGGAGGGTAGGTTCCGTCAAGATTTATATCATCGAATTAACGAATTTTCTGTTAATGTGCCGCCACTTCGCGAGAGAATTGAAGAGATTGAAGAGTTCTGTTATCATTTTATAAATCAAGCTAATGAAGAACTTGGAAAAGAAGTTAACATGATTTCAGATGAGGCTCTTGATATTTTGAAACAGCAAAACTGGCTCGGCAATCTTAGAGAATTGCGTAACGTGATTCGTCGTTCTGTTTTGTTTACAACCGATAATGTTTTAAGAAAAGAAAATCTTCCAGAATTTCCCAAAAACACAAAAACTCAAAATTTAATAGTTGATAACATTTCTGAAAATCAGGATATTAAAGATTTTTCTCTTAATAAAAACAAAGAGAAAGAAAAGATTATAGCTGCATTGAAAGAAGCTCGTGGAAATAAGACAGTTGCAGCAAAACTTCTCCAAATTGATAGAAAAACTTTATATAATAAGATGCATTTGTATGGAATAGAGTTATGATTTATTCAATTTCATATTTTTCGTATAAATAAGAAATAAAATTATCAACGTCGTTCATGAATTTTATTGAACATTCTTTCCATTCCGGGAATGAATTTTCATCTTTTCCTCTTAGTTTATCCATTTTATATAAAAATTCCGCCGATTCTTTTTGATTTAACTGAACAAACATAGGACACATTTTGTGACATAAGTTAACAGCTTCGTTAAAGTTGTTGTTATTGATTGTTTTGTTGAAAATCAATAAATTGTCGGATGTGGTCTCTATGAATGTTTTTATGATGTTTATAATTGAATCTTCGTCGTTGTCGAACATAGAACATAATTCAGGAAAATCAGCTATAAATTTAGATTCTTTGTTTTTTACTTCTTTTATAACGATTTCTGAATTAAATAAATCAGCCAAGTTTTTGATTGAGAATGGTTTTCTTATATAATTGTCAAAACCTTTTTGGATTGCTATCTCTTTGTTATATTCAGATCTTGCTGTCATTAGAATGACTTTCTTCTCTTTATTTATTTCCTTAATTTTTTTTAACACATCAAGACCGCTGAAAGCGCCCATTTCTCTGTCTGTTAAAATCATGTCGTATTTGTTAATGTTTTTACAAGATTCTTCAAATTCTACAGAAGAATGGCAGATGTCGCAATTTATTTCCAGTTTTTTTAGCATGGAATTTATTACAGCCAAAAGTGTATTGTCGTCATCTATTACTAAAATATTTTTATTATAATTAGATTTTAACCGTTGAATATCAATTGTTTCTATTCTTTCTTCATTTGCTGAAACATATTCTACAGGAATTTTTACAATAAAATGGCTTCCTTTTCCTAACTCAGATTTGACTTCTATTTTGCCATTTAACAAATCTATTAAGCCTTTCACGACGAAAAGCCCGAATCCGTTTCCTTCAATTAAACTTTCGTTATTATCAATACGGCTGAAAGGCTTGAATATTTCTTCCAATTTATCTTGCGGAATTCCGATTCCTTCGTCAATTATATTGAAAATCACTTCGTTATTGTTGTTGCTTGCTTTGAAAATGATGTTGCCATCGATTGTATATTTTATAGCATTAGACAATAAATTACTTAAAATTTGTTTGATTTTAAGAGCGTCAGAGTTGATGTATTTTTTTTTGTTGAAATTTTTTTCATAAACAAAAGAAAGGTGTTTGCTTTCTGCCAATGGCATAAACATATCATTTAAATCGTCACAAAGAGTTTCAATATTGAATTTTGATAATATTGCGGTCTCTTTGCCTTGGTCTAAGCGAGAGAAATTCAATAAGTTTGTAAGTAGCGATAGTATATGTTCTGCAGAATTTTTCATTGAAGAAATCTTTTGTTTATCTTCATTTTTATCCGAATCAATTTGCATAAGTTCAAGATAACCGAGGATTGATGATAGTGGCGCTTTAACGTCATGAGAGACAGAAAGAAGGAGTTTATGTCGGCTTTCCATAATTTCCTCAGTAAGTTTTTTTGCTTCTTCGGTAGCTTTTCTTGCAGCTGTTACTTTCTTTATGTCATGGAAAATCAAGAAAATAAAAGTAAGTATTATCAAAAGAGCTATTATTGCGATCAGAATAGATAGATTTATGTTTTTATTTATTAGAAATTCACTTTTTTCTATTTCGTTTATTACCGAATCTAATGTCTGTTTGTGTAAAATTATTAACAAATCAGAAATTTCCTTTGTGATTTCTTGGTCGGAGAGGAGAAGATTGTTGAATTTACTTTCGATAATTTCAATTTGTTTTATGTATTTTCTTTTGCCGTTTTCTGTATATAATTGTATGTTGTTCAATAGATTCTGTGCGTCCTCGTTGGTTTTGTTTATTGTATCTATAGTAGTTGTTGATACTAAAACAATGCTATCCAATGATTTGTCGGGAGAGAATACGGCGCCAAGACGTTTTATGAAACTTTTCTTTTCGGTTTTATAAATTATTGTGTCTTGAATTGTTTTGCTTACAGATGTTTTTTGATGTTTAGGTTGATAATTTTCAATTATTGTATAAAGTTCCTGGTATGGATTAAAATATTTGTACTGATGATTTATCTCTTTGATAATCTTTTTTTTCTTGTTGAGAAGTTCTGTAATCTGATTTAAAGTTAGATTGTTGAGATTATCATTACACAAGATATAAATAGAATCGTTGATATTATTTATTTTAGAGACAGAAATGTTAAAATTTTCGAGATGAATATTATTTCCGGAGAATATGTAAATATTTGAATATGACTGGGCTTTATTGATATTTTGTATAAGGTTGTTTGTAAGGTTTAATATTTTTTCGTTTTTTTCGATATTAACCTTTTGGAGATTGATTGAATTTTTAAGGTTGGCGATATAGTAAATCATTCCAATACAGAGCAATGATGCCAATATATAAATTATGATGGCATTATGTTTTACTCTACTTTCGTATTGACGTTTTGTTCTCATATATGCAAAGATATAATTTTTTAAACAAATTTTTGTCAAAAAATAACTATATTGAAATAAATAATTATATTTGCATCTAATAATTAGGAAACAATATTGTATAATTTAAAAATTTAAAGTCATGAAAAAGTTATTTAAAATGATGCTCGCAGCATCTTTAATGGTAGTTATGGTAAGTTGTGGTTCAACAAAAAATGTTACCAAGAAAAATGGAAATATGACGTCAGGTGTTGAAATGGTTGAAGATCTTTCAGCTGATGGAACAAGAATTGAACAAGTGGCATACCGTTGGTGGTTAGGCATGGGTGAAGCAAATGTTGAGAAAGTTGCAATTAGAAATGCAGAGTCTGATGCAAGAAGAAGAGTATCAGAAACAATAAACAGTCTTGTTACCCAAGAAACAAAAGGCGGTGAAGTTCAAGTGAATGGTAATGTTGAAGAAGCTATTAAAACATACTGGGAACAAAAATCAGCTGCACTTACAAGAGGATGTGCTCCTTTCGGTGAATATGAATCAGAATTTGATGAAAAAACTGGAAAATACAAAGTAAAAGCAAAAGTTGGTATTAGAGGTGATAAATATGTTTCTATACTTGACGGTACAAAAGACGCAAAACCAGAAGGTTTGACAAATGAAGAACTTCAACAATTTCTTGACTTAAATCAATCTATAATTGATGCAGCTAAGAATTAATAAATGAATATAAAAGTAAAAAAGCCGTGAATTTTCACGGCTTTTTTGTTATATAGATTTGTCTATTTTCCAGCTGAAGGCTCTTAGTCCGAGTTCTTCAGTTTTTGTATCTAATTGATGGAGATCGTTTAAGATATTGTCAACGAATTCATCTTCTACGAAAGTGAGTATTGCATCGTTGAAAGTAGGCCATGTGTGAGAACCCAAATGAGGCTCACCGCCACGGCTGCCTCTGCCGTTAATTTCATTCCAGCGAGTGAAACCTTTGCTGTAGTTTTTCTCTAACAACTCAATCACTTCTTCGTAATATGCTTGATTATAAGCTATGAATATTCCTGTCATAATAATTAGTTTATGTATTTAAGTTTGTTAATAGAGACGTGCCAAAGTTTTATGTTATAATGACACGTCTCTGTAATTATGAATTATGCATTCTGAATTTTCTTCATTGCTTTCTTAGCTTGGCGTTTTTCTCTTCTTGAAACGAATGCGGCATAGAGGGTAGGGATGAGTACGAGTGTAATCAATGTTGAAACGGAGAGACCCCAAGCCACAGTGATACCGAGACCGTTCCACATTTCTGCTCCTTCGCCAGTGCCGAGTGCCATAGGAACCATGCCGAGAACTGTTGTCAATGTTGTCATCAAGATAGGACGCAAACGTTGTCTTGAAGCTGTAATAACAGCAGTGTTAATGTCCATACCTCTGTCGTGACATAAGATAGCGTAGTCGATGAGAACGATACCGTTCTTAACAACGATACCGACGAGAATCAAGATACCAATCAAAGCCATGACGCCTAAAGCCATATCAGTGACAGCCAAACCGATGAGAACGCCGGTTATAGCGAATGGGACTGAGAACATGATTACAAATGGGTCGAGCAATGACTCGAATTGTGATGCCATAACGACATAAACCAAGATGACGATAAGTATTAACAAGAGGAACAAACCGGAGAATGACTCTTGTTGGTTTTCGTAGTCACCGGCAATCTTGACCATGAATTCTGTTGGTATGTCTGCTTTTTCGATGAAGTGTTGAGCTACTTCAAC
>JAEIGA010005716.1_pt1 | contig 18951 bp, 7 predicted proteins | sample 9270691 | NCBI WGS metagenome assembly JAEIGA01 (sample SAMN17057246, study PRJNA624740) | gut metagenome | biome: biome; isolation source: fecal sample | host: Bos grunniens | place: China: Xizang | collected 2019 | reverse complement strand
CTGCCCAAAGAGCGCACCTATGTCACCGGCTCGCCTATGGCGGAGGTGCTGCATAACAACCTGCCCAAGATCGAGAAAAGTGACATTCACAGCCGCCTGGGTCTTACCAAGGGAAGATACATCCTGCTTTCCGCCCACCGGGAGGAAAATATCGACACGGAAAAGAATTTCAATTCCCTCTTTACCGCCATCAACGCCATGGCGGAAAAGTACGATATGCCCATCCTCTACTCTTGCCACCCCAGAAGCCGCAAGCGGCTGGAGGCTTCCGGCTTTGTGCTGGACAGCCGGGTGATCCGTCAGGAGCCTATGGGCTTCCACGATTACAACTGCCTGCAGATGAATGCCTTTGCCGTGGTGTCCGACTCCGGAACACTGCCGGAGGAGTCCAGCTTCTTTACCTCCGTGGGCAAGCCCTTCCCGGCGGTGTGCATCCGCACCTCCACGGAACGGCCCGAAGCTCTGGACAAGGCTTGCTTCGTGCTGGCGGGCATCGATACCGCGTCGCTTTTGCAGGCGGTGGACACGGCGGTGGAAATGAACCGCAGCGGTGACCACGGAATTCCCGTGCCGGATTATCTGGAGGAAAATGTTTCCACAAAAGTAGTTAAATTGATCCAAAGCTACACCGGAGTGGTCAATAAAATGGTCTGGCGGAAAGATTGATAGGTGCAAACATACAATATTTCCCTTGACAAATATATGCGTTTGGTGCATAATGGTACCAGAAATATGCTATTAGGCGAAGTAGCCTTGGAGGATCCTTTATGGATGAAATGAAGAATAATAATGAGGAAGTGGGGGTAGACCTGCAGCGTCTGGTAGGCGAGATTGTGCGCCGGCTCTGGATCGTGATCCTGGCCGCCGTGGTCGGTGCCGCAGGCAGCTTCCTGGGTACTTACTACCTGGTGACCCCTCTGTATGATGCCTCTGCCATGTTCTATGTGAACAACAAGTCCATCTCTGTTGGCTCTGCCTCGGTCAGTCTGGAATCCGGTGATATTTCCGCCGCCAAAAGCCTGGTGGATTCCTATATCGTCATTCTGAAGACCAGAGGCTGTTTGAACGATGTTATCGATTACGCCGGTGTCAACAGACGTTACACCGAGCTGCGCAACATGATCTCTGCCGAGCGGGTCAACTCCACGGAAATTTTTGAAGTGGTGGTCACCAGCCCTGATCCTGAGGAAGCGGAGTGCATTGCGCAGGCCATTGCCCAGATCCTGCCCAAGCGGATCTCCAGCATCATCGAAGGCTCCTCTGCCAAGGTGGTGGATTACGCGGTGATCCCCTCCCGGCCCAGCTCTCCCAACTATACCGTCAACACGGTGGTTGGTTTTCTGATGGGTCTGTTCCTTTCCGTGTTTATCATTGCCCTGTGGGCGATCTTCGATATCACCATCCGTTCCGAGGAGGATATCGTGGGAAGCTGTCAGGTGCCTGTGCTGGCGGCAGTGCCGGATATGGAGGCGCCCAGCAAGGGCGGCAGCTACTACTATTATGGCAGCCGCAAGAACGAGAAGCAGAAGGCAGCCACCGACAAGAAAACGGTGCTTTTTGGTTCCGGCATCAGCTTCACCGCTTCCGAGGCATACAAGCTGCTGCGTACCAAGCTCCAGTTCTCCTTTGCCGACGATAACACCAGCCGTGTCATCGGTGTCAGCAGTGCGCTGACCGGTGAAGGCAAGAGCTTGTCCTCTATCAACCTGGCATACAGCCTGTCCCAGCTTGACAAGCGGGTGCTGCTCATCGACTGCGATATGAGAAGACCCTCCTTGTCTGCCAAGCTGCACATCGCCAAGATCCCCGGCCTGTCCAACTACCTTGCCGGTCAGTGCCATCTGGAGGAGCTGTTCCAGCCCTGCGGCATCGTAAATGAGGAGAATGCTTTCTCCGTGGTGGCGGCAGGCCGCAACCCGCCCAACCCTGTGGAGCTGCTTAGCTCCGCAAAGATGGCAAAGATGCTGGATCGTCTGCGCCAGAACTATGACTACATCATTCTGGACCTGCCTCCCGTGGGTGAGGTTACCGATGCCCTGGCAGTTGCCAAGCTTACCGACGGTATACTGCTGGTGGTGCGCCAGAATTACTGTACCCGTGTGGCACTGAACTCCACTGTGCGCCAGTTCACCTTCGTGAACACCAAGCTGCTGGGTATCGTCAGCAACTGCGCCAGCGAGCACACCGGTTCTTACAGCAAGAAGTATTATAAGAAGTATCACGGCAAATATGAGAGCAGCTACGCCCGTGCGTTCCGCAAGGGCAAAAAGATGCTCCCTCAGCCAGAAGTCAACGGAAGTGAAGATAAGGCATGATCTTTGATTTTCACTCCCATGTGCTGCCCGGCGTAGATGATGGCAGTTCCTGCGTGGAAGAATCCATCGCTATGCTTCAGGAGGAAGCCCGTCAGGGCATCCGCCATGTGGTGGCTACCCCCCACTTTTACCCCCACCGGGATAGTCCGGAGCGGTTCTTTGAACGCCGGGACCAAGCCTGGGAGCTGCTGCAAGGCGCAATGGAGGGGATCGAGGGGCTGCCGCAGATCATTTTGGGTGCGGAAGTGCGATTTTATCCGGGAATTAGCGATTGGGATATCCTGTCGGAGTTGACAATTGGAAAAAGTCGTTATATACTAATAGAGATGACACTGCCACCCTGGAACCAGCGTGCCTGGCAGGAGCTGGAGGACATCTACTATAAGCGGGGCTTAACCCCCATCATTGCTCATGTGGACCGATACATCAGACCCTTGTGCACCTACGGCATACCCCAGCGGCTGGAGGAGCTTCCGGTGCTGGTGCAGGCGAATGCCTCTTTCTTCTGCGAGGGCTTTGCCTCCGGCATGGCAATGAAGATGCTCAAACGGCAGCAGATCCAGCTTCTTGGTTCCGACTGCCACAACATGACCACACGCAAGCCCAACCTGGCTGATGCCGTCCAGCGGATCCGTCAGCGTCTGGGAGAGGAAGTCCTGTCCGATATCAATGCCTGCGCCCGACAGGTTATTTCGGGAGAATAATGTTTATCTGCGTCCGGTATGACGCAAACTATAATGAGGAGCTGTGTAATATGAAGAGAATTATCTGCCTGCTGACTGTATTCCTGCTGACCCTGGCGCTGGCCTGCCCCGCATTTGCCGCTGAAGGCTTTGTGCCCAGCATTTCCGATAAGGAAGAACCCGGTATCGTTCCCGACGATCAGGGCATCCTCGGTCTGATCTATAATGCCGACGGCGAAGAGATCGGCAAGATCGATGGCGACTGCCTGGTGATCACCCCCATTTCCGAGGCTGAATCCTCCACCCAGATCCCTGAAGATGCCCGTCAGGAGCTGCTGGACGTGTACAAGGGCCTGACCGATGGCTCCATGACCCTGCCCTACGAGGAGGACAACCTGGATGCCGAGGATATGGTCGTCCGTGACCTGATTGATGCTTCCTGGCTGTGCGAGGATCACCCCGCCATGATCGAGCCCGAGGGTGTGACTGTGGAGCTGACCTTTGATGTGGGCGTTTCCAATGGTGTGCCCGTTTACGTTTACGTCTATGTAGACGGCGTTTGGGTCAAGGCAGTTGACGTTGAGAACAATGGCGACGGCACCGTGACCGTTGAGTTTGAGAAGCTGTGCCCCATTGCCTTCTGTGTTGCTGATGATGCCAGCCTGCCTCCTGTGCAGACCGGTGATGATTTCGCCACCCAGATGAACCTGTGGATCGTCCTGATGGTCGTTTCCGCTGCCGCTCTGGTGTCCATGTACGCTCTGCGCCGCCGCGCTCAGTAATCAATTCTGACAGAATAGGATGATATTATGAAGAAAAAGAATCACGTTGGAACCATCGTGTATCTTTTCCTCGTCCTGATTCTGGTGCTTGTCATGATTTACAGTGGGCTCCAGCTTCTGGAGTCCACTGTTTTTCGTCCGCAGGAGGAAACCGTGCCGGTTCCCTCCAAGACCATCACCAGAAATGGCGTGGATTATTTCCCCCGGCAGGATATTACGGTGCTGCTGATCATGGGTATCGACGAATTTGGACCTGTGAAGCCCAGCGAGGGCTTTGGTAATCCCGGCGCCGCGGACGTGGTGACACTGATGATCTTTGACGAGACCAATCAGCAGACCCGGATCCTGAGCCTGAACCGTGACACCATGATGGACGTGGATGTGCTGGGTATCGGTGGCAAGAAGGCAGGTACTACCTTTATGCAGTTGGCTGTGGCTCATACCTATGGCAGCGGCATGGAGGATAGCTGTGAAAACACTCGTGATACCGTGTCGAATTTCCTCTATGGCATCAATATCGACCACTATGTGGCAGCCAATATGGACGCCATTGCCATTATGAACGATGGCGTGGGCGGTGTGACCGTCCGGGTGGAGGATGACTTCTCTGCCGTGGATCCCACCATTACCAAGGGCACTGTGACCCTGAAGGGAAATCAGGCGCTGAACTATGTCCAGACCCGTTATGATGTGGGTGACCAGTTGAACCTTTCCCGTATGGAGCGGCAGAAAAAGTATGCCGTAGGCTTTATGGAGGCACTGCGCACCAGACTGGCCAACCAGGAAACGTTGGCACTGGAGCTGTATGAGAAGGTTTCTCCCTATATCGTGACCGACTGCTCTACCACGGTGCTGACCAATATGATGAGCCGCTATGCGGATTATGATATTGTGGAGATCGTATCCCCTGAGGGCGAAAATAAGCTGGGCGATACCTATTATGAATTCTATGTGGACGAGGAAAAGCTGGACAGCCTGATCCTGCGTCTGTTCTACGCAGAAAAATAAATCTTCCCAATGCACACCGGGCTTCACTGATCGTGAAGCCCGGTTTTGGTTTATAAAAAATATGTCATTGCGAGGAGCCATAGATGACGTGGCAATCCCCTGATGTTTCCGCATTCATCCGGAGAATTTTTGCGGGACAATGCAGCGGAGTCACCTGTTTTTTATGGGGAAATAGTTGAAATAGACAACAAAAGATGGTATACTGTCTAATGAAATCGTGCATTTTGCGCTTGTTTTGTGCCGAAAATCCCGGGACAGAACCAATGAAGGAGGCAAATCCATGACACCACATGAAAGAGCGACCATTGTCAGGCTCCTGACAGCAGAGATCGAGAAAAACGGTCCGCTGGAGCTGAAGTATGTGCCGAAATGTCTTGCAGAGGGGAATATTCCGCCTGCGGTCTATTCCGGTCCTAAAAAACTGCTGGAAAGCAGCTTTCCTGAGTTTTTTGTATTCGGTCAGCATGGCTATGATGCAGTGGACCTGAGCACCAGCCCATTGTCTACCTTTTACCGGATGCTTCAGGAAACGGTTCCTCTGAAAAATAATCCCAATCTGGTGGGGATGGATACCATTCTTTCATTGATTGGGCGTTCCGGCTTGGATGTTCAGGAATATGGTTCGGTTCAGGGGGCAAAGCAGCTTCTGCGGGTGTATCCTACCTATCTGCTGGTGGACGGTCCCACGCCTGTGCCATCTCCCGATCCCGATCCCGTTCCCGGGGGCCATGCTGCCGTGGCTGCAAGTGAGCTGCAGTTTGTCCATTGTGTCAGCTTCTTCAACTGGAAGCTGATCCTGAAAAAAATCAACCAGAACGCCAAGGATGGTCCTTTTACACTGGAAACAGTCCGGGAAAAAATGGCGCACCGGTTTGCCAGAGCATTTCTGGATGGCGAAGGTCTGTGGCTGGATGCCATGCAGGATGAGCAGCCCCGGATCGTCCTTTCTACCGGCTATGAAACCGCCGCCGGAGAGCTGATTTTCTGCATTTTGCAGCCCAATGTGAAGGAAAACCGCAAACAGGCGTGGATGGCTGCTGCCGTTGCCTATCCCAATGAGCCGGACGAGGAAGGCTGGGGCCGGTGGCTGGCAGAGCGGATCTTCCCCCAGGCAGAGGTGTCGGTCAAGGCTTTGATCAGCCAGCTTCAGGAACTGGAAGCCATGCGGCAAACCCTGACAGCAGAGGTAGAGGGATTGTGCCATGCTCTGACGGATGGAACCCGTCCTGCATCCGTTTCCGGGAAGCTTAGCCGCTATGAGCAGCTTTGGGACGGACTGATGGAGCACGTGAAGCAGATTCCCTCTCTGGCAGGCGTCAATTGGAGCAGTCTTAGCGACCTTGAGGAGCTGCTGCAGCAGAAAAACGAGCTGAGCAGCCTGACCAGACAGGCGGTTGCGCTGTTTACTGATGTTTTCCACCAGACCCGGGGCAGATTGGCGATCCTGGATGCGAAAATGCCCCAGGACGATGCGCTGCGTGCCAACGGTCTTTTTGAATCGGACAATATTTCCGGAGATATCCGCCTGCTGCGGGATATGCTGCAGCCCTACCTGTGCCTGCGGCAGGTGCTTCTGGCGAAGGAGCGCAGCCAGGTGGCGGAGCAGATCGGCGTGGTGGCTGCCCATTTTGGCATGGCGAAAATGGACGTTCTGGAATACCTTGTGTCCGGCTATACCTCCAAATATGATTTCCTCCAGGCAATTGACCAGATCGACGGTTTGCTGGAGGAGTGCAGCCGCCTGTCCAGGGCGGAAAAGGTCGAGAAAGCCCAGCAGCTCGATGCCGACGAGCTGGCCCGGGAGGTGTTTACCCGGGGAACAGGGATGCTGGATCACTGGATCTGCCATTATCGCAGTCTGCTGCCGGCTGACGAGCAGCTTCGGTCGGTGATTTTGGCGGAAAAAGACGAGCCTGCGGGACTGACCCCCGGCAAGATCGGCGCACGGCTGATGAACTTCTGCGGCAACCGGGATCGTTTGGCGGAGAAATTCCTGCTGCTTGGTCTGCTGACGGATCGCCAGATCTGTGTCCAGGGCTTGCTGCGGCTGTACCGTGAGGCGCAGGATGGGCAGCGGTTCATGGAGCTGTGGAATTCCGGCCTTTGCGGCACGGATCTTTCCACAAAGGATGTGTGCTACTGGCTGTCCCTTCGCAGTGCCGACGAGGATATGAATTGGGACGAGATCGAGAATTTTGTAGCACGCTACCCCTCTGTGCGGGATTCTGCTGAGTATCGGGAAGCGGTGCTCAACCGGATGTCCCAGTTGGAGCAGCAGCCGCTTGCCTATCGGCGGTGGATCGGCATGGGTGAGCTGAAGCTCAATCCGCTGGAGCAGGCTGTGGCTGCCAACGATACCGATGCCATTTATCAGCTTCTGGAAAATCCGACGGAACTGGCAGAGCTGGGCTATGACGGGGAGCTTACCGCGGTCATCGCCCGGGCTGTGGCGGCAGGACTGCCTGAGGGCACCGATGCCTATTCCAGAGCTGCCCGGCTGTATTATGTGCAGAAAAATAAAAACAGCGCTGCGGAATGCCTGCTTTGGACGGCACCGCAAACCCCTCAGGTGTTGCGGCTGCTGTTCGATATTTACAGTCACGATGAGGACTATGAGAGCGTATTCTGGCTGACCCAGAAATTCAATGTGCCCATCGACAATATGCAGCGCACCGCTTCCTATGCCGCTGCACTGGTCGGTACCGGGCAGCATGAGCTGCTTGCCCAGCTTATGGGGAAGCATCCCGAGCTGTGGCACCGGGCTGCGCTGCTGGAGGTACTGGAGGGCGAGCCGTGGCAGAGCCTGTATACCCGGGAAACGGCATCGCCTATGGCGGCGCTGAACCCCTTTGCCATTGCCCTCATCGAGGACAATGTTCCGGAAATGGAGCGGCTGCTCCGGGATCCCGCCCAGATGGCGCAGTGGGGCTACGATGGGGAAATGGTGGCGCTGCTGGCAGAAAAGCTGGAGGCAGGTCTTGCCAGTGTGGGTACGGACCGGGTCAGTGTGGGCAAGCGGTTTAAGTATTATCAGGGAAACCACCTGCGTAATTTTGAAAACTATCTTTACCGGCAGTTTGGCACCAATCCGGATTGGGCGGTGCAGCATTTGTTTGCCCTGGCGTATACCCAGGGGCGGTATGTGGATGCCTGCGCCTATTTTGAAGCCTATCCGCTGCTGGAGCGGGCGGATTCCAATGTGAATATGTATATGTGGAGCCTGTTCCATCTGGAACGGACGGAGCAGCTCTTTACCCAGGCACAGCTCCATCCCGACAGTCTGCGCATGGACAGTGAGCTGGTGAAAACAGTGCTGAATCTGGCGAACCTTGTCCACAAGCAGGATATTGCCCAGAATATTCAGCACATGGTGGTGCGTCTGCCCCAGAACGCCTTCGAGGAGGCGGTGATGCAGTACAGGCACGCGGAGCTGCAGCGGTACGTCAGCGATCCGGATCTGCTGACGGCACTGGGCTATTCCTCCGAAAGCATTGCCCGGTTTAAGGATCGGATCTCCAAGCCGCTGCCCTATGGCAACGAGGGTTACCCTCTGGGCATACGGATGCGCCTGTTCTTCGGCAATGACCGTGCCATTCCCTTCCTGGAGGATGCGCTGGAGGATCCTCGCAGCGCAAAGCTGCTGATGGATATCTATTACTCTGCCCAGCGGTGGGACGACGTCTGCGCTCTCTACACCCAGCAGCTTCCCGGCGGCATCTGGAATGCCACCTATGAACAGCGGTACATTGAAGCCCTGTCTAAATCCCACGATCCCCAGCGGTGTCAGGAATATCTCCAGTTCCTGCTTGGTGAAGCCAACACGGATAAAAGCGGTGCTGTCTTTGCGTGGAAGTATCTGCGCTGCATGGTGGGTACCGGACAGGAGGAGCTGGCTGTACAGCAGATGGAGCAGATCCTGCAGGAGCGGGTGGAATGTGCGTTTGACATTGCGCTGGATACCTTCGATATGGTCTTTGAAACGGGCAGCCGGGAGCTGCGGGAAAAGTGCGCCCTGTTTGCCGGAAGATACTATCTGGCATTCATGGATTGCGCGCCGCCGGATAAGCTGAAGGCGGTGCTGTCCCTGAACGGCAATTTGCTGCGGCAGGCAGACTCCCAGCAATGGATCCGGCTTTTCCGGGAAAACGGTCTGGAAAGTGTGGTCACTTTCCTTATGTGTTACTTCAATTTCGGCGTGGAAGGCGGCACGGAAAGCCTGGAAGCCACCGGTGATGCGCTGTTTGCCTTGCTGGACAGCACGGATGGTCAGTGTGAAAACAGTATTTTGGTGGCGGTGACGAAGTTCAGCATTGCCAATTCCCTTTTGGAGGGACACGACGACGGTAAAATGGCACTGCTGCTGCAACGGTGGCTGGATTTGGTGCTGACCCGGGACCAGGATAGCGGTCTGCTGGGAGTGGAATGTCTGTCCGAGGGAGAATATGCTGCCTTCGGCGGCTTCTGGAAAACCGTAGAGCTGACGGCGGAGCAGATGGAGCAGGTCCACAGAGCCTGCCTGACCGATTTGGAAAACCGTGGGGGATATACTGCCGCCTTCTTCCAGCGGCTCAGTCTTCTGCTGACCAAGAGCCAGCACCATCCTGATTTTATGAGCCAGTATGCCCCCCTTCTGATGGGTGCCTTTGCATCCTGGCTGCCTGCGGTGGCGCAGACCGATGACCCGGAGCCGATCAAGGCGGCTGCCCAGTTCCTGGACAGCGTGGCTATGGACTACCGGCAGATGAACACACTGCTGGAAAAATGCGCCGAATGCGACCTGCTGTACGATCCGCTGCTGCGGGATGCCATTTTGGTGCGCTGCGAGCATCTGTGGCCTGATTTGCAGTATCGTTATCTTCAGTCGCTGTATTTCCACAGCCAGCAGGAGGAGCAGAAGCAGGAAGCACTGAAGCAGGCACGACAGCTTCTGCATACCGATACCGTGGAGCCGGCAGCGGATAACGACGGAGTGCAGTTTGTATACAGCATCGTCAGCGGCAATCCCACTCCGGTGGATCTGCACCTGCTGTATGAGCTGTATGTGAAGGCAGGCAAGACCGATCAGGCAAAGATCATCCTGAATCTGGAGCTTGCCAACAGTGACGAATCCGATGAAGCCGCTCTGTGCCAGTGGTTCCACAGTATGCTGGAGGAGCGGAGTGTGGAATGGCTGGAATACTACTCCAAGTGGTGGGCACCGCTGGTGTGGCTGCGGGAAGCGGACAATCAGACCAAGAGCATTATTTCCTATCTGTCCAACGACGATGCCAGTATGCAGTACAAGGAATCCGTTTTGCGGCTGCTGCTTAGCGATATGCGTAATCCCACCTACATCGGCTGCTATCTGCGGCTGGAGGCGGGGATGTCCTCCGTGGCGGCTGCCAAGCTGACCTACATCCGGGCGCTGCATGACACTGCGGCCTGTATGGACGCCATCCGGGACTGTGTTGCCAAGAAGCAATACCTGTATGCGGTGAAGCTGCTCACGGCAAAGGTCAGCGCCGTTTCTGCCAATGCGGTATTCATCGGCCAGACCCTGGGTGATATTTACACCGCCGAGTCCCTGGAGATCTGCCGGGAGCTGGAGGAATTTGTTCCCGATGTGTTCCGCCATGTGATCGCCCTGAACCAGGCGGATCCGGTGGGTGCCTGGAAGAATATCGGCAGAGCGGTGGATATTGCCATTCTGACAAATAATGAAGAACTGTTCCTGGATATTTTCAACCGGGAATACCAAAATATGTACTTCTCCTACTCCGGAAAGTGCGCTGCCCTGATCGCCAATCTGCTGCTGCGGGGAGAATATGCGGTGGCAGAGCGTTATCTGCAGGAGTGCAGGGAAACCAACGGCAGAGATCCCTATCAGTACATGGCAATGCTGGGATTTATCACTGCCGAATGTCTGCAGACAGGAAAGCTGTCCCAGGAGAACGAGATCCTGGTGCGCTCTGTGCCGGTCAGCGGCAATATGCGGCCGCTGGAGCTGTATGGCACTCTGGTGCATTACGCCCTTTCCGGGCAGAGCATCCGGGCTTGTGCCGAGGCGTTCTATAAGCTGCGCAGCTTTACGACCCACGATAAGGCACTGCTGGGAAGCTGCCTGCAGCTTTATACGGTGGTTTCCGAGGATTACAGCCTGAGTGCCCTTTATACGTTGGCAAAGGAATATCTGGAGGTGGTCCAGGATACCCTGGTGCTGCGCTCCTGTAAGATCCTTGCGCTGATCTCCGCCTGCGATGGGGAGCAGATCAGTGCGGCGCAGCTTGTAGAGGATTGCGGCGTCCGGCTGCAGGACAGTGCGGCGCTGCACAGTGTGTCCGCTCTGCGGCAGAAGTGCTGCCTGTTCCTGGAGGACATGGTGGATGAGGCAGAGAAAAAGCGGTTTTTGATCCGTGCTGCCACAGGCTGGTGGAGCATCGACGAGAATGTGCTGGGCTACTATTCCAGATTCCCCTCTCTCTTTGAGGAGCTTGCGGAGCTGTTCCCCTCGTCGTTTTACAGTGCGGTGCTGTCTGCTGTGCTGAGAAACCGGGAGGATCCCCAGCTCTACGCCCGGCTTCTGGAGCTGTTCGACATGAAAACCTACAAGTGGGGCAAGGAGCAGGCTGCCCAGGCAGCCCAATACCCCGCTCCGCTTTGCGCCTCCATCGCCCGGCTGCTGGATGCTCCCATGGATCTGCCCGGGCTGTACACAAGCTGCCTGAGCCAGACGCTCCAGGAAGAAAACGAGGATCTGTTTATCCGGCAGATGACCATGCTGCTGGTGGTCCAGTGGAATTTCCTGACCAAGCAGTATGAGGAAAATGTGTGCACTCTGAAGGAAATGAGCGAAAATTGCAGCATTTCCCGGCAGCAGGCGATTTCCCGGCTGTTCCTGCGCAAAACCATTGCCACCTCCGGCAAGGTGCAGCTTCCCCGGCATTATGTGGATGACGGCAGCTATGAAATGGTGATCATTTCCGCGGAAAAGCAGCTTGAGGTCAGCGATAATCCCTATCTCAAGCAGCTCAACAATGCTTATCTGGATCTGGGACGGTTTATGACCGAGCAGTCCACCTCCAAGAAATACACCCTGGGGCAGCTTTTGAATATGGCTACCTTGCTGTGCCAGACAAAATCCTATCAGGACATGGAAAAGCTTCTGGCAGTGTGTCCTGCCAAGTGGAAGCTTTGTTTGCGGTGCGCCCAGGAGCTTGTCCAGGGTAATCCGAAAAACGTGCTGAAGCTGCTGGAGAATTCCGACTTCCAGCGGCATGCCTGGTGCCATTCCTTTGTTTACACCATGGCAAAGATCTGTTCCGACAGCAAGACCTTCCAGGAAAACATGAAGAAGGAAAACAACCGGAAGAACCGTCATTACACCTGGGGACGGCTGGATCTGAAAACCCTTTCCTTAACGCCTCCCATGGTCAAGACCTATCTGCTTTCTGCCAAGGTCCGCAATTTTGCCAAGCTGGAACCCTTTGATGAATTCGTCCGGCGTCAGGTCGAGGATATGAACATAGCAGACCAGCGGGGTAAAAATGGCCGCAGTGAGGATGCCGGCCGGGAAGGTGAGGAGATCACACTGCCCGGTGTTGCCGGTACCCAGGATGAAAGCATCTGGAAGATCCCCTTCATTGCGGACTGTCTGGCACGGTATGCGCCCGGGCAGGACAGTGACGAGGCGGAAAATACCGCAGAAACCAGCCGGGAGGAGCAAAAAGCCGCTCTGCGTGGGTCACTGCGGGATCATCCCAGTGACAGCGAGCTGATCGATGTGTATGGTAAGCTCCTGGTGCTTATGCGGCAGGAACCGGTGACCGCCGAAACCAAGCGGCACTGCGTGGTGCTGGGTCTTGCGCTGTACCGTGAGAAATGTGAGCACCGTGGCATGGCCATGTATCCCACCGAGGAATCCAGAAACATTTTGTACAGTCTGGTTCCCTGTGTGGAGGGACTGAATGCTGCTCAGGAGCTGAGCGCAAACCTGAAGGTATACCTCCAGGAATGTCTGGTCAGCTACCACAACCTGTCCCAGTTTACCGCCGACTGCATGGGCAGCGCACTACTGTCTTTGTGCAGCATTATCGGCAAGGAGGACCGGGAGGCTGCCAAGTATCTCAAGCGGCATATCGTGCTGGTGCGCCAGATCGGTGAGAAGATGCGCCAGCCCATGACCAATGCCGAGCGGCTGGAATGGCTCCAGAGCTGCATCAATGGCTGCCGTTTTGTGGAGCATCCCATTGAGAAGCGGGTGAAGGAAACCCTTATCAGTATGCTGACGCAGGAGATCATGGTGTTCCGCAATAAGGCACAGATCTACCTGGAGGTTTATAACACCGAGTGCGCTGCCGGTGGGGAGTGCATCTTCGGCAAGGTGGAAAACCTTGGCGGTGAAGCCGTGACCAAGCTGGTGCTGTCCCTGGAGGTAGACGGTGTGTTCACGGAGCAGTATAAACTGGGCACCCTTTCCGGACTGGAAATGGTACCGTTCGCGCTGCCGTGTCCCAGCCGGGAGAATGTGGATACATTGTCCTATAAGCTGTCGCTGAAATATGTCACTGCCGACGGCGCCGAGGAACGGACCCAGCCTAAGGAAGGCACCCTGACCCTGACGAATGGGGAAGGAATTCGCCACCGCTTCCAGTTCTATGATGCCAGCAATCCTGCTGACAGCGAAAATTACATCGAACGTGTTTCCATCAGCAACACACTGGAAGCCAATTATCTGGTGGATGGCGGCTTTAAGCGGTTCCCCAATTTTGCCATTTACGGCATGAAGCGTTCCGGTAAATCCAGCGCTCTGCGCCGTCTGGGACGACTGCTGGATGAACATTACGAGGACACCGTCCGTCACGTGATCGTCAGCTGTGAGGGCATCACCGGTGATTTCTACACCAGAGCACATTGTGTCTTTGTCAAATATGTGCTGGATGAGCTGGATTATAAATTTGGCCTGCAAAGCATGGACGGCTGGCAGGAATTCTGCAACAAATGGGAAGCGTTGCCGGAAAATATTACGGAATTCCGTTGGCTGGCCAGCTTCTACACCGCACTGAACCGCCAGTGGTTCCCCAATTTCAGTCTGGTGATCATGGTGGACGAGATCGAGCGGCTGTATTTTGAGCTGGGCGAGGATGACAGCTTCCTGTCTGAGGAGGCGGAAAACTTCATCCCTCAGGGCGTGGACTCCAGCAACGCCCAGTCGGTGCTGTGGGATGCCATCAATAAAATGACCCAGCGGGACGGCTCCACGGTTCGCTTTGTGCTTTGCGGCTCCGATTTCTTTACCTCCAAGATCATTGCCGAGGGTGATAACCTGACCCAGTTCTTCCAGAAGGGCAAGAAGCTGAACGTGGACCGGATGGAGTACGGCGAGATCGAGGCGGCATTGCGTGCCAATCCCTCTGTGACATTGACAGACGACACTGTGCATTACCTTTGGAATATTGCCGCCGGTCTGCCCTGGCATTCCAAGATCTTCTGTAATACGGTCATTGAGAACCAGCTCATTCGCCGGGAGGGCAGCAAGCGAAGTGTCATTTATCCCTCCGACATTCAGGATGCCATCGACCGGATCCTGTCCACTACCAAGGATATTGCTTCTCCTGCAAACTTCGGTCTGCTTTCCTTGAGCAGCGAGGAAAACCGGATCGTCCAGATTATGGCTGCGGCGCTGGATTCCCGGCTGGCAAGGATCAGCCTGGATGACCTGATGGAGCGGCTTTGCCAGCAGTGTACCGAGGAAACAAGCCGTGAGCTGTATGTGAAGGCGCTGGATAGTCTGGTCGATGAGCGCAAGCTGCTGAAGAAGGACAAGGAACGCAACTATCAGTTTGGCTGTGAATTGTACCGGATGTATCTTCGCCATGAGATCCCGTCCAGATTCCTGTAATAGAAAAGAGGTCATGTAAGTATGAGTTTTAATCCATTTGACGGTCAATTTGTGCCGGAAAATTTTGATTTGACCCTGTTGGACCGGGAAGCGGATTTTTATAACCTGGATTCCAAATGCAGCGGTCGGCGGATCCTGAACTATCGGTACATCTCTCCCCGGGGCATGGGCAAATCCACACTGCTGGAAGCCTATTTTTCCCCGGAAAAATGCGGGGAGCTGGCGCAAAAGCACCAGCTTGTGAAGCTTTGCCGGTTTTCCGGTGATGAGATGCGCACGGATGCCGATGTGTTCGTCCGGCTGATCGAGGCGGTGGAGGATTCGCTGCTGAATCTGGATCCCGACTCCCAGGATTACGAACGGCTGACGGCGGGACTGGCACAGCAGCGGCAAAAGCACTCCGGCTACACCACGGACCCCAACCAGGGCGAATCCCTCCTGAAGGATATGCTCAACTTCCTTCAGCAACGCCGTTATTATGTGACACTGGTGCTGGATGAGTTCCATCAGTTGGCGTGCGCCGGGAATCTGGCGGACACGACCTTCAGTAAAATGGCATCCATTGCCCAGAAAAAGCTGATCTCCTACATCGTTGCTTCGGATTATGATGACGAAGTTGGCTCTGAAACCTATTATATTTCTCCCTTTTCCCGGATTTTTTCCAACGCTACCACTCATCTGGAGGGTATTACCACGCCTTTCGGCAAAAAAGAGCTGATGGGACTGATCCGTGCCAAGCTGGGCCGGCATCCTCAGGTGGAGTTCACCGATTCGGAGCTGTTGGGGCTGATCGAGCTGACCGGGGGAATACCGGGTCTGATCCAGGGAGTCTTAAAGGATCTTTTTGAGATCAAGCTGGAGCAGACGGCGGAGCTGTCCGACCGGGAACTGGAAAAATACGCCCTGTCTGCCTGTCAGCCCCTGCTGGAAAAGTGGGTGCAGTATTTTGATGATGCCCGGTGGGAAACCATGGCGGCGGTGATCGAGGAGGTCAGCGAATCCGCCATTGGAAGCCGCCTGGACAAGGATCAGGACCGCCGCACCAGCCTTACCGATGCAGGGTTGATCGTCAAGGATATCCGCCGTCAGGAATACCGGGCGGTTTGTCCCCTGTTTGAGATCTATGTCCGCCAGGAGCTGCCCCGGCGCAAAAAGCCGGAGCAGCCTGCCTCCCGTGAGGAGGTGCACACCGTGGAGTACAAATATTACTTTGGCCCCGGTACCAAATTCGTTCAGGGTAACGATCAGAGCAGCAACCTTACCGCCCAGAATGTCCAGATCCAAAACGGCATCACTGCCTCCGATCTGCTGAAGCTCCTGAGCGATGGGGAAACGGATTCCCGGGAGCTGTTTGCCGCCAGATTGTCCGCCCAGCTTCGTGGAAGCCTGGAAAGCGAAACCATCTGCCTGCCGCCCCAGAGCCAGTTTTCCTCTGTGGAGGCATACGAGCAGTCCTATGACGAGGCGTTCCATAAGCTGAGCCAGTCGGTGGTGCAGGATGTGCCGGTGGACGAGGACAACGATCTGCTGGTGACCCCGGCAGAGCTGCAAACGTTGGATACCCGGTTTGCCCAGGCACGGACCCGGCGTGCCGGAATGCTCACTGATGAAATTCTGGAAGCCCAGAGCCAGCGGTGCCAGTTCTATTTGAAGCTGTCTGTCATCGTGGAGGATGCGCTGGAGCTGCCTGGCATCCAGATGGAGGACTATTCGCCCCAGCTTGTGCTCTATGGCAAGGCGCTGGAGCAGGCGCTGCGGGATAACTTCTACGAGCTGTTCCACCGGGAGCAGAAGCTGTCCACCTACGACACCCGCAGCCATTGCTACAACGGCAATTCCAGTGAAACCTTTGGCAAAAAGGCTGTGGATGACACTATGATCGGCGGCTATGCCCACCTGATCGCTGCCCAGAGTACCCATCTGGCAAGCCTTTGCCAGACCAACCAGATCAAAGAGCAGAATCAGACCAAGGAAACGGCTGCGTGGACAAGCTGGTGGAATCGGCTCCAAAACGATATCCATGAGGCAAGACGGATCCGCAATCTGGCAGACCATGCCAGCCCCACTTCTCCGGACCGGCAGAGCCTGCAGGATATGTGCACCCTGATCATGGGCAGCGATGCTGCCACAGGTATCCTGCCCAGGCTTTGCGTAGGCAGCGCATTGCAGCGGGAGCTGTATCCTCCGGTCATCTCCTTTGAGGTGGTCCAGCGGTTCGTGAATAATAGCTGTGCGGTGCTGTGTACCGCAGTGAAAACCAATGGCGGCATCAAGGCTGTGATCCGGGACGGTGGCTATGTCGTGAGCATTTCTTCCAAGCGGGTCCAGGCATTCTGCACCGCCAACGGCTGCCAGCGGTCGGAGCTGCTGAACAGAGAGCTGGTGGTCAAGGTGCTGAAAAGCGAGTCCCAGGGAGGAAAGGATTTCTTCACTGCCGAGATCCAAAGCTGCCCTGCCTTGACGAGCGTATAAAGACTTCTTTCCTTGCCGGGTGATGCCCGGCAAAGGAAACCATACCATTGACCGCCCCGGAGAATTTGCGCTCCGGGGCGGTTAAACCGATGGGGGAGCAATAGCCGTTGACAAAAACAGGGGGGGTCGGTATAATGATTACAAGACCGCTTGCTGTGCTGCCGGGGGAGGTTTCTTATGCCTATGACCATTGACCGTGATACAGTTGCCATCTGTATGGCCACCTGCAATGGGGAAACCTATCTGCGGGCACAGCTTGATTCCATATTGGGGCAGACCTGCTCCAACTGGATCCTGTTCCTCCGGGATGATTCCTCCACAGACGGCACGTTGGCGATCCTGCGGCAGTATGCCGCAGCCTGGCCGGACAAGATCTGCCTGATCGGGGACGATTCACTGCCCGGCGGCAGCGCAAAGCAGAATTTTGCCGCCATTGTGGACTGGGTGAACAGCCGGTATTCCTTCGCCTATTTTATGTTCGCGGATCAGGATGACGTCTGGCTGGATACCAAGATCGAGAAAAGTCTGACGCTGCTGAAGCAGCATGAGCACGATCCCGCCACGCCGCTGCTGGTGCATACGGATTTGACGGTGGTGGATCAGGCGCTTGGCGTGCTGGGAGAATCCTTCTTTGCCTATCGGGCGCTGGATCCTCACGTTACCGATCTGCGGCGGCTGCTGATCCAGAACAATGCCACCGGCTGCACTATGCTTTGGAACCGTGCCTTGAATGATCTGCTGGATCTGGCGGATCCTAAGGTCGCCATGCACGACTGGTGGATCACCCTGACTGCCTGCGCCCTGGGAAAGATCCTTTGCCTGGAGGAACCGACCATCCTCTACCGCCAGCATGGAAACAATGTGGTAGGCGCTACCCGGGTCAATTCCCTTGCCTTTATCCGCAAACGGCTGGGAAACCTTTGCCATGTCCGCCAAACCCTGCGTCAGGCGGTTGACCAGGCGGGAGCATTCCTTGCCTGCCATGAGGAACGGCTCACCCCGGAGCAGGTGCGTATTCTGGGGCTGTTTTCTACCCTCTATTCCCGTGGAAAGCTGGGCAGGATCGCGCTGGTGTGCCGGGAATCCTTTCTGAAGCAGGGATGGATCCAGATTTTGGGCGAGCTGCTCTTTATTTGAAACCAAAATATTTCCGAATCAATCAGGAGAAATGCCAATGAAATTTCCCTTCTGTTCCGGTTCCCGGCATTTGTTCCGGCAATACAAGCCCCTTGTGTATGAGCTGGTCATCCGGGATCTAAAGACCAAATATCGCAGAAGCTTCCTGGGCTATGTCTGGAGCCTGCTGAATCCGCTGATGATGATGGCCATTATGACGGTGGTCTTTTCCTATATGTTCCGGTTTGATATCCCCAATTATCCGCTGTACCTGATCTGCGGCCAGACCGTGTGGAACTTTTTCAGTGAAAGCACCACCATCTCCATGTACAGTGTGATTCAAAACGGTTCGCTGATCCGAAAAGTGTATATTCCCAAGTATATTTTCCCGTTGTCCCGGGTGCTGTCCAGCTTTGTGACCATGAGCTTCAGCCTGGCAGCGATCCTCATTGTGATGCTCTTTACCGGCGTGCCCTTCAGGATCACACTGCTGCTGACTCCGGTGCCGCTGGTGCTGCTTCTCTTTTTCTGCATGGGTATGGGCATGGGATTGTCTGCAATGGCGGTCTATTTCCGGGATACGATCCACCTGTACGGTGTGCTGATCACTGCGTGGATGTACCTGACGCCGGTTTTCTATCCCATCAGTGTCCTGCCGGAAACCATTGCCGCCGCCCTGAAGCTGAATCCGCTTTATT
>JAEIGA010005715.1_pt1 | contig 18952 bp, 13 predicted proteins | sample 9270691 | NCBI WGS metagenome assembly JAEIGA01 (sample SAMN17057246, study PRJNA624740) | gut metagenome | biome: biome; isolation source: fecal sample | host: Bos grunniens | place: China: Xizang | collected 2019 | reverse complement strand
TGGCTTAAATAATAAGCCCCCCTCATCCCACGGACTTCCTGCGGACACATTCTCACACCTTTTCATACCTCCTCAAAAAGTCCGCAGAAATCCATTTTCAGCACCTTTCTCCCTGAAAATCAATACTCCATTCTTAATTACGAAGAGTGGCATTTTTGACATTTTGTACACTTTAGGAACTTTCGAAAATGCCCAAAATGTACAAATTGTAAAAACATTATTTTAGGGACTTATACACCAGTTGACACTTCGTATTGTTCCTGCTACATTTACTGAAGATAAGTCGCACTCCTTCACGCACTATGCAGCCCATACTACAGCGCCGCTCGCATTTTTTTTGAAAAACACGGCTACGCCTTATGAATCAGCCATCTACAAACCATGTGCATTTTTTGTTGTACTTCGAGTGCACCTCCCGCAAAACGCGGGTCCCTCCTCGAAAGTACAGCCGCACTATGCAGCCCATACTACAGCGTCGCTCGCATTTTTTATAAGAAAATCGGCTTCGCCTTATTGCACCATTTTCATCCACACAATTGTGAGCAAGCTCCCATTGTGCGATAAAAATCGTACAAATAGATGAGAATCTATCATTTTCTTATAAAAAATGCTCGCTTTGCTTGCGTATGTGCATTTTTTGTTGTACCTTTGCAGACTAATTTGGATTATTATGGCATTTTTTGGATTATTTGGTAAAGAGAAGAAAGAAACACTAGACAAGGGACTAGAAAAAAGCAAAGAGTCTGTACTAGGTAAAATTAGCCGTGCTATCGCTGGCAAATCGACTGTAGATGAGGATGTTCTGGACAATCTAGAAGAAGCACTCATCACATCCGATGTGGGTGTAGATACTACCCTACGCATCATCGAACGCATTCAAGAACGCGTAAAAAGAGACAAATACCTAGGCACTGCCGAACTCAACAACATATTGGTGGAGGAAGTAGCATCGCTACTAGCAGAAAACAACAGCACACAGGTGCTTGATTTCAACGACGAGTTGCCATGTAAACCATATGTAATCATGGTTGTAGGCGTAAACGGTGTTGGCAAAACAACTACCATCGGCAAACTAGCACATCAATATAAGCAAGCTGGTAAGAAAGTGTATCTCGGCGCAGCCGACACCTTCCGCGCAGCAGCCGTAGAACAGCTGTGTATTTGGGGTGAACGCGTAGGTGTTCCTGTCGTAAAACAACAGCAAGGTTCAGACCCAGCAAGCGTAGCATACGACACCCTAGCAAGCGCTAAAGCCAACGATGCGGATGTTGTGTTAATAGATACAGCTGGCCGTCTGCATAACAAAGTCAATCTGATGAACGAGCTTACAAAAATCAAAAATGTGATGCAAAAAGTAGTACCTGATGCACCACACGATGTAATGCTCGTACTAGATGGTAGCACAGGACAAAACGCCTTTGAGCAAGCCAAACAATTCACTAAAGCCACACAAGTTAGTTCGCTAGCAATCACCAAGTTAGACGGTACAGCCAAAGGCGGCGTTGTGATTGGTATCAGCGATCAATTTAAGATACCAGTACGCTATATCGGTCTCGGCGAACAGATGACTGACCTGCAAGTATTTAATCGCGAAGAATTTGTAAAATCGCTGCTCAAGATCTAATCTATCGGTTAAGCGGTGAACATCGGTTAATATCGGTTAAGCGGCAAAACATGAAAATACGGTTTGTAACATTAGGGTGTAAGTTGAATTTTGCAGAAAGTAGCGCAATAGGAAAAGCACTACTTGAACAAGGTCATACCCGTGCAAAACAAAACGAAGAAGCAGATGTATGCGTGATCAACACCTGTTCTGTTACCGATAATGCCGACCACAAAGATCGACAAGCCATACACCGTATCCATAGACAAAACCCAAACGCAATCATCATAGTAACAGGATGTTACGCACAACTACAACCCGAACAAATTGCACAAATAGAGGGTGTGGATTATGTGCTAGGACAAAATGAGAAATTCGATATTCCTGCGCTTGTCCAAGCTTTGGAATCGGATGTCACCAAGGCGACTATGGGACGCTCGCAGAGCGAGCTATTGGACGCTCCTATGGAGCTATTGGCGAGAGGCGACGAGGCAAGAAGGCGAGAGGCTGAACTTAGTGTTTGTGCTATTCGTGAGGTAGAGGAATTTCATGGAGCATATAGCAAAGATGACAGAACACGCTGCTTCCTCAAAGTGCAAGACGGATGCAACTACTTCTGCTCCTATTGCACAATACCCTACGCTAGAGGCAAATCGAGAAACCCCCTGATAAGCGAAGTTGTAAAAGATGCACAAGAAGCACTGAACAATGGAGCTAAAGAGCTGATTCTCACAGGAGTAAACATTGGAGATTTCGGTAGAAGCACAGGGGAAACATTTCTAGAGCTACTGCGTGCTCTAGATAGGTTAGAGGCGAGAGGCGAGGAGGCGAAAGGAGAAAGGCGAGAAGGCGAGGAGGAGAGAGATTATCGCATACGAATCTCTTCTTGCGAGCCTAACTTATTGACAGACGAAATTATCGAGTTTGTAGCACACTCAAAGCATTTTGCACCACACTTCCATATACCACTACAATCAGGTAGTAATGAGGTACTTAAGATTATGGGACGACGCTATACACGCGAGCTATTTGAAGAACGCGTAAAGCATATCAAGCAAGCGATGCCACACGCCTTTATTGGAGTAGATTGTATGGTAGGCGTGAGAGGCGAAACCGCTGAATACTTTGATGATTATGTAGCATTCATCAAACGACTAGATGTGAGTCAGTTGCATGTATTTACCTACTCCGAAAGAGCCCACACCCGTATGCTGGAGATGGACCTATGCGTGGTACCTAAATCGGAACGCCAACGCCGCAGCAAAGTGCTACACGAAATATCTGAAACGAAGACCAAAACCTTCTACGAGCAACAACAAGGCCGTGAGGCAATTGTGCTATGGGAATCAAAGAAAGAAGGCGATATGATGGCTGGATTCACCGAAAACTATGTTAAAGTACACCGCCCATACGACAAGGGGAAGGTTAATACTTTTGAGGCGGTGAGGCTGTAGGCGATAAGGTGATAGGACGCTGCGCTATAGGACGCCTCGTTGAAGCTATAGGACGGCGCAGAGCGCCTATCGGACGCGGCAAAGCCGCTATAGGCTATGGGCGATGAGGCGAGGAAACCATCCTATACCACCCTATACTATCCTATACCATCCTATACTAAGGCGAGAGGCGATAAGGCGAAGAGGAAAATGATATTTTTTTGACAAAAATGTTGCATATGTGCAATATTTGTTGTACCTTTGCAGCGTCTTTGTGAGACTTGCAAAGAAATTTTCCCATTTTAGATTTTTTACACACATTTTATTATATGCAATACGATATGCAGAAACTCGGGCGAATGACGCTCGAACAGTTGAAAGAGATTGCTAATAGTTTCGGACTCAAAGTAGGCCGAAACGCATCCTTGCAATCTATCATTTATGACATCCTGGATGCACAGGCCGACAAAAGAGGAGCCGAAGTGCAAGCCAAAGAAGATGCTAAACAAGCTAAAAACGAAGAAAAGAAACGCGGCAAGCGTCAACGCATACAAGCTACTCCAACAAAAGTCAATACTGACAACCTCAAAAGCAACCGAGTAATAGCTACTGTAGGTAACGAGCAGCAGACACTAGGCCAAATGAAAGAGGAACAGGCTAAACAACCCGTACCAAAACCTGTGGTTTCAGCCCAACAAACTAACATCTTTCGTATAGAGGATGCTCCGCTAAAGGACGGCAGCGATGCTGCCTATAGTTTAGAGGCGAAAGGCGAGAAGGCGAAAGGCGAAGAGGCGAAAGGAGAGACGGCGAAAGAAGATACGGCGAAAGGAGAGGAAGCTAAGAAAGCTAAAAAGAAACGCGGACGCCCTAAGAATAACGGTGAAGCGGTTAGTAACGGTGAAGCGGTTAGTAGCGGCGAGGCGGTTAGTAACGGTGAAGCGGTTAGTAGCGGTGAGGCGGTTAGTAACGGTGAGGCGGTTAGTAACGGTGAGGCGGTTAGTAACGGTGAGGCGGTGAAGGAGAATCCTAACACACCCAAAAAAACAGTAGAGACTCCTGAAGAGAAGAAAGCTAGACTAAACGCACGCATCGAACAAATCACCAAACAAATAGCTAAACGCGAAGAGCAAATAGCGAACGGAGAAGATTTGAGTCCGATGCAAGCACCTGCCAATAATAAACCAGAAGAGGAATTGCTAGAGAAAGGTGCAGAGGCATTTGGCGACACCATCGTAGCTGTAGGCACACTAGAGTGCGCACCTGATGGATACGGATTCTTGCGTAGCGCAGATTATAACTACATTTCCTCACCTGACGACATCTATGTATCGCAACAGCAGATTCGTCAATACAGTCTAAAGACTGGCGACACCGTAGAGTGCACCATTCGTCCTCCACGTGACACAGACAAGTATTTCCCAATGAAAGAGGTACTCAGAATCAACGGAATATCTCCTGCTGCAGCTAAAGAGCGTATCGCATTTGAGAACCTCACCCCACTCTTCCCCGATGAGAAATTCAAACTGTGCAAAGGCGACAAATCGGATCCTACATCTATACGCATCATCGATCTATTTGCACCAATAGGTAAAGGTCAGCGCGGACTGATTGTAGCTCAACCTAAAACAGGTAAGACAGTATTGCTCAAGCAGATAGCTAATGCTATAGCCGCTAATCACCCTGAGGTGTATATGATCATTTTGCTCATTGATGAGCGTCCTGAAGAGGTAACAGATATGGCACGCTCTGTAAATGCCGAAGTTATAGCATCTACCTTTGACGAACCCGCTGAAAACCATGTAAAAGTAGCTAATATCGTACACGAGAAAGCTAAACGACTAGTAGAATGTGGACACGATGTAGTCATCTTATTAGATAGCATCACGCGCCTCGCTCGCGCATACAATACCGTTGCTCCTGCAAGTGGTAAAGTATTGTCTGGTGGTGTAGAAGCACAAGCATTGCACAAACCAAAACGCTTCTTTGGAGCTGCTCGTAACATAGAAAATGGCGGTAGCTTAACCATTATCGCTACTGCATTGACCGAGACGGGTAGTAAAATGGACGATGTGATCTTTGAGGAGTTCAAGGGTACTGGTAATATGGAATTGCAATTGGATCGCAAACTCAGCAACAAACGCGTATTCCCTGCAGTAGATATACCTGCATCCTCGACTCGCCGTGACGATCTATTGCTGCCTGCTGATGTATTGAGTCGTATGTGGATGATTCGTAAGATGCTCAGCGATATGAATAGCGTGGAAGCTATGGAGAAATTAAAAACTCTAATGGAACGCACCAATGACAATGATGAGTTCCTAGTAGCAGTACAAGGAACGAGGTAAGGTTAATAGGCGAGAGGCGAGAGGCGAGAGGCGAAAGGCGAAAGGCTATGAAGATAGTGATTATTAATGGTCCCAACTTGAATTTGCTAGGCAAGAGAGAGCCTGCGATTTATGGCAACAAATCTATGGAGCAAGTACTTGTAGAAATACAGCGTGCCCATATGGATGTTCGTTTGACCTATCTTCAGTCCAACCACGAGGGTGATTTGATAGACTGGATGCAGGAACACGGAATTAAGGCGATGCGGCGAGAAAGCGATGAGGCGAAAGGCATTATCCTAAACGCTGGTGGGTATACGCATACTAGCGTGGCACTAAGAGACGCCGTTGCTTGTGCAGAAGTACCTGTGGTTGAGGTACATATATCAGACATCACAAAAAGAGAAGCGTTCAGACAAACCAGCCTCCTGACAGATGTGTGCGCACATAGTATCATAGGACACGGCACAAACGGATACCAAGAAGCCGTAGAGTGGATATTGGGGAGAGTTGAGTGTAGTTGAGAGTTGAGAGTTGAAAGTTAAGAGTATAGAATATGAAGAATAAACTAATAAAATGCTTTGTGTGTTGCATATTACTGCTTGCAGCGAGTAAGACATATGCACAAAACAATCCATATGTAGATGAAAGAATCGTACATTATGGATGGTTCTTAGGCGGAGAGATATTATCATATGATTTCAGAGGACCTGCCGCTGAATTAGGTGGAGCCTTTACTGTGGGTGGAATCATAGACTTGAAACTCGCAAAATACTTAAGTCTGCGTTTTCTACCATCCATCAACTTTGGTGCACTAAACTACTATGGTAATAATGTTATCACAACTCCACTATGCTTGCCATTATACATAAAATGGACCGCTAGTAGAGAAATGAACATCCGTCCCTATGTCACAGTAGGCGCAGGAATACAAGTGGAAATGAATCAAGGAGATAGCGATGAGAAATACCGCAACAATTATATGGACGCATTTGTAGGAGGCGGTTTTGGTTGTGACCTATACTTTAAGTGGTTTAAACTTTGCCCTGAAATCAGATACCAAATAGGCTTATTGGGCGGTGTAATGGCACCTGGAGATAGAGTAATGCCTGCTCCATTTACCAAACCATTCCAACAGAGAATATCTGTAGTATTTAACTTCGAATAATGATACAAGCAAAAAAAATATGGCTATGGAAAGGGGTGGTATTGCTACTAGCGATACTGCAACTCTGTGCATGTCAAGAGAATACCATTTCAGAAGATCCAAATCTGCAATTGACATTCTCGCATGACACGATGCTATTTGACACTGTATTTACAGCAATGGGATCATCTACCAGAAAAATAATGGTGTACAACCCTAATAAAAATGCAGTAAATATAGAGCAAGTTCGTTTGCAAAATGGCGCATACTTTCATATCAATTTGGACGGCGAAAACAATATTGACAAATTGCGCAATCTAGTGGTGAGAGGAGGCGATAGTTTGTTCTTGTTTGTGCGCGCATATATTGATCCACAAAGTGAAGACTCACCCGTACTAATAGAGGATAAGATAGCATTTGGAGTCAATGGAAAAACGCAACAAATCACGCTGCAAGCATACGGACAGAACATCGAAAAAATACAGGGCAAAAATGGATTAAAAATTTACCCTTCGCTACATCTAACCAGCACCAAGCCCTATGTCATCTATGACACCGTGGTAGTCAGCGGCGAGTTAGTGATAGACAAAGGTACAACAATTTATATGCACGAAGGCGCATTGATACACGCCTACGGAAGTGTGTATGCCGAGGGAAGCAAAGAAGAGCCTATCATATTCCGAGGAGATAGAACTGATAGATTATTTGATTCGGTACCATACCGAATGGTTTCTGGTCAGTGGGACGGACTATACCTGCTATATGATGGACAGGGAAGCACACCTGAATACAAACTAAATTTTGTAGAAGTATTGTCTGGAAGTGTAGGTCTGTATGCCTACTCTAGCGACATACATGCGTGCCCACATATGTCACTGACAAACAGCCGAATACACAATCACTCTGTATACGGACTGATACTACAAAACATAGATGCAGAAGTAGTCAATTGCGAGATTAGCAATTGTGCTTCCTATTGCGTATATTTAGCAGGCGGAAAGCACGAGTTTGTACACAACACGATTGCAGCCTACTATGGTTATCCATACACAACACTCAACATACACACCAACCCAATAGCAGAAGATGTAGCGGCAGTGTATATCAATAATTTGAGCAAAAAAATGGCTAAAACTCAAAGTTCGTTCAAGAACTGTATCATCACAGGCGGAAGAAAGAACAATGTAGTAGTTGCCACACCATTGCCAGAGAATTATGAAGGAATATTCATTGGCAACTATATGCAAGCCGACTCGTTACCAGAATCTTATGCAGAAAACAATGTTTATGCTACAGAAGCTGATACCGCAGTATTCAACAACATCTACTACCGCTCCAAAGAGTATCACTATTACGACTTCGGTCTAGACTCGCTATCACCTGCCCGAGGTATAGCAGATAGCATAACCACCTTATCCTACCCAATAGATAGATCAGGCATACAACGCAAAGCAAAAGCGGATGCTGGATGTTATGAGTATGTTTTGTAGTTTAGTATTTAGAAACTAGGTATAGAGAATGAAAATCGCGGTTTTTCCGCGATTTTTTCATATATACTTGCATATATCAAAAAAAAGCAGTAACTTTGCGCGGTAAATATTGTTAAACAATATTAATTAGCGAAAATTATGCTTACTATTGGTGATAAAATGCCTGCATTCTGCGCAGTAGATAACAACGGGAACACCGTAACAACCCAAGATCTATTGGGTAAGAAAACTATCATTTATTTTTATCCTAAAGATAGCACTCCTGGTTGCACAGCCGAAGCGTGTAACTTGCGAGACAACTATGCTCGTTTGATAGCCGATGGTTATCAAGTAATAGGAGTGAGTAAGGATAGTGTAAAATCACATATGAATTTTATTGCCAAGAACAATCTCCCTTTCCCACTACTATCTGACACAAGCACTGAAATGCTACAAGCATTCGGAGCGTGGGGAGAAAAGAAAATGTGTGGCAAGACATGCATAGGAACACTACGCAAAACCTTTGTGTTTGATGAGCAAGGCATACTCGTGCAAGTTATTGAAAAGGTAGACACGAAGAATCATGCGGAGCAGATTTTAGGTTAAAGTTGAAAGTTGAATGTCAAAAGTTGAAAGTTTAAAGTCAAAGATTATATGGATACACAAGAATTGAAAAAACTCATTGCAGTTTGGTTTGAAGAAGATATTCGCGATGGCGATCATACATCACTTAGTTGCATTCCTGAGACAGAAATGGGTTGCCAACAACTTATTGTGAAAGAAGAAGGTATCATTGCTGGTATTGAAGTAGCAAAAGCAATCATCAACTACTTTGACCCAGACTGCCACATAGAGCAATTATTAGAGGACGGAGCTCAAGTTAAACCAGGCGATATTGCTTTTCGTGTTTACGGTAAGGAATTGAGTCTGCTGCAAATAGAGCGCACGATGCTTAACATCATGCAGCGTATGTCTGGTGTAGCCACCACAGCACATCGTTATCAAAGTCTGATCAATGACACCAACTGCCATGTACTTGACACCCGCAAGACAACTCCAGGTTTGCGCTATTTAGAAAAAGAAGCAGTACTCATTGGTGGTGGTATGAACCACAGAATTGGACTATTTGATATGATTCTGTTGAAAGACAACCATGTGGATTTTGCCGGCGGAATAACCGCAGCATTAACTCGTGCAAAAAACTACTGCGAGCAAAAAGGCAAAGACTTGCGCATTGAGATAGAAACACGCAACGAAGATGAGATTCGTGAAGCATTGGCCACAAATATCCCAGATCGTATTATGCTAGATAACTTCAGTCCAGAGCGCACAAAGGGCGCCGTTGAGATTATCCGCGCATGGGAAAAAGAGAATGGCAAACACATCGAAATAGAGTCTAGCGGAGGTATTACAATTGATACATTACACGACTATGCTATAACCGGTGTAGACTTCGTGAGTGTAGGCGCATTGACTCACTCGGTGAAGAGTCTAGATATGTCTTTCAAGGCTTTGAAATAGTTTAGTGTTTAGAGTTTAAAGTTTAGAGAAATGATTAAAGAGAGATTGGCAGCGCTACGAGCGTTGATGCAACAACATACTATTTCTGCATGTATAGTACCAGGCACAGACCCACATGCTAGTGAGTATATGGCTCCTCACTGGACAGAAATGAGTTGGATAAGCGGCTTCTTAGGCGAAACAGGTACTGCTGTTATCACAATGAATCAAGCATTGCTATGGACAGATAGTCGTTATTATTTGCAAGCAGAAGCAGAACTAGCAGGTACAAGTGTGGAACTTATGCGCGAGAGTGATGTAGATTGTCCTACAATCACAGAGTGGTTGTGCACAAACATGCGTGAGGAAAAGGGCAAAGTAGCTGTCAATCCAGAGATGTATAGCGTAAACGGTTATCGTGCATTGAAAGCAGAATTGGAAGAAGGAGGGCTTGAGCTGTTATCGATGGATTTGATTTCACCTCTATGGACTGATGGTCGTCCTGCTATACCAACTTCATTACTCTACGAATACAGCGAAACATTTGCAGGCGAGAGTGTTAATAGCAAATTGACACGCGTTCGTCAAGCTCTCAAGGAGAAGAACTGCGAAGCACTGGTAATATCAGCACTAGATGAAATAGCTTGGTTGTTGAACATTCGAGGCAAAGATGTAGATTACACACCATGTTTGATCAGTTATGTGGTGCTGGAAATGAATAAGTGCACATTGTTTGTTGCACCTAGCAAACTAGATGAGGCAGCAAAAAAATATCTGCAAAGCATTGATGTATGTACAGCAGACTACGACAAGGTATTTGAATACCTGCAAGGGTTATCCGTAGGTAGCATTATGTACGATGGTGGAAAAGTAAACGAAGCATTGTATGAGGCTATCAATACAACAGTTAAAACTGTGAATGTGAGTCCGAGTCCTGTACTGAAGATGCAGAGTGTAAAGAACGCTACAGAATTAGCAGGTGAGCGCATAGCAATGCGCAAAGATGCGGTAGCACTGACAAGATTCTTCTATTGGTTAGAGAACGAAGCATTAAAAACTCCACAAACAGAAATCACTTTGGCTCAGAAATTAGGCGAGTTCCGTGCTATGGGCGAGAACTATACTGATGATAGTTTTTGTACTATTGCAGGTTGGAAAGGTAATGGTGCTATTGTCCACTATCACGCTGAAGAGGATACCTGTGCCAAGATTAAGGGAGATGGCGTGCTACTATTAGACTCTGGCGGTCAATACTTGGATGGCACAACAGATATCACTCGTACAGTATGGGTTGGAGATCCTACTCTAATTCCTGATGCAGTGAAGCGTGATTATACAGCAGTACTAAAAGGACATATTGCTCTAGCTAACGCTCGTTTTCCTAAAGGCACACGCGGTAATCAGCTAGATGTACTTGCTCGTCAGTTCTTATGGGCAGAAGGTATGACTTACGGTCACGGAACAGGCCATGGCGTAGGTCATTTTATGGGATGTCACGAGGGTCCACAAAATATCCGAACAGACAACAACACCAATCCATTGCAACTCGGTAATATATGTTCTGACGAACCAGGATTGTATCGTGCAAACCAGTATGGTATACGAATAGAAAATCTAATTGCAGTGCGTGAAGCACAAAACTTGGGAGCACACGCAACAGGGGAAACATTCTATGAGTTTGAGACACTGACTATTTGCTACTACGATACGAATATGATAGATATGAGTCGTATGACAGCTCAAGAAATAGCTTGGGTGAATGCATATCATAGTTGGGTGTATGCTGAAACTGCGCCATATTTGACAGAAGTAGAAGCTGCATGGCTAAAAGAGAAATGTAAAGCATTGTGATATCACCGATAAATTAGCAAACAAAGAATATAGATTATGGCTAAAAAATCTACTACAGAAACAAACACAACTGAACAGAAGACAACTAAAAAAACTTCTGCAGAAAAAACGACTACAAAAAAGAAAACGACCAAGAAGGTAGTTGAAGAGACTGCGCCTGTAGAGAAAAAAGTGGCAACCAAGAAGAAAGCAACTAAGAAGGTGGCTGAAGAGGTTGCACCTGTAGAGAAAAAGGTGGCAACCAAGAAGAAAGCGACCAAGAAGGTGGCTGAAGAGGTTGCACCTGTAGAGAAAAAGGTGGCAACCAAGAAGAAAGCAACTAAGAAGGTGGCTGAAGAGGTTGCACCTGTAGAGGAAAAAGTTGCAACCAAGAAGAAAGCAACTAAGAAGGTAGCTGAAGAGGTTGCACCTGTAGAGGAAAAAGTTGCAACCAAGAAGAAAGCGACTAAGAAGGTGGCAAAAAAAGCACAAGCAGACAATGTAGTTGCAGAAGAAACGACACCAGAGGTAGTAGTAGAGGAAGCTATACCAACGACAGAAGCAGAACAAACAGGGGTAATAGAGGAATCTGACGCAAGCTCCACCCCAAGCGGCAAAACTAAAAAGGAGAAAAAGGAGAAGAAAGAGAAGTCTTTCAAAAAAGAATTCTTCAAAATATTTTGGGCTCTCGTTGTAGGTGGATTATTATTGATTGTACTACTCTTTTGGATGGTAACCAAGGGTTGGATTGGCTATTTACCTCCTCTAGATGAATTGCAAAATCCAAAGAGTATGTTGGCTTCGGAGATTTTCTCTGCCGATTCTAAACAGATGGGTCGTTACTATCACTCTAATCGAGTGAGTGTACACTATACTGACATTGATCCATTCTTGATAGACGCTCTGATTGCTACAGAAGATAGTAGATACTATGGACATACAGGTATCGACTTAAAATCCCTAATGCGTGCTATAGCAAAAATGGGAAAAGCAGGTGGTGGAAGCACGATTACACAGCAGCTAGCAAAACAATTGTGGTCGCCTAGAGCTAGCAATGTATTTGAACGCGCTATGCAAAAGCCAATAGAATGGGTAATTGCCACAGAGTTAGAGCGTTTGTATTCAAAAGAAGAGATACTGACGATGTACCTGAATCAGTTTGACTTCTTGTACAATGCCGTGGGTATTAAGTCTGCATCGCATGTATATTTCTGCACAACGCCTGATAAACTTAAGAAAGAGGAGAGTGCTATGTTGGTAGGTATGTGTAAGAATCCATCATTGTACAATCCGCTTCGCCGTCCAACACGAGCTTTAAATCGTCGGAATACGGTGTTGGATCAGATGTACAAATATAATTACATCACTCAACAAGAATGTGATTCGCTGAAAGCTCTGCCTGTAGAATTGAAATACCAACCAGTTGATCACAAACAGGGCATTGCTCCATATTTCCGTGAGTATCTGCGCAAAACATTGACAGCGAAAGAACCTAAGAAGAGTAATTATCCTGAGTGGAACAAGCATCAATACGAGATAGACAAGCGTCAGTGGGATGAGAATCCATTGTACGGATGGTGTAACAAGAACTTCAAGCATGATGGTACTCCATACAATCTCTACCAAGATGGTTTGCGTATCTATACAACGATAGACTCACATATGCAACGCTATGCAGAAGAAGCGGTGAACGAACATATGCAATACTTGCAACGCCGTTTCTTCCGTGAGAAACGCAATAAGAAATATGCCCCATTCTCTCGTAAATTAAGAACAAAAGACAGAGAGTTGATTTTGACTCGCTCTATGCGTCAGACAGAGCGTTATCGTGGATTGAAATACGATGGAATGACTGATGCTGAGATTCGTAAGGCATTTGATACACCAACCAAAATGCGTATATTCTCGTATAATGGTCCTATTGACACAGTAATGTCGCCAATGGACTCCATAATATGGACAAAGCACTTCTTGCGTTGTGGTTTTGTATCAATGGATGCTAAGAATGGTTCGGTCAAAGCATATGTAGGTGGTCCTGACTTTGAGTATTTCCAATACGATATGGTTAATACTGGTCGTCGTCAGGTGGGTTCTGTCATCAAACCATTCTTATACACATTGGCTATGAAGAACGGATTCTGGCCATGCGATAGTGTATTGTGTGATGAGATTACGCTGATAGATAGCAAGGGTAAACCTTGGACACCACGCGATGGTCATATGAGTACGAAAGGTCAAATGGTAACTATCAACTGGGGATTATCACGATCAAGTAACTGGGTTACTGCATATATTATGTCGCTCTTTACTCCTCGTCAAATGGTAAAGATGATGCGTAGTTTTGGTATAACTAGTCCTATTGAGCCTGTTGTAAGCTTATGTTTAGGTCCATGCGAGATTAGTGTACAAGAGATGGCCAACGCATATACAGCATTTGCAAATAAGGGTGTGCGTGTAGAACCGATGTATGTAACACGCATTGAGGATATTAATGGTAATGTATTAGAGACATTCTCTCCAAAGAAACACGAGGTAATGAACGAATTGACATCCTTTAAGATGCTGTATATGCTCCGCAATGTAATGAGTAGCGGTACAGGATCACGCGCAAGGAGTCGCTATGGTTTGCGTTCGCCCATGGGTGGTAAGACGGGTACATCACAGAACCACTCAGATGGATGGTTCATCGGTTTTACTCCATCACTAGTTACTAGTGTATGGGTAGGAGGAGAAGACCGTTCTATCCACTTTGACAATATGAAGATTGGACAAGGAGCAAGTACTGCTTTGCCTATTTGGGCTATCTATATGCAAAAAGTGTATGCCGATGACGAGTTATGCTACGACAGACGCGAGAGCTTTAATGTGCCTAGGTGGTTCAATCCTAATCAAGGATGTAGAGAATAGCGTTGAGAAGATTACTGAAGATAGTATTATCCTGCTTTATTTGTAGTACAAGTATGGCGCAACTCAATACTGATCGCATAACTGCGATTGGTAGAAATGCGCTATATTTTGATGACTATGTATTGAGCATCCAATACTTCAATCAAGTTATAAAGCTCAAACCCTACTTGAGTGAACCATATCTGCTACGCGCAATGGCCAAAATACAATTGGGTGATTATACTGGCGCCGAACAAGATTGTAATGCAGCCATAGAGCGTAATCCGTTTCAGCCTGGAGCATACTACACGAGGGGATATGTATATCGTCAGACTAATGAACTAGAAAAAGCAGAAAAAGACTTTACAGAAGCGTTGATATTCGCCCCAGAGAATCGTACCTATATAGCTATGCGTGCGGATGTTCGTGCTGAGATGAAACAATTTGACTTGGCACTGGATGATATCAACCACCTACTCTATCGTGAACCACAATCGGCAGCATTACATTTTGAAAAAGGAACTATATGCTTGCGCAGTCAAGATACATTATGCGCCCTTGCATCCTTTAGCAAAGCTACTGAATATGACTCACAAAACTCATCTAACTGGTCTGCACTAGGACTGGTACAATTGATGATGAATGCACAGGATGAGGCACTCGTATCCTTGAATCAATCTATCGACCAAGGTAGCCAATGGGCAGGTGACTACATCAACCGAGGAATAATCTATTATCAACGCCATAATTATCAAGGGGCACTATCCGATTACGACAGAGCGGTAGCATTGTCACCTAAAGATGCACAATGTTATTACAACAGGGGTGTGCTACGAATGGAGGTAGGAGATTATAATCGTGCGTTGGAGGATCTAACAACAGCGATTGAGTTATCGCCCGACCAGATAGAGATATACTATCATCGGGGTATGGTAGAGTTGCAACTACAGCAATGGAAAGATGCGTTAGGTGATTTTGAAATGATAATGAATCGTTATCCCTATTTCTTGCCAGCTTACTACCTAGCAGCTCAAGCAGAAACCTCGTTGGGACATACTAAAAAGGCATATGAACTGCGTCAGAAAGCCTATAATCTAGAACAGAAGAAAGATAGTATCCAGTCCTTGCAAACACATATGCAAATAGCTCAAGTTCAGAAGCCTACACGAGATAGGCGAAAAGAATTTTCAACAAGAGCTGCACAAAATCAAGAAAGTACTCAAGACGAAAATAAATATAGTAGCGAGACACGCGGTTCAGTACAACAGAAGGATATAGATGTTGTCAACCAGCCCAATATCATACTCTCTTATTACTCCACACAAAATAGTGCTAATTCGCTCCGACAAACCAACTATTCGCACGCTAGTATAGATCTATACAACAACCAAAACTGGCTATCTGCTCCGCTGCGTGTAAGTACACACGAGTTGATATTAACAGCAGAGATGGTAGATCAACATTTTGCACAAATTCATCTATTATCCAAGCAGATAGATATGTTAGAGCAAATAGCCACCCCAGGTTCTGAACAAGCAGAACAATTATGTGCAGCATATATCGGTAGAGCATTTGAGTTTGCCTTGGTACAAGATTATTCGTCCGCCATAGATGATATTACTCGAGCATCACTACTAAATGATAAGTTGTATTTTATCTATTTCTGTCGAGCCAACTGGCGCTATAAATTGCTTGAATACAAACGAGCAATGGGAGAAGGCACAGATGGAGCTGACTTTGAGTTGATGATGCGTGACTATGATTATGTCATTAACAAACAAGCGGATTTCTCGTTTGCATACTATAACAAGGCTAATATGCTGTGCATCCAACAAGATTTTAGAGCTGCAATATCCTATTATACACAAGCAATAGCTATTGATGGCGATTTTGCAGAAGCATACTTCAACCGAGGTCTGACCTACATCTACATCAACGAAGTGGAAAAGGGATTGGCCGATTTGAGTAAGGCGGGTGAAAAAGGTATATACCAAGCCTATAACTTGATTTCACGATTTCAGTAAATATGAATAGACTAATCTTACTTTTAGCGTCTTGTTGGCTGTTTATTAGTTACTCGAACGCTCAAGTACTATATCGTATATCGAGCAATTCGACAGCTGCTCCATCGTATATTCTAGCGACAAACAAGATGGTGGATCTAGCTTTTCTAGATACCATTCCTAATGTCTTTAAGTGTTACAATACTTGTAATAAAGTCATTACTGAATTTGCCATACAAGACTACGAGGCAATAGCAGCTTTGCGACAAGCAGCTTTATTGCCAGACTCAATACGACTTCAGAACTTCTTCACCGAAGAACAATATGAGGATATAGATGTTATGTTGCAACTGAATGTGGGAATGGGTATAGAGCAGTTGGGTAGAATGAAACCATCCTATCTAACCGAAATGTATCGCAATGAATTGATGAAACAGTGGTTGGCCTACGACGAAGAGCGCTCGATGGAAACCTTTTTTGAAGATATTGCTGCACAAAGTAATAAACCTGTATATGGTTTGGATAATATAGGCGAGACAATGTATATGATTTTTGATCGCGAACCCTTACATTGGCAATGTCAAGAACTGGTTAAAATCATAGAATATCCAGAACGAGAGATACAACTAGAACGCACATTGTGTGATATGTATCGCTATGGGCGTTTAACAGATATGGCATACGCTGTTAAAGCACCAGATAATAGTTCTACCCTATCGTATTCAGATTATCAGGTGTATGCCAAACGCAATAAGGAATGGGTAAAGCGTCTGCGTCCATACCTAGTAGAAGGAAAAGCATTCATAACACTCAATGCCATCTATTTAGGAGGCGAAGATGGATTACTAGCACAATTGAAAGCGGCAGGTTATAGAGTGAAAGCGGTGAATAGGTAGTTGAGAGTTAGGAGTTAAGAGTTGAGATTTGAGAGAGTAATAGCATTTTTGGAGCGAAATGCATTGGCATTGGCGATGGTAGTGGGTATTGTAGGATATCCGCTGTTTCGTCATATGAAAATATGTTTGCCCCCCTTGATATTTCTAATGCTGTTCTTCACATTCTGCAAGATTAATCCTGCAGATTTGCGCTTGAGAAAGTGGCATTGGATGGTACTGATTACCCAAATCGTCCTGGGAATAGCTCTATATTACGCACTTCAATATGCTCTTTCTACATACAGTACTTTATCTAGTAGCGATATAGCTATTATCTCGCAAGGATTGATGTTGTGCGTATTGATGCCAACTGCATCAGCTGCTGCGATAATAGCAGGTAAACTAGGTGGAAGTATTCAGAATCTGACATCATTTACCTTATTGAGCAATATTGCAACTGCCATTATTGTACCAGTATTCTTTCCAATGGTCAATCCAGAAGCTGGAATAGAATTTTGGGAGGCCTTTTGGATGATACTTCGCAAAATTTCACCTCTACTAATAGCGCCATTTATTGCAGCTTGTTTACTTCGCTATGCATATGATCAATATCAGAAGAAGAAAGGTTGCGATAAACGCTTTACATTGCCAACTAAACTAGCTAGTATGCCGTTCTATGTATGGGTTGCAACCTTGGTTATTCTAATGAGCGACCTAAGCTACTCATTGATAGATCAGAGTTATAGTTGGTGGACAATAGCTATCTTATGTGTAGGTTCGCTACTAACTTGTTTAATGCAATTTGGACTAGGTAAATGGATTGGCTATCGTTTTCCCGCCACTACCAAAGGAAAAGATTACCGCGATGTGGTGATAGATCCAGCAGCGGCAAGTTATTCGATGGAGAAGGTAAGTCAGATAACAGCGGGACAAGCTTTTGGTCAGAAGAACACCACGCTAGCCATATGGATGGCACAAGCCTATCTAGTGCCGATAGCCTCGATGGCGCCAGCTGCATATATCATATGGCAAAACATATTTAACTCAATCCAGTTGATGCTAGCGGGAAGAAGCGCGGAGAAACACAAGAAGGGAGCTTGAGGCTCCCTTCTTGTATGTTAAAAAAGTTTTAAAGTTCTAAAAGTTCTAAAGGTGAAAGAGCTTAGGCGAGTTTAGCTAGAGCCTCTTTCACACGGCGCATAGCCTCGGTTATGAGATCTTCGCTAGTTGCGTATGAGAAGCGAATGCAGTTATCTTCGCCAAAAGCACTACCTGAAACAAGTGCCACATGTGCCTCTTGGAGGAGATAGGTCACTAGTTCGTCAGCATTGTGGATAGTTTGTCCGTTATATTGTTTGCCAAAGAAGGCAGACACATCAGGGAAAAGATAGAAGGCACCTTGTGGTTCCAACACCTTCATACCAGGAATCTCTTTAGCAAGTTCTAGAATAAGATTGCGACGACGCTCAAAAGCTTGACGCATTTCTTCTACACAGTCTTGTGGACCAGCATATGCTGCTTCGGCTGCTTTTTGGGCAATAGTTGTAGCACAACTAATGGTTTGTCCTTGAAGGCGCTTAACAGCAGTGATAAAATCTTTATCATGGCAAGCGAGCCATCCAATACGATAACCAGTCATGGCATATGCCTTGCTGACACCATTGATAATAATGAGACGATCTTCTAATTCGGGGAATTGAGCAAGAGTCTCGTGCTTACCTGTATAGAGAATATGTTGATAAATTTCGTCCGCTAGTACGATGATTTGTGGGTGCTTCTTTAGTACTTCCACAATTGCCTTGAGATTCTCGTAGGTATAAACAGAACCTGTAGGGTTGTTAGGAGTACAAAGCATGAGGAGTTTGGTATTAGGAGTGAT
>JAEIGA010005714.1_pt1 | contig 18952 bp, 20 predicted proteins | sample 9270691 | NCBI WGS metagenome assembly JAEIGA01 (sample SAMN17057246, study PRJNA624740) | gut metagenome | biome: biome; isolation source: fecal sample | host: Bos grunniens | place: China: Xizang | collected 2019 | reverse complement strand
TCCGCGAGCGTCTTGTCTACCTGGTCGGATGCCGATTTGCGCAGGAACTTGACCGTTGTCAGGTGCTGTTCGAGGATCTTCTTTCCTTCCGGTGATTGCTCGATGTGCGGGCGGATCATCTTGAGCTGCACGGCTCCGATGAACTCCTGAAGCGCTCCGAGGCTCTTCTGGAAGTCTGGGTTTTCGAGCATCGCCTGGTATTCGCTGGACGACATGTTCGCTGTGATGGTGTCTATCTCGTCCCAGATTGGTGTCTGGCTTGTTGGCTTGCTCTGTTCCGCCTCCGCCTGTTGAGCGAGCTGGAGCAGGGCCTGCTTTCTCTGTTCGATGGTTCTCTGTGCGTTGTCCAGCTCTGTGAACTGTGACGCGTAGTCGATGCCCTGTCCGAGCAGCGGATCGCCTGACTTGTTGAAGTTGAAATTTATTGCTGACATATTTTCGTTCTTTAATGGTTGTCGGATTATAAGGGCAGCCGGGAGGCATGGCCAGCCGGCTGCGCCCTATGAGTTTACGCTGCGCCGCCTGCGAGAGCCGCGAGGAGCTGCTGGTTGCAGCAGGTCTGGCTGAGTACGCCTGTAACCTCCGGTGTGAGTGGGAGGGTGTTGACGCCCTCGACCATGCGGCAGGTTCTCTTCCAGAGGTTGAATGCTGCGTCCTTTGCCACTTCGTTGATCTTGCAGAGGATGAGTTCGTCCTGGTAAGGTCTGACGGCTTCAGCTTTCGCTACCTTGACCTCGAGATCAGAGATGCGCGCGTTGGTCTCGTCGTCCTTGTCGCGGGTGTACTTGTAGAGCGAGAAGAACTCCGCATTGGTCTTATCCCTCAGCGCGTCGATGTTGTCGCGGTTGTTGATGTACAGGCTGAAGTCTGCGTCAATTTGCGACTTCCAGAGGCTGAACTTTTCCGCTATGTCTACATCGCGGGCCGCCTGTGCTGACTGCATTGTGCCGACCTTGAGCCCCCATACGGTGTTGGTGAGGTTCAGGATGTCCTCGCACTCTTTGCTGAATGCATAAAAGCCCGAAGGGGCGCAGCATCCGCATCCGTTACCGCCGCCGCTTGTGGTGTTGTAAACCACGGTGTTTGCCGGTGCGGCTCCTGCAGGGCTTGCGCTTCCGCTACCGCCTCCGAAGAAGCCTGCGAGTCCGCCCTGTCTTGCCAGTGCTGTCAGGCCCGCTGCCGAGCCGAGAATACCAAGGCCGAGAGCCCAGTTGGCTTTGTTTCGAAGGTTGCTGCCACCTCCGTTGTCGTAGTCACGAATGACCTGAGTTTCCTTGATGATAGGTTCCATATATGTGTGTATTTACTGGGAGCGACATTGCTCCCGTCTGGAACCTTTACAAGGTTTGAACCTACGGCGTGGAGGTAATTCCCAGCGCTTTCCGACATGCTTCCAGTTCGTTTCCGAACTGTCGCCAGCTTGAAAATTCGCGGATTTTTATTGCGCTGAGGATGTGGTTTACGTTCCGGGCGGTCATTCCTGTCGTCTCTGCTATCTGGTTAGGATAGTAGCCGAGATCGTCCATGAGCTGCACGGCTATCCAGCGGGCGTCGTAGTAGATTTGGCCCTTGCGCTTTGAAAAGATGAACGCTTCGGGGATTCCTGTGGCCCTCGAAACGGCGGCCAGAACGGCCTTGTAATCTGTTAAGCTGTTCATGTGTCTCATTCGTTTCCTCTCGCTTTCCATAAGGCGTGCCAAAACGAAAAAAAACCGCCCTCGTATCTCTCGACAAGAGGGCGGCAAAAATGGAGGTTGCTATGAATGAATGATGGGTGTGTTACCAGCTTATAAGGTTGTAGTGTATGCCGACGCCTATGTAGGGCGCGGGCTTGAAGGTCTGCTCGGTCGTGTTTATCGTGACGCCGTAGCCGGCGGAGATTCCAAGCCCCCAGCGCGTCTTTTGCTTTACTACCTGGGTGACGTCTTTCGTTACGACCTGCGTTTGTGTGTAGATGTCTATCCGGTCGAGGCTCGGTTGGTAGCCCGAAACCTCCGCCCTGTAACGGGCGTCTTCGTAGATCTTCGTCTCTCGTGGAAGGCTGACGTATATCGTGTCGCGTTCCGGTTCTGGTTGGGGCCCAGGGACGGGTACCGGCACGCGTATCGTGTCGCTCGTGTGTTTATATACGTATTGCGGCACGTGGTGCGTGATGGTGTCCCGGATCACGAGGGTGTCTATCCTCTCGCGTTCCTCCAGGATCGTCTCCGGTTTGGCTGTGTACCGTCCGAGCCCGAAGCTCAGCGCGAGAAGGGCCAGAATTATTATATAAATTATTGGCCCTTTGTTATCCGTTGAACTCATAGACCTTTTGTTTTATTCCGTATTGCGGCAGTACGTCGAAGTGCAGCCAGGTGACTCCGGCTTCCATTCTGATAGGGCAAGGTAGAAGGTGGGCGTTGTTCCTGATCAGGCTTCGTGCCTCCTGTGCCGTCATGCCCTGGACGGTAAAGTCTCCGGCTTTTCCGAGTATGTGACTGGAAAGGTAGACCGTGCCCTTGGTCCGTACCAGCTCGCAGCGGTTGCATCTCAGGCCGCGCTGGTTCGCTTTGCTGTGGTTGCACACCATCGGCGCTTTGAGTATGTCGCGGCGTATTACGAGCAGGCAGGCGAGGTAGTCCGTGTCTAGGAACTGCCAGGAACGTTCGCCCCATGCGCTGAAGACGTGGTCGCATACCAGCTCCGAAATCTGGAAGTATTCATGAAGCTCTCGTATGAGCTCGTCACGCGTCTTTTTGCTCATCGTCTCCGTCTCCTATGGTTATCTCGGTTTGTCCGTGTGTGAAGGTCGCCTCTTTGCCGTTGGCGAGGTTCTGTCCTACGATTGCCAGTGCGGCGAATCCCAGGAGTATCGCTGCCGCGGTCAAAATTGACCCGTCAATGATAGCCGGCGGCGGTGTGATCGCGCCGAAAACTAGCAGGACCACCGCCATTGCAAGGCATACATAGAAGATGGGTTTGTCTGCGTGGTGTTCTTTTTTCATTGGCTGTATTAGGTTTTAATGCTCCCCAAGTATGCGCCCCGTCCGAGAGGCCTCCCTTGCGCGTCCGCTAGGTACCGACGGCAATCTCGGAGCGCGTCGGGCGCCTGGGGAGCTGTGTCTGAAACTCACCGAGTTACACTACAAATAAATCAAATCTATCTATACAAGATTCCATTCTTAGAAACCGCATTGTAGGTATATGAGCCTTCAATGTCATAAGTGCCTAACACAAGGCTTGAGCCAAGAGAGTAATTGATTGCTATTGGACAAGTACAAGCCATTTCATAGAAGTTTCCGACTGCTGCCGCAGTAGCGAAGATGGTTGTGGTCGCATCTCCTATGATGTTCGTTCCGTTGCAGTTCATGCGGCTGCAATGCTCAATTCGGAATGCTATTGTTCCTGCACTTACCCAAGCCTCACGACCATCAAGGTCTGCAATGCGATTGCTACAAAGAGCGGCATACTCGCTTGCAAATGCGCTATTGGTAGCACAACCGACTGCGATGACCGACCTTGCGGACACCTCTCCATTATGTCTTGCGTGGCATCCCCATCTTGCACAATTCATTGTAATACCCTCTCGGATTGTGATTGATGACTCATTGTTGGCAATGACACCATCCTTGAAACCGATGAATCCGCACAAGGTCTTGACCACACAAGAAGAGCCTCTATTGCAACAAATTCCAGCAACACCCGATGCATTGTCGGTCTGCAACTTGAACACGCACCCTATTGATGGCAACCTTCCACCATTTTCTGCTCGGAAAAGGCAGACATCTCCTCTTGTGTCGTGGGTGATGCCTTTTCTTGACCATTGGTAAGCATCCACCTTTACAGAATTGTATCCGCTTGTCACATCATAGACAATTTCTCCTTTGGCAATCTTTTCCGCTACCTCATCATATACAAGGGCATTCGGATCATAGTCCTCATATGTAATCGTTACCCAAGAATAGTCTGCTCCTACCACAAGAATCTGCTCCTTGACTATTGTGCCACTCAAGATGCGAATCTCTGCCTTGACACCGCCATATTTGTATAATGGGTAATACTGCGACAAATAACTCAGGGCAGAATTGATTGTCGGAAAATTTCCATCTTTACCGACACTCACGACAATATCGTTATAGATTTGAGCCGATTTGAACGACACTTTTTCTGCTGTGAGAGTATTGTCGCAATCGGTTGCAGTAAGCGAAGAATGAGAGTTGTCTACACGAACAATCACTTGCAATTTGGTTGTCGTAGGATATGCAGCAAGAATCTCAGCAGAATTGAGTGCGAGATTGCCATCAGTCTTATAGTAAGAACTCAATCCGCTTTGAGGACATCCATCTAACCAATACCAAGATTCTGCGCCATAGCCAGTCTCTGCATTTGCATCATTTACACCTTTCGCCTTCAAGGTAAACGCATTGTCATCCCATTTAAGATTCAATGAATCAAAGTCTTCAATGCCTATATAGAAATACCAAGTTCTTGAACTGATGCTCTGCCAAGTAGGAGCAACCTTTTCCATTGAAATATCAGTTGACTGACCACCGCCACTAATCTCAATATTGCCTCCCTCATACAATGGCTTTCCGTTTATTGTAGCAAGGTCTGCCTTTCCGACTTTATTCTCTTCAATCGCATCCAGTCTGCCCTTTGTGCCACTAGACACCTTGATAGTGTTAGCACAATCGCTTGCAGTAATAGATGGATGCGATGGTGTCACTCTCGCAAATACTTGGAGTTGTGTCGTGTTCGGATGCGATGTGAGAATAGTCTCCTTTTTGATTGTCAGTACTCCATCAACTTTATCCTTGACATCAAGCCCAGTCTGCGTAGTTCCTTCAAGCCACCACCAATCATCTGCACCATAACCACTCTCCGAACCATCAGCCTTCAATCCTTTTGCCTTGATAGTCCACTCTGCATCTGCCCAGGCAATAGAAAGAGGAGCTGTCATTTCCTCAAGCGGAATAGTGAAATAGTATAGTCTATCGTTTGATTTTGTCCAACTTGGAGTCAGCACTTTCTCGCCACCGACTATCTCATCTATTTCTGCCGATAACTCGGTAAGTTGTGCAGCTTGCTCGGCATCCTTTTCCTTAAGCTCTGCGATGTCCTCCTTGATCTCGGTGTCATCGTAAGATGCGCCGCCACCGCTACCTGGAGGGCCAGCCGGGCCTTGTGGTCCCTGCGGACCTGGTTCACCCTGCGGTCCCTGAGGGCCGACCGGACCCTGAGGGCCGACCGGTCCACGCAGCTGTGTAAGTTCCACGTCGGTGATGAACTCCAGCGTGTCGAAGATCAGACTCTCGCCGTCTTGGCCGGTCTCTTCGCATGTGTGTTCGACGAGTTCGAAGCCCTTGCAGGTGTCGATGGTGATCATGCCGTTCTTGCCCTGGTTCTCGACGAGCTCAAGACCGTAGACACCGGGGTGCTTCTGGTCCTTGCCGCGGAAGATCCAGCGTACAGTGTCGCCGTCGAAGGTCGCGCCCTCCGCCTTCACCTTGTTATAAGGAGTAACGAGCAACAGGAGGCTGTCGCTCGATGGTGTGTACGGGGTGTTTTCGCCCGCATACTTGGCCTTAATCTTCCAGGATAGGCCGAAATCCTTGCCGATTCTTAATCTCTTCATATAGGGCTTTATTTTCCAATTACGCGGATTGTCATTCTGTTGCTGCGCATCTTCGCACAGGTCTGGTACTCAGGGAAACTCTGTCTATTCTGCGTCAGGTAATGGAGCGCTTCTGCCATGTAGCTGTCCGCTTGCCCGAAAAGTTCTCGGTATTGTCTCTGTCTCTCGGTCTTCTCCGGATCCGTGCTGTACTGGTCGTCTTTCACGACTGAGCCGTAGCGTGTCTCGTGGATGTTTCCGTCTCTCGTAATGCGTGCGAGGGCATAGTAAGCGAGCGCGGTCTTGATTCCGGTCAGCAGGTGGTCTCCGCAGTTGTCGCTCCACTTTCCTCCGTCAAGGAGAACGTTGAAGCGTTCGTCTGGAGTGTCCTCCACGAGCTTTAAGTATAGCGCGTCGCCAAGCCTTGGCTTTATCTCTACGCGCTGCGCCTCCGCGATCATGGCCTTGGCTATGTCGTCGTCGGTGGTGCAGGGACGCGCCAGAAGACTTATTTCTTCGTATGTGATGAGATTTCTCATGCCTTTGTCGGTGTTGTGGTGTCTACGAGTGGAATGATTGCAAGGTTCGCGTCGTTTGGCTCTGCCGGCAGCGGCTGTGCTGTCGTCCAAGCCCGCAGGAGTGTCTTGTAGCAGCGAGAGAGGACCTTCTGTGTCTTGATCTGTCGCTTGGCGTAGTCACGTTCCACGTCGGCCACAAGAGTGCCGCTAAAGCCCACCTTTCCGTTTCGGATTGCGAGCCAGCCCTCCTGTCCGAAGGCTGCGTAGATGCAGTCCTTGATTTCGGCTGCGGTGACGGTGAACTCTTTGTCGTAGTTATTGCCCTGCATGTTGATGAACTCCGGCATTTCCTCTTTGCTCTCTACCGTGATGTCGAGCATCTTGAGGGCCTCGGTGTCGCCCTGAAGGGCTGCAAGGTCTTCTGCGTAACCCTCGTCCTCCACCTGCGGCTGTGCGTCTGCGTCGTCGCCTGAATACGGAGCTCCCTGGCTCTTCAAACGTACGAACGCGCCCGCTGGTAAGAAGTTATTTCGGACGTTGCGGTTCATGATGTTGCTGAGGCCTTCGTCGGTGCTCATGTCGGAGAGTACCGCGTGGAACCTCGCGTATGGGTAAATGAGGAAGCCCTGGCGTGAGTAGTAATATATCTGTCCTTTGTAGAACTGCGGGCCTCCCGCCTCCTGGATCTGAGCCAGTACGATTTCCGGATCCGGGTTGAATACGTCCAAGTAATCCACGGTGTCCTTCGTGATCTTGACCGGCTTTCCGTTCCTGGTGAGCTGTCCGGACCAGTCAGGGTGCAGCGCTACCTTGCGGACGTTGCCCTCTTCGTCTGGCTCTGCGATTCGTACGTTCTCGAACGGTACGTGGTGCAGGCTTACAATGCCGCCGTCGATGTCATAATTTACGTGGATCGCGAAGCCCTCGTTCGTTCCGAGGTCTGCCGAGACCTGTGCGTGCAGGTCTGCGAGCGTTTCGCCGTCCAGGTTTACCATAAAGCCGGCCAAAGGTTCGGACGCGATTCCGCGGCCCTCGATGTAGTCGATGTATCTCTCGAGGCACCCGCTGCCCGTCTTCGAGTTGAGTACTATGTTTCGCACGTTCTGCGGGTATAGGTTATCGGCATCGTACGACTTGATGCCGAGGTTCTTGAGGAACTTCGGATCAAGTGCAGGCTCAGCCTTTGGCAGGTTTGTCAGCTTCATGGCTTATGCTTCGGGTGTGTTTTCGTTTACTAATTTTTCGACTTCGGGAGTCTGATATTCGTCGGGCAAGCGCTCGAATTTCTTCTTTGCCTCCGGGTGGGCTTTGAGGTAGGCTCTGGCCACTCTGTCTGTTAGGTTGTGGCGTGAGTACGCTTCGGTGCCGATCCAAATGATGACGCCTGGGCGGAGCAAATATTTCTGGTCTTTTGCCATAGTCTGTAATCGTTTGAGTTTACTGTATAGTTCGATGACAGCGTCTCTGTAGCGGTCATTGCAGCCGCAGTCTCGGACCTTTTTTCCGAACTCTTCGAAGTGGATGTCCTCGATGATCTGCCGGTCTTCCTGGCTGTATACTGAATCGTCCCCACCCGCTGCGATCAGCGAGCGGAGACGTGTCAGCTGTCGCATTGCTTCCTGGTAGTCCATGATGCAATGTGTTCGTGGTTACTCGGCCGCCTCAAGGAGAGAGTCGAAGAGCTGCTTTCCTGCCTCGTAGGTCTCACCAAGGTACAGGCGAGAAACTGGAGCCGCTGGCTCTGTCAGTGTGTAGAGACCTCCACCGTAGTTGTCACCGTATGGATCCTCAGCGAGTGCGGTCAAGGCGAGGCCATTGTGGAAGCCCACAACCTCAAAAGCCGAAGCCTGGTCCTTGCCCTTGTCTTTGCGCTCAAGGATTGCCACGAATTCTCCGTTGAGAAGCGGATCAACAAAATTGCCGGCCACCTCGCGGTCGTTGTTGACTGCGGCGATAACGACATTCTTTGTCACGCTATTGAAGTAGGCGTTGCTCTCAAGGCCTGAGTTGCTGCCTGTGAATGGGTTTGCGCCCATCTGGTGCACCTCGTAGCCTCTTTTACCAGCCTTGAGGCCTAGAGCAATTAGGACGTTCTTGTGGCTTTCGGAGTAGGCCACGTTCTGAAAGTCGATGTCCTCTCGGTTGATGAGGATCGCGACGCGCTCATATCCCTTTGCCGGGAGGTTCCCGCAGTCTCCCTTTGGGAGACCTTGCGAGATCAAGCCATTGCATATGCTGTTAGCCATGTCGTCCTCCTTTTTCTGTTAGTAAGCCACCGCTGCGTATTCCTCAGCAAGTACGAGGGCGCCGAGGGTGTCAGCTGCATAGATGTAGTTCTTACGGGTTACGTCGTCGAAGGTAACCTTCACGTCTGCGACAGTCTCGCTTGACTTGCTACCTGCACGGAAGTTGCCCTTAGCGCCGTAGATCACGCGGAACGGCTTGTCGTAGGCGTTCTCGTTTGTGGTGTTCTTCAGGTACTCCTGGATGATCTCGTCGAACTGAGGCACTGCAAGAAGCGTGATGCCCTGGTAGCTTGTCTTCTGGATGCCCTCGAAGATTGATTCCCACTGGAGCTCGCTGCCCTTGTTGTTCTCCTGGATGTCGAAGTTGAGCATGTCGGCGAAGGCCTGCGTTACGATGAAGATGCGGTCCTTCATTCTGCGGAGCTTCATCGGTGTGTCCACGATGAGCTTGTTGAGTACGCCTGTTGCTGCGCCTGGCGCGCGCATTGCCTCGTACTGAGCGGCCACGGTTGTCTTGGTGTTCGCGTCGATAACTACGCGCTTGGTCTTGCCCTCTGTCACGCCAGTGAAGAGCTGCTTGAAGATTCCGTCGATGAGGTTGAAGTACTCAGCGTCGATGCCGTCCTTGAGCGATCCTTCTGCGTTCTTGTCGCCGAAGAATACGAAGCGGATCATGAGGTCGCGGATTGCCTGCTCGAGGATCGGGCGTACAACCTGCTGCATGTATTCGCTTGAGGTGAGGTCGGCCATGTCTGAGCCGTTGGCTGCGAAATACTCCGCGATGGTGTTCTCGAGCTCCTTGTAGCAGATTACCTCAGCAATCTCCCACTCCTGGAGGTCCCAGGTCTTCTCTGAAGCCTGCACGAGGTTCTTCGCGTACTCAGGGTCGCAGCCCTTTGCCTTCTTACCGAGAAGGCCCGCCTTGCCTACGAAGCCCAGCTTCTTGCCGTTCTCCTGGCTTGGCATAAATGTCACAAGCTGTCCGAGCTTGTCGTCCTCGATGAGCTCCAAAAAGATGAGCTCCGCGAGTTCCTGCACCGCCCCGTTCTTTGGGGTCAATGATGAAAAGTCGATTCCTGCCATGTTGTCAGTGTGTTATGGGGTTATTACTCTTTTGTCTGGCGTTTTGCCTTTCTGCGCGCCCTTGCGGCCTCGAGGTCAGTTGCGATCTGCGATGCCTTTGACTCTACGGTCTGCGTCTGGCGCTGGCGCTGCTCCGGCTTGTAGTTGGATTTTGTCGCCTTGTCAAGCCATGCCTTTCCGCCGGCCTTCTCCACCTTCGCGAGGATGGTCTTCTGGTCGTCGCTCATCTGGTTTGCCTCGAGCTCTGTGATGCGTGCCTGAAGAGCTGCGATCTCGGCGTCCTTCGCCTCGATTTCCTTCTGGTGCGCCTCGTCTATTGTGTTTGGATCCTGTCCCCCTTCTGACTCCGCGTCGCGGATCTCAGTAATCACTCCGTCTGCCACGACGATGGTGGTGCCATCCGGCATGAGGAACTCTCCGTCTGGAGAAGCGGCGTCGCCCACTGCAGGATCTTCGCCCTCTGGTTTGTCGATTGTGATCTCGGTTCCGTCCTGCGCAGTAAGGACGTAGCCAACCGAGGCTGGATCGTCCTCCATTTTCACAGAAATGCCGAGGGCCTCAGCGAATGCCTTGAATGCCGAGGCGATTTTGTTGGTGTTGCTCATATCTGTCGATGAATTGGTTTGTGTTCGCTTCCAGGCTTTCGGCTTGACGCTCGCGCTTGCGGGCTCGAGGATCTCGTGGATGAAGCCGAGCTCCTTTGCCTGTTCCATGTCGATGAATTTGTCCTCCTTCATGAGCGCTTCGAGGGTGCCTCGGTCTGCGCCGGTGCGCTCCACCATGAAGTCGAGGGCGCGTTTGTTGTCCTCGTCCAGCGATGCTGCGAGTTTTTCCAGGTCCTCCTTTCGGTACGCGCCCGCCAGGGTGTACTCTGGGAAGTATGCATCATGAATGAGAAGGCGCGCGTGCTTGTACGCCTTACGTTCTGAGGCTGCGAGCAGCACGATTGCGGCCATGGATGCCGCGTCGCCCTCGATGGTGGCGATGATCTTCTTTCCGGTTGCTCTCAGCTTGTCTATGATGGCCCAGCCTTCAGGCACTACGCCGCCAGGCGAGTTGATTCGCATGTCGATTGTGTCATCGTCGTCCGGAATGGAGGCGATGAACTCGTCGATGCTGTTAAATGATACGCCGTCCAGGCCCATCCACTGCATGCACATGCGGTCCTCTTCGGGCATTATGGCGCTGTATACTTTCAGGATCATGTTGTCGCGTCGGTTTTACTGACGCGAAATAAACAAAAAGTGGCGCACTACGCGCCACTTTGTTGGTGTTTTCCACTATCAAGATGTGATAGTTAGCGAGTTAGACGTTTTTCTCCATGCTTCGAAGGATTCGCCAGACGGTAGCCTCTGAAATCACGTATCGGATCATCGCCTGGTGTACGCAGTAGTCCATCTTGTTGCCATCGCTTCGGAGCTTCTGGACAAATCGGTAGATTTCGACATTCTTCCAGTCCTGGACAGATATCCCGGCCCTCGCGCATTCGCGGAGGATGTCTTCGTAGCGTTCTATAAGTTCGTAGCGTTTCATAATTTACTGGATGGTGCTGATTTCCTCGATGGTTGTCACTCTGTTCTGCACTCGCGTCACCTCATCGACTCCGACGCGAAGGCTGACACGTTTCATGCCAGCCGCTACGGCTGAGGCGAGGAACTCGTAGCCTTCACGCTGCCCGCCAGCGGCAGGGTTGAAAGCTACGCCTCCGCCCGCCTGGTTGAGGCTTGAAAGCAGCGGGCCGAACATTGAGGTCGTCTTTGCGTTCATGACGCTCTCGCCGTTACTAAGACGTGCGGGGATGCTGTCGCTAGTGCCTGAACCCGGACCGGTTACAAGTCCGCCCGATGCAAATTTCGCCGACTTGACTGTCGAGATTGCCGAGGTCATTCCGCTGATGATTGCTGTTATCGTCGTAGCAATCGCGGGGAGGTTGGCCGGGAACGGCACGGACATGGCCGAGCTGATGCCCTTTGCGGTGGCCACTCCTGTCTCGATGGCGATCTGGGCGAGAGCGATCACCTTGGAGAGCTTGGCAAGCTCTTCGTTCTCTTCACCGAACGTCTTCAGCATGTTCGCGATGCTTCCGGCCACGTTCCCGAAGGCGCTGGCGCTTTCCTCAGCAAGCTCCTTCTTCTCCTGCTCCTGTCGCTTCGTCTCCTCGAAGGCCTGATCTCTCGCGGCCTGCTCCGCCATTATGGCGTCAATACTCTGCTGGAGCATATCCGCGGCCACAGCCTCCATCTCATCCTCCCAGGACTGCTCAAGGGCCGTCATGTCCTTCGTGAACTGCTCGCGGCGCAGCCTGATGAGTTCATCCGTGCCCTCTTCGTTTGCCAGGCGCTGCATGTCTATGTCATATTCGGCCTTGAGCTGCTGCTGCTTCAGGTTGAACTCCTCTTGAGTGCCTTCTTCTACCAGTTTCAGCCGGGCTTCGATTTCTCGCTTACGTAGGTCGAGCTGACGCTGCAGCTCCTCTTTCTCCATTCCCTGCGCCTCTACAAGTGCTTCCAGCTCCGCTTCTGCGGCATTAATGGTTTCCTCAGCTGCGGCGGCTTCGACGTCGGCGGACTTGACCGTCTCTGCGGCCAGTTGTTTTTTCGCTTCGACGAGTTGCGCGGTTAACTCCCGGGACTTGTCAAAATATGACTTCTCGGCTTCCCTCATTGCGGCATATGACTGGGCGAGCTGGTCGTTCTCTTCCGCGCTGTTTTCCGCGAGCTTGGACTGTGCTTCCAGAATTCGATAGCGTTCCTTGGCGGTCTCCAGTTCTCGTTTTGCGATGGCTTCCTCTTCGGCCAGTGCCTGTTCCAGGAATGCTACGCGTTCTTTGGCTGAGTATGTCAATTTGTCAGCCGCCTGGGCTTTAAGCTGCGCAATCTTAAGCTGGGAGTCCGCGTTCTGCTTTATGATATCGCGCTCCCGCATCTGCAGGGATATCTCGTCCTTTGTAAGCTGCTGCTCTTCCTTCATGGCATCGCTTATGAGTCCGAGTGCGTCGGCCCATTCTGTAAGCGTTTCGATGACTTTTGTTAAACCGTTTGCGAGGCCCTGCATGATGGTGTTCATCAAGCGGCCCGCTGCATTAAACGGAGCCATCGCTATCGTGGCAGCCTGCAGGCTTGCTTCCGAACTTTTTAAACTCTTGACCACTTTCTGAATGAGTACAACCAGGCCGCCCAGAATACCTATTATCGGAGTGCTGGACAGGGTTGCAAATCCATTTTTTACCACGTTGATCGGGCCTTGGAGGCTGCCTAAAGAGCCGCCCATGCTTGTAACGGCCTCTACAAAGCCGTTCGCGTAATTTCCTACGTTTCTATAGAATCGCCCGGTCTCCTGTTCGCTGTTTTTAAGGGTGGCCGTGATTTCGTTGATTTTGTTCTTTAGCTCCACTCCCTTAGCTGATTTACGTTCTTCTTCGCTCAGCGCGTCATATTGCTTCGTGAGATTGCTGAGCTCGGCTCGGAGAGCACGGAGGGAGCCTATCTTCTCAGTGTCGGCCTTTATGTTGTTTTGGATTTCCTTGCTGAGCTCCTGCACCTGTCGGGTGTACGTCTTGGTAACCTCTTTGCTCTGAGCCATCGCCTTGTAGTAGTCGGCCTGCGACATCTTGCCCTCACTGAAGGCCTTCGTCAGCGCCGCTTGCATCGCCTTCTGCTCGGCAATCAATCGGTTGTATTCCGCGATAGCTGTAACGGCTTTGTTGTTGTCCACGACAACCTCGAGGACTTTTGTCGTTGTTGATGTTGTGTCTGCCATGTTTATGAGAGTTGTATGAGTTCCACTTTGCACGTGTCGGCGCCTGTCTGAATCTTAAGGATGCTGTAGTATTGGCCAAATTGTCCAAGGTAAACCGGGCGCGTGAGGTCTAGCTTTGCAATGTCCACCTCATGCAGGCGGATGTTCGCGGTCAGCATCACCGGAGTGCGGACGATTGCCTGCAGCTCCTTGTAGTGCGCCTCGATGAGGCCTGCGCCCTTCATGTTGTCCCTGAAGAACAGGCGGGTGAGGTCCACGTCGAAGATCCTCGGCTCGATGTCGATGTCTTCCACTTCGTAGGTGCCGTCTTCCGCCTCAGTCACTTTGTAGTGCACGGCCGAGCTCTGCTTTGATGCGGCGAACGGAAGCTCGAACCACTTGCGGCTCTCCTTGATCGTCGCGTCTTCCACGATCATGCGGGCTGTAGGATCATCGGCGAGCAGGGGGTTCTCCTTGAAAGTGATCTCGTTCTTCTGAGCCCATCCGTCCAGCGAGTATTTCAGCACTTCAGGGCCGCCGTCCGTCATGTCCACCTTGCCGGTCCAGTCGTAGGTGTCAGTCCTGTCCAGGATCTCCGAGTATGTGTAGAAGTTCAAAGCATCGTTCTGGATGATCGGGGCGAGTCCGCAGAAGGCCATCGCCGCCTTGATGAAGTCCCACTGCTTGATGTCCGGAAGATTGCCCTCCAGCGGGAAGCGGTTGTCCTTGGTGAGGTCAATGGTCTCATGCACATAGTTCAGTGCTGCGACCGGAAGCCTCTCGTCATAGGCGCTCAGCGTCTCGGTCATGAGCGCAGAGCCTGAGTATACCAGACGGATGCCGCATGCTTGCCAGCCGTTGAACGAGACGTCCTCGTCTGCGAATACATAGCAGCCAGCGTCGTCAGTCTTCACGAAAACCTGAAGCAACGTCTCCCTGTTGATGACGGTGTTCAGGTCGTCGCTGTACTGCAGGCCCTCCACAAGGATGGAAGATCCCGCGAATGCTGAAGGCATGCGCCAGTTCAGAAGTATGTGGAGCGGCTCTTCTTTGTCCCTCCCCAGGACTGCGCCAGTACCGCGTCCGGCGGCATCCGTTGGCAGCGATCCGTAGACTCGTAGTGCGTCCCATCCGGTAGTCCACGGCTCAATGCTGAAGTACTGGAAGGGGGTGTCGTTGTATAGGCCCTCGTGGATACGTACGGCGTCGGCCACGTTGCCCGACTCGCGCTCCATGCTGCGGCTCGGCTTGTGTTCAGGAGCCGCCAGCACGACCTTGCGGCCGATGGCCTCCTGCGCCCTTTCCGACATGGTGTAGGGAACGCCAGCGTTCTCAAGTATGCGCGAAATCAGGTTGCTGACTCTCATGCACGGATGCGGAGCGGTCTTGATCCGGCTGGGAGTCATGGCATAATGGCCGAGTCCTGAGTCGTAGGTCGCGAAGAAGGCGCCCGTCGCGGCTTCGTTTCCGCTGATGTCCGTGTAGTCCGGAAGTGCGCCCTGAATGGTGAGCCACGGAAGCACCGGAAGGTTCGGCAGGTCGTTGATGGTCGCGTCGCTTTCGCTCAGCGCCTGAAGGGATTCCAGCGTGTTCCATACCAGCGCGAGCTCGTAGGCATCCGGAGTCGTCTGCAGGATGTAGGCCTGGGCCGGTCCGATGAGGTCCACGCCGTTCTGGATGAAGCGGGCCGAAAGGAAGCGGCGGGTGCGCTGCGACGCGTGGCCCGGAAGCCCCGGAGCGTCCAGGATCCGGGAGTTCCGGGACGTCTTCGGGAGCTTGAGCGTGTAGGAGTGCGAGAGGTTGATCTTGCCAAGGTCTCCCATGGCGTTGCTGACGAACTCCAGCGTCACGTCGGTGTTAGGGGCGAGGTCCATGCGCTCGCCTTCGATGATCAGTTCTCTGGTCATAGCTTGATAGTGTCTCTTCTTGGTAACTGAATGGCGAGCTCGAGCGTCCTGCTGAACGGAGTGTCGCGGCGGAGGCTGAGGCCCTGGCTGCTCGGCATGATGTTCACGCGCTCCCAGCCCTCATGCGTCTCGCTGTCGACAAGTCGATCGACCACCGGAGACGTCAGGAGCCCGCAGAGGTATTCGAACTCGTCGCGGTTGCGGATCTCAGCACTCAGGTTCAGCGTGCGTGTCTCCGAGTAGTCTGCGTGGAGCTGATTGCCATCGAATTGCAGGAAGTCGTCCCAGTAGCTCGGAGCGTTCGGATTCTCGTTGTATCGCTGGAAGCTGGCCGCCTCTTCTGAGGTTGTCTGCAGCTCTCCGCTTCTGAACAGCCAGTAGCCGATGGATCCATCGCGCTGAAGCCAGCGCAGGTATGTCACGCCGCTGGCATTGCGAGGCGTGAGGTCCGGATGAAGGCGGAGCCAGAACGGCGCGTCGCGGTTCACGACCTCAGCCTGTGCGTTGAGGGCGCGCTCGGTCGAGAGCCCGATGGTCTGAGCGTTGCCCGCCAGCAGTTGGCGCATAAGGTGGTCGGCATCGTTGCTCGATATGGATGGGAGCAAATGCACAAGGTCGTTCTCGTACGCATGCTCGTCGCTGTCCAGACCACTTGGGTAGAGCTTCGTGTCATTCTCTGTCATGTAATAGAACGCGTCGTTCCGGTCCCGCTGGATCTGAAAGGTCTGCGGGAAATTCACCCAGAGGCGGCGGTTCACAGGTCCGCGTGAGCCTTCCGGGTTGTAGCGGTACGACTCGTTGGCGTTCAGCGCGCCATAGATGCCGACGAACTGCATCGACCACACCTCGGCGCTTCCGAAGCTCAGCGAGACGTTGAACGCTGTGTACGCGGCCAGTCCGGCGCGTGACTCACTGAGCAGCGATGTGGCATCGGGCGCGAGGTACTGCATGATCTTGCTCAGGTCGAAGCTCGCCTTGTTCCCGAAAATTGAGCGCGTCTCCTGGAAGCTCTCGCCGGTGTCTAGGTTTGTCACGGTCACTGTGGCTTTCCCGACCGGAAAATTGAAGCTCAGCAAGAGAGGGACGCGGCTGTACATGAAGGCCAGCGGGCTGATGTACGACAGCGTGCAGATGACTCTGCCGCTTTCTGAGATGGTTTCTTTTGTCATATCGTGGTGTTGAAGTTTAAGCGGTCAGTTACAAGGACCGAGTAGCGCTCGATGATGCGGTTGCCGAGGTTCTCCATCGTCTTGGCGATCTCGGGCGTATAGATGTCAGCGCGGCCACCGTTCCGGTACAGTCTGGATCCTTTGTGGATGATGGTATGTGCTACGGCCCACTTGTTAAGGTTGAGGCCTTTTGCGTCAATCCATTCGCCGATGAGGTCCGCAAAGAACTTAGGCACTCTTTTCGGCGGGCGACTCCACGGGCGCGAGCCGGTCTCCAGTGTGGCGAAGGCCTGGCGTCCGGTTAGCACTCCAAATGGTCCCGCAGGCTGTTCCCCCGTAGTTACGACCAATGAATCGCGAGTCTTGCCTGTCACTATCTGATCGGCGCGGCCCATGTTCTGGATGATGCGCTCGCGCAGAGCCTCCAGCTCTTCCAGCAGAATCTGTCTAATCTCAGCGTTTAGCATGTCATTCGCGGCATCTCGGTGGCGTTAAAATCCAGAAGTACCCATACAAGGTTTCCATCCTGGGTGTTGTAGAGTACGTTGTAAGTAAAGGACTCGACCTTCTGCCAGAGCCCGCTTTCATTCATGAGGCGGATGAGCTCGCGGCCCTTGGCTAAGAGGTCCTCCACGACGTCCAGGGTTTTCTCCGGATCCTGGTCAAATTTGACAGCGTCCGCGAAGCCCACCTGCACTCTTCGGGTGCGCACCTCAGCTTGGAAATAAGGCGAGGCTGAGGTCATCTCAGAACCATCCGCTGTCTGGATGTGAAGGCATGCGGGCATCTTGCGAGCTGCGCGCATCTTGTCGGTCTGCGTATTCAGGTAGTAGGGCGTGCCGTAGCAGTAGTGCGGCGTGATCTGTTGCGCCAGGCGCTTGATTTCTCTGTCTGTATTCATGGTCTTGAGGGTTATCGTTGTGACTTTGAGAGTGTCATGCGACTCTTCTGGAGGCGTTCCTGGTATTCGCCCTGTTCGATGTCGTTCTTTCGGCACTGCCAGATACGGATCCACGGAGTGTCGAAGACTGTGTCGTGGTCCGGGATGCCCATGCGCCTGGCGTACCAGTCAGCGAGGCCGAACATGCCGAAGTTCAGCTTGTCAATGCCCGCCATCACCTCGGCAGCATCGGGTTCGCGTTCCAGCATCTTAAAAAGTCCGGCTATGCGGTCTTGCTCCGCGACTACCATATTACGAAGGCCCAACATAGGGAGCGCAGGCGCCTTCATTGCCCATTTCTCGTCTTTGCCAAGCAGCACTATCGCAATGGCAGCAAAAACACCCTTTTCAGCCCCGATTGCCTCCAGCTGGATAAGTTGTCCCAGCGTGATGTCATTGAGGTCTTGTGGGGTGTTTCTGCCCCTAATTTGGGCCGGTGCCGCGACTTTCTTCAGCTCGGTCAGCTGGTCGTCTTCCAGGTAGCGCTCCCAATGCAGGAGGTCCGCCACCGTCTTCATCTTGGTACGTTTCATGTTATGCTGATCGTTTGAGTTTTCCTGTTCTTACTGTGGTCTTCTTAGGCGGGCGGAAGTCTGCGAGCTGTCCGAAGACCGCATAACGCATGGCGTCCATGCCGTGGTCGAAGTCCTTGATTGGAACGTTGAGCTTGTTTCCGTCCGCGTCTGTGTCCCAGATGTAGTTGCGGCCTTCCTTGATGAGGTTGACGCTCTGCTTCGTGATGTACATCTTCCAGCCCTGGACGAACGCGATCTGTTCCTCGATGCTCTTTCCCTTGTAGCTGCTCCAGACGTTGAAGCCTGCGCGCTTGATTTCCTCGTTCGACTTAGGCTCAGCGCAGTCGGCGTACAGCCTTGGCGCCGTCTTGCCGCGTGGGAATCCGTGCGCATTGAGGGCTCGGATGATGTCCGAGTTGAGCATTCCGGTATTGTAGAACATCTCGTCGAGGTAGAGCTCCTTTCGTCTGATGTCCGCGAGGATATCCACGCCCGCTGTCTTGCTGTTCGTAAATCCGTAGTCCAGGCCGCCGATGCGCACCAGGCTGTGTGCGTCAGGCATCTTGTCTATGAGCTCAAAGTTGTAGATGATGCCTTCCAGCTGTCCGGTGAGTCCGAGGCCGTAAACGCGCCACCAGTTTTTGTTCTTCTTTCCCTTCTCGATGTCCTCGACCTGTGCCGGTGTGAGGAATCGGTTGTCTTTGTATGTGCTGACGATGCTCTTGAAGCGTGGGTCCGTTGCAAGCTCGGTGTGCGCCCAGAACTCGTGCGTCGGGTTGTAGTCCACGATGATGAACTCGCGCGTTCTGATCATGAGCTGGTTCGCAACCTCCCAGCGGATGTTCTGGCCCTCATTGATGAAAAGAATGTCTCGGGATGGTCCGTGTACCTTGCCAGGTGAATCCGCTGAGAAGAACTCGATGATCGTGCCGGTCGCGAACGTGAAGATCCTGTCGGTAGCGTTCCACCTCGGATCGTCGCGCAGCGAGCCGGCGATGATGCCCTCGCGCTGCAGGATCTCCTCGAAGTCTCGGATAGCTCCCTTCTTCAGATGCGGCAGGGTTTCTGAGACTACGGAGATAATCTTCTTCGCCATGAGGCCCACAGCGAGGAACACGAGGAACTGCAGCGCGCTGTACGTCTTTGTGCTTCTCGTACCTCCGCGGCTGTCCACGCCTCTGAGTCCGTCCCTGTAGGCCTTCGCGATCTCGTCGAATACTCTCGTAGTCTCCATGCCCTGTTA
>JAEIGA010005713.1_pt1 | contig 18953 bp, 15 predicted proteins | sample 9270691 | NCBI WGS metagenome assembly JAEIGA01 (sample SAMN17057246, study PRJNA624740) | gut metagenome | biome: biome; isolation source: fecal sample | host: Bos grunniens | place: China: Xizang | collected 2019 | reverse complement strand
TTTTATTAAGTCTTTAATATATCCTTCTTCTAAATACATAGGACATGTATAGTAGTGGTTTGTTTTTTCTTTTGATATACAAGTGTCATCAAATTCTAAAAGTTCTAAATTTGTTACTTTACCATCTACAATAGTAACATTAGCTTTAATATTTCCACCAAAACTTTTATTTTTAACTGTATATACATTATCTTTTACATCAAGTACTTCAAAGTCTTTTTTAACTTCTACTTCTTCTCCACCAGTAAATGATTTATATCCTCCATTTTTATAATCTTCCATTGTATTTAATAACATTGTTTTTAAAGCTTTAGATGAAATTGTAGCACCACTTACTGTATCAATTTCTTCACCCTTATCTTGGTCTTTAACAAGTGTATCTAAATAATTGTTTTTAGTTATTTCACTAAAGAATGAATCATCTTGTGATACAATTTCAATATTTGTTACTTTGTCATTTTCAAATGTAATATTAGCAATAAGATCACTTGAATATCCTTTTTGACTTGCTTGATAAATTATTTTTTTATTTTCTTTTTTAATATTTAAAATTTTATAATTTGGATCCCCTTCAGTTTTAGCATTGTATTTGTTTTTAATAACAAATGAATCTGCTAAAATTAAAGATAATAAAATTATTACAGGTATAATTAATTTTTTAGGATTTAATTTTGTTTTAACACCAATTTTATCAATTATAAATACAAACATATTCATTGTTAAAATACTTGTTAAAACTCCTTCTGGATACGGAGTTAAATGTCTAAATGTAACTGTTAAAAGTCCTAAAGATAAACCGTATAAAATTTGGCCATGTTTAGTAACAGGGCTTGTAACAGGGTCAGTAGACATAAAGACAGCCCCAAATAATAATCCTCCCGATAAAATACTAAATAAGGCATACCATAATGATCCACCTATTATAAAACTCATTACAAATACTGTTAAAACATATAGTAATGGTATTCTCCATTTGATTGTTTTAGTTAATGTTAAATAAACAAAAGCTATAATACATAGTAAAGCACTTGTTTCTCCAACTGTTCCTGGTATAGTACCAATAAAGAAATCATTTAAAGTACCATATGGTTCAATTAAATCTTTATATGTAGCTATTTCAGTAAATGTACTAGCATTAGAAAGAGGAGTAGCACTACTAATAGTATCTAATTCATATTTGTTAAAATATCCTCCATTACTAGTAATAACCATAGCATATGTACTTATAATAAATAATCTTCCAACTAATGCAGGATTAAAAATATTATTTCCAAAACCACCAAATAACATTTTAGCAATAATACTTGATACAAAAGATCCAAGAATTAAAATAGAAATTGGTGTATTTATTGGTAAAATTAAACTTAAGAATAATCCTGGCATATATGCATATGATGTTGTTAAAATTTCTTTTAAAGTTTTATTTTTACAAAAAATAACTTGATATAATGTTTCAAAAAATAATGTTGATAACGTTCCTATAAATACAAATAATAATGGATAAAAAATTTGAGCAAACGTTATATAACCATGTTTATATGGAATATATCCATTTTTATAAACACTAAATAAAATAATTGGAACTAGTGCTATAATAACGTTTCTCATCATATTAGTTGTTGTATTTTTAGATTTAATAAAAGGCATTATTTCACCTCCATTTTGGCTTGATTTACTTTGTCTCTTACATCAATATTTGATGGACAAATATAAGAGCATAAACCACATGAAATACATTTATTTACATTTAATTTATTTAAATTTTCTTTATTTCCTAAGTTATCTTTGATTAATACTGGAATTAATCCAGCAGGACATACCATTTCACATTTTCCACATCTAAGGCAGTTTTTTTCTAGGCATTGTTCTTTTTTTGGTAAAACCAAAATACAATTTAATTCAGGTGTTACAACTAAATTATTTAAAGCTTCACTTCCCATCATTGGTCCGCCAGCAATTATAATTGTATTAGCATGTTTTCCGCCTAATAAAGTTAAAATATCACTTACTTTAGTTCCAACTTTTACAAGGCAGTTACATGGTTTTTTAACTCCTTCACCTGTTACAGTAATTATTCTTTCAAAAAGTGGTTTTCCTTCATTTAATGCTTCATATATAGCATAAATTGTTGACACATTATTGACGATAATTCCTTTTTCAATTGGTAATCTATCATATTCTAAATTTAAAGCTTCTTTAATTAAAGTACGTTCCCATCCCATTGGGTATATGTTTCTTACTTCTTTTAATTTAATTTTAGGATATGTTCCTATATATTTTTTTATTTCTTCTATTGCTTCTGTATTTGTTTTTTTAATGGCAAATACTGCTTCTTTAATATTATTTATTTTTAATATTTTATCTATTGCTTCTAATACTAATTCACATTTTTCCATTATTATTTGCCAGTCTGCTGTAATATATGGTTCACATTCTACAGCATTAATTAATAATGTTTCTACTTTTTCGTCTGTATTATATTTAAAATATGTTGGGAATCCAGCTCCACCCATACCTACTATTCCACATTCTTTTAATAGTTCTACAAATTCTTTTTTTGTTTTTACTTCTTTTTTCTTGTATCTTTTTCTTTCTCTTAAGTCATTATCTATTACTAAGCATTTTACTTTAGCACCTGATTGATGTCTCATTTCTTTTATTTCCATTACATAGCCTGATACACTTGAAAAAATTGGTGTTTCAAATGTTCCTCTTCTTCTTGCAAGGATTTGCCCTTTTTCTACGTATTCACCAATTTTAACAAGAGGATTCATTTTTGTATCATTACCACTAATTAATGGTATATAAACTTTTTTTGGTACATTACACATTTCTAAGCTATTCATAGACATATGTTTATGTTTTGGTATTCTATATCCTGACATTTATAATCCTCCTATTCTTCTTTATTATACAATAAAAAAGAGTTTATTTAAACTCTTTTAATTATCAAATTAATAATATTTTAATAAAATATAATGGAGGTAGTATATGAATAATAATTGGTGGTGTCGTGGAAAATGGTTGTTTTTTCTTTTTATCTTTTCTATTATTTTATTTTATCAAATGATAATTTCTCTTTTTATTTTAACAAGATTTAATATCTTTTTATGTTTCTTTTTTTGGAATTTGATTATTTGGTTCATTTTGAAGATAATTTGGTAAAATATCAAGATTTATAATCATTTGTTTTATTTCTTTAACTTTTAATACTTCAGATATATTATTATTAAGAATGTCAGGAAGGCAAAGCATAATTAATAATAATTTTTTTTCATACTCTAAAAGTGGATAATTATTTTCATATCTATTTAATAAATCTATATAATTAAAAGTTTTATTTCTTTTAAATAATTTATATAAATCAAAAATAGGCATATCAAATTTAGCTTTACTCCAGCTAAGTAAATAATCTTTATCATTTTTTATATAATGATTAAGATCTAAATTATTATGAACAACAACTATTCTCATTTTTTTATCAGTTGAATTTAAAAAATTATCAAGTTCATTTTGTGCATAATCTAAACTAAATAATATTTTATTATAATTTCTAAGTAATAAATATTCACTAGGACTATAAACTGTTTTAGCTTCAATTAAAGTGATTTTATCACTATAATATGATCTTAAAAATAAAATATTATTTGATATATCTTCATAAATTTGATTAAATTTACTTTCATCAGTTTCTTTAAAATATGTTGTTTTACTATGTAAAAGAGATGTTAAATCAATTAAATCATATAATTTTTGTTCATCAGGATATTCTATATTTTCGATATATTCTGATACTAAGAGATTTTCATCTCTTTCAATTATATTTGGAAAATAATGAAAATTTCTTGTTTTTAAATAATCTAATATTTCATTATTTTCTTTTTCTTCTTTTATAACATATTTTTCATCTATTATGCTGACTTTACCTTTTCTTACTACTTTTCTAGGATTATATTTTCCTAATTTAATCATAATATGGGATTATAATTTTATCTCCTATTTTTATACTATCTAAAACATTATATTTAGATAATTCTTCTTTATCTACATTATATGTTTCTAATATTGTATCTAATGTATCGTTTTCTTTTACTATATATATTTTATAAGTAACATATTCATTTTTTGTTGTTTTTATTTCTTCTTCATGAAAGTATTCTTTTACCTTTTTTATTTCTTCTTTAAAAATAATGGGTTCTTCTTCTTCAAATTCAATTATCTCTCTTACTTCTTCTAATTTATCAATTCTAACCTCAACATTAATTAAAAGGACATTAGAATCAAAAATTTCATAATAAAAATCGTCTATATCAACAATAGCATTTTTAGTATCATATTTTTCGTCTAATGCTATTTCAAAAGGAACAGTAAATTCAAAGCGATCTACTGAACTACTTACATTAGTAACTTTATATTCACCATTAATATAAAATTCTCCTGTAACACTATTATTATCTTTATGAAGTGAGTGTTCTAAGGAAATACTTGTTACTTCAGCTATATTATCTTTAAAAAATAATTCTTTTTTAAATGGTACAATTTTTTTCAATTTTATCATCTCCTAAAAAAATATATTAAAAAAAAGTAGTTTTTATACTACTTTCTTTTTTTAAATATTTTTTTTATACTTTTTAAAATACTAGGATTTTCTAGTTCTTTAATATAATCTAATTTATCTTTAATACTTTCTACTTTATCGTTTTTAAATCCATTTAGACAGTATTTAAATGTTTCATCTTTCATTAATACTGGTAATACAGTGTTTGTAAAATTTTCATCTTCTAAACTAGCATTTTGTAATAATGTTAAATAATCATAATCTTTAACGATTGAATTATATAATGATGTTAAATCTTGCTCTAAAAAATCTTCATATTCAAAGCGAATACTAATTTGATCATATTCGATGTTTTTTCTTTTAATATATTCTGAAAAATAATATAAAAGAATATTTTTATCTGTAGCACGATTATTAAGACTAATTATATCATTTAAATCATCCCAGTTTGCTTTATTAGTTTCTCTTAATTTTTCAATAAGCATATATATGTTATTTTGCATTCTTTTATTAAGATATTGATTGTTTGACATCATTTCAACATATATTTTTAAATCATTAATAAAATTTTCATCAAATGTCATATTTTCTAATTTAGTTTTTATTGATGTACCAAAAACTAAATTTGCTATTAATTTTTCATTAGTGTAATTCATTATTTATTCTCCTTTTTTTTAAATATATAATTATATATTTCTATATAATTTTTAACAGGAATAAATTTTACATTTTGTTTGATTTCATCTGGTATATTTTCTAAGTCTTTGCTATTTTCATCTGGAATGAAAATAGTATCTATGCCATGTTTTACAGCCCCTATTGTTTTTTCTCTTAAACTGCCTATTGGTAAAACGTTTCCTCGTAGTGATATTTCCCCTGTCATTGCATAATTTCTTGGTATCTTATTGTTTGTAAATATGCTTATTAATGCTGTTGTAATTGTAATTCCAGCTGATGGTCCTTCTTTTCTTGATTCACCTTGTGGAATATGAATATGAATATCTGAATTACATAGTAATTCATAATCAATATTAAATTTTTTAGCATTAACTTTTAAATAACTTATTGCTATTTTAGCACTTTCTTTTAATACATCGCCAAGATTACCTGTTAAAATTATTTGGCCATTTCCTTTAAAATAACTAATTTCAACTGGTAATACTTCACCACCAAAATTAGTATATGTTAAAGCGTTTACTACTCCAAGTTGGTTTATATTATTATGGTTATAAAAGTATTTTGGTCTTCCTAAATATTTTTCAATATTATTTTTGTTTATTACTAAACCATTAACTTTTATATTTGTTGTAACAATTGATGTTACAATTTTTCTTATTATTTTTGATATTTGTCTTCTAAGTTCTCTTACTCCAGCTTCTTTTGTATAATGATTAATTATATAAATAATTATTTCATCATCAAATTTTATATTATCACTTAATAAACCATGTTCTTTAATTATTGATGGTATTAAATGTTTTTTAGCAATATCTAGTTTTTCTAATTCAGTATATCCTTTTAATTCAATAATTTCTAATCTATCTCTTAAAGGACCTGGAATATTTTCTAGATCATTAGCTGTTGCTATAAACATAACATTTGATAAATCATATTCTTCTTCTAAAAAATTATCTTGAAAAGTTTGTTCTGGATCTAATACTTCTAATAATGCTGCTGCTGGATCTCCCTTTTGGTCTTTTGTCATTTTATCAATTTCATCAATTAGGAAAACAGGATTAATACTTCCAGCCTTTCTCATTGATTGAATTATTTTACCAGGATTAGCTCCTAAATATGTTCTTCTATTTCCTCTAATTTCAGATTCATCATAAAGACCACCAACAGACATTTTAACAAAGTTTCTATTTATAGCATTAGCTATAGCTTTAGTTAAAGATGTTTTTCCTACACCTGGAGGTCCTACTAAACATAAAATAGGTCCATTTAAATTATTAGTCATTTTAGATACAGCAATATATTCAATAATTCTTAGTTTTACTTCTTCTAAACCATAATGTGATTCATCTAATAATTTTCTTATTGTTCTTAAATTATCATTATCTTTAGTTGAATAATTCCATGGCAAATTTAAAAGCCATTCAATATATGATTTTGTTACATTTATTTCTGGTGCTGCTGGATTTAGTAACTCGAAACGATTTATTTCATGTTCTAATCTTTTTCTTATTGCATTAGGTAATGAAAGTGTTTTACAATTTTCTCTCATATTTGTAATTTCATCTTCTTTTAATGATGATTCACCTAATTCGTCTTTTATAATTTTAAGTTTTTCTCTTAAAATCATTTCTCTTTGGCTTGATTCTAGTTCATGTCTAATACGTTTATCTAATGCTTTTTCCATATTAAACATTTCTAATTCTTTATAAATATCTTCTAAAATCATTTCTGTTCTTTTAATTGGTGAAAATTGATTAAGATATTGTCTAGTTCTATCAAAATCGATTGGCAATTGTGGTGCAATAATATCAGTAATTTTTGATAAATCTTTTACTGATTCTATTACACTTAATATGCTGTTACTAACATAAGATACTTTTATAATGTAATTTTCAAGTTCTTTATGTAATTTTCTTATTAATACCTCTGATTCATTACTAGATACTTCTTGTACATGAACTGGCGTTATAAATGATTCTATGATGTCATTTTCTTTTGATGTACTTACATATTCAATTACACTTGCTCTTACTTCACCACTTACAACAATTCTTGTTTTTCCATTTGGAAGATCAATTTTATTTCTAATAGTACCAATAACACCAGTTTTTGGTAATTGATTAATATTAGGATTTTCTTCTAATGGATTTATTTGACTAACAACAAGAATTTTATTATCATGGAACATTTCAACAATATCCATTAAATTACTTGTTGCTTTTGTGTCTACCTCAAATCTTATATCATTATGAGGCAGAAGTATTATACCTTTTAGTACAATTACTGGTAAGTTTGTTTTCATAACCTGCACCTCTTTTAATAAACGAGAAATTGATTTCTAGTATATTATAAAACCCCTTAAATATCAAGAATAATGCCTAAAAAAAATACAAATGCTTTTGTTATAAAGCACCTGTATTATACCACTAAATATTTTTTTGTCTAATTAAGAAAATTTAGTGTCATTTATTTATCTTTATCATTTGAATTTTAGGATAATATTAAACCTCGCAATATCTTGATTGTTTATAAATTTTACAATAAAAAATCACTATAAAGTGATTTTTAATTAATTTTAGCTATAAATTGTTTTTTCTTACCTCTTCTTATTACTAGTATTTTACCTTCAATGGCAATATCTTTAGTAATAACTTCGTTTTCATCTTGATGTTTAACATCGTTGATAACGATAGAACCAGCATTTAAAAATTCACGAGCTTCACGTCTACTTTGAGCTACACCATTATTAACAAGTAAATCAAGTAAAGTAATACCTTCTTCTACTTCGAATGTAGGAACACCTTTAAATGCTACTTCAATATCTTTAACAGACAATTCACTTACAGCACCACCAAATAATCCTTGCGATATTTTAATAGCTTTTAAAGCTTCTTCTTCTGAGTGAATATCTTTTACAACTTCGAATGCTAAAGTTTTTTGAGCTAGTCTTAAGTGTTCACTTTCTTTATGTTTACTCATTATATCTTCAATTTCTTCTTTAGATAAGAAAGTAAATATTTTAAGGTAACTTTCAACTAATTCATCGCTTGAATTAAATAAGTATTGGTATAATTCATATGCTGATGTTTTAGTTATATCAAGCCATAAAGCATTACCCTCAGATTTACCAAATTTATTTCCATTAGCATCTAAAACTAAAGGCATTGTAAATCCATATGCTTCTTTTCCTGTTTTCTTTCTGATTAAATCTATACCTGTTGTAATATTACCCCATTGGTCACTTCCTGCAGCTTGTAAGATACAGTTTTTGTTTTCAAATAAGTGTAAGAAGTCATTTCCTTGGATTAAAGTATAACTAAATTCAGCATAAGTTATACCTGTATCTAGTCTTCTTGCGATAATATCTTTATTAAGCATATAATTAACATTTATATATTTACCAATATCTCTTAAGAAAGAAATATAATCCATATTTTTTGTCCAGTCGTAGTTATCAACTACTTCAACATTTTCATTTCCAAATAATTTTTGAACTTGTGCTTTTAATTTTTGTAAATTTTGATTTAATGTTTCGTATGAAATAATTTCTCTTTCTGCTGTAGGACGTGGATCACCAATTAAACCTGTAGCTCCACCTACTAATAAAATAGCTTTGTGGCCATGTTTAGCAAGTCTTTTAGCTGTAACTAATGATGAGTAATGTCCGATATGTAAACTATCTGCAGTTGGGTCTGTTCCCCAGTAAAATGAGATAGATTCATTATTTAGTTTTTTCTTTAATTCTTCTTCTCCTGCTACGTCTTTAATAACTCCTCTGTATTCTAATTCTTCCCATAATGTCATATTAATTACCTTCTTTCATAATTTTAACGCCATGTGATGTACCAATTTTAGTAGCCCCATTATTTATCATATCTTCCATTTTAGATAGACTATCTATTCCACCACTAGCTTTAATTTCAATATAATCTTCTTTATTATCATTTATTAATTTTACTGCTTCTTTAGTAGCTTTTCCATTAAATCCTGTACTAGTTTTAACATAATTAACAAATGTATCATTACAAATTTTTGTCATTTTAATAATTTCTTCATCAGTAAGTAAACTTGTTTCAATAATAACTTTTAGTGTTTTACCACCGATTGCATCTCTTATTTCTTCAATTTCATTTTTAACATAATCATAATCTTTATTTTTAAGTGCTGCAATATTAATTACCATGTCAATTTCATCAGCACCTTTTGAAGTAGCATCAATAGCTTCATATTGTTTTACTTGCATTGTATTCATACCAAGTGGAAACCCAACAACAGTACAAACATTAATGTTTGTATTTTTTAAATATTCTTTAACTACTCCAACATAAAATGGATGAACACAAACCGTTTTAAAATGATATTTAATAGCTTCTTTACATAGTTTTTCAATATCTTCAAATGTTGCAGTATTATTTAAATTAGTGTGTTCAATATAATTATTTAATTCCATAAAAACCCTCCTATAATAAATCTTTTAATTTTTTAAATTCTCTAATTAAAGGATATTCATTGTTATCTTCATATTTATTAAAATAATCTATTTGGATAACTTTTAATCCTGCATCTATACCACCTTTTATATCACGCATAGCATGGTCACCTACCATTGTTGCTTCACTAGGGTCTATTCCCTCACATGCTAGCATAAAAATCTCTTTATGTGGTTTAATTAAGGCGTCATCGCCTCCTATTATTTTGCTAAAATAATCAAGTATTTTAGCTTTTTTTAATCTTCCAATTTGTGGTTCTTTAAAATAATTTGTTAAAACATATAATTCATATTTATCTTTTAAATATTCAAGTGTTTCAATAACTTCTTCATCAATTTCAGAAATTTCACCTTGGTTTACCATTAATCGATCAATAAAATCAATTGTTAAATTTAAATTACACATTTTATTAATATCATTAAGCATTAACTGTCTATCCATAATATCATGTAATTCTTCTTGCATATCAATTACTTTATTTACTTCTTCTACAGTAGCTTCAACATTAAACTCTTTCATTGTTTTTTCAAGTGCACTAACATATTCATTTTTCCATTTAATTAAAGTATTATCTACATCAAATATTATTCTTTTCATACTATCTCCTTTTTAAAATAAAAAGGCCCCTAAATTGTAAGGGCGCATTATGCGCGGTACCACCTTACTTATAGGAACCTATATCTCTTCATTTATAACCGAATTATCGGATTTGATTTAAAAATATGTAATTATATTATTTAATTTGTTTAGTTTTCATCAGCCACTAAATTTCTAGTTTCAAATTAAATATTTATTGTATTTTATCATTATCAAATATTTCCTCGTTAAATTGAGAATATCATAAAATAAAATTCATGTCAATTATTTATATCTTTTTAAATAAAATCTACAATTACCATTCTTATATAAATAACATAATGTATCATTTTTAGCATCGTATTCATATTCATATGTTTTATAATTTGTAGTAATAATAAATTTTCCGTCTTTTATTTTGTTTTTACCTTTTAATGTATGTCTTCCTTCACTATCGATTACATCAATTGTAGATTCTTTATCTCCTATTTCAAGTGCCATTGTACTTGTTTGCCAATTTCCATTTATTTTATAAATTGTTGTTTCAATATTTAATGTTATAGCAACCATAACAAGTGAAACAGGAACTACAATTTTAAATACTATATTATTTAAATAATTATCTGCAATTTTAGGGACTATTGTTATAGCTGATAATATAATAAATAATTTTCCAAATAAAGTTCTCATACCAATAATACCGATTAAACCAAGTATTATTGCAAATACTAATCTAGTTTTTACAAATCCAGGTTGATCTGATTCATTAATTAATTCAATAAATTCTTCTTCTGTAATAACTTTTATATCTTGACCTTTTTTAATTAGATCTTTAACTATTTGTTTTTTCTTTTTAATTGGATTTTTACCGTTTACTACAATTGTCGTTTTACTATTTATATTAGCTTGAAAGCTTCCCCCTAAATCAATAATAATTTCTTTAGCTTCTTTTTTAGTTATTGATTGTAATTTACCATTAATAGCAACAAATTGATTTTTCATTCTTTCATTCCTTCCCCATTTAAAGCGTTATATATTATAAAGATTTTTTTATAACTATACAAGTTTTTTTCATGAAATTGTTAAAATTCTTGTTGCTAAACTTTTATAATATAATTATATCATATAAAAAATAAAAAAGAGCATATTATTTTTTTGCCCTTTTAATATTATTTAATAAGAAACCTAATCCTATTAATAAGGCTCCCATACTAACAAATGAACCAATATATGGCATATAAGTTAATATTTTTAATATTAATAAACCTATAAGTAAATTAAGGTAATTATTATTATGATTTTTCATAACAAGGTTACCAACAATATAACCTGAAAAAATAAATGAAATATATATAAAGATTATATAAAGTGCTAATAATATAAATGCTAAACTTCTTGTATAAGGTATTACAATTAAAAATATACAAGCTATAGGAACAACAAATAAACCTATGAAACCTTTTGCAATATGATCACTATAATTTTTTTCTTTATCTAATTTTTTAAATAAATTAGGCATAAAAATCATTAGTAATAATCCTACTACTACATATTGTAAAGTAGAATTTAAAATATTAATAATATAATCTGATATAGAAACTTTATTTGTTTTAATAGCATATGTTTCTGCTTTAATATTTTTAATATTTTCTTCACCTTTAATTATAGCATTTTTATTATATTTAATTTTACCTTCTATTTTAACGTTTTTACCAAATTCTATTTCTGTTGCTCTTAAATATAAGTTACCTTTTATGTTAGCATTTTCTATTTTTATTGTTGTAGCATAACCAAAAAAATTGCGTCCTATATTACCATCTATATAAATATTATCAGATAAAAGATAAGCATCTCTTTTTACTTCACCACTTATTGTAATTTGTTTACCTGACATAATAAAGGCATCATTATTAACTTTACCATCTAAAGTTAAATCTTCTGCCATATGAATAGCATAATCTAACTTTCCATCAAGGTTTATTTCAGTTCCTGCCATAAATGAAATACCATTTATTTCTGCTTCACTGTTAATTTTATCACCACTAAAAAATGTTGTGGCATTATATTTTCCATCTATGTTTAATTTTTCTTCATATTTGAAATTTTCTTTAGCACATACTATTGATGGCAATAAAAGTAGTGCTAATAATAATATTCTAATCTTTCTCATTTTATCACCATTATTATTATATCACTTTTTATTGACAATCAATTTACTAATTTTTAATTTTAGTTATTTATATTTTTTTAAAAATATAATATAATTTAATTGTAATGATGTGAAATTATTACGTATTATTATTTTTGTTAAAATAATATTCCTCAAAAAAAACTCTCAATTTGAGAGTTTTTTTGTTTTAAAATTCTATTCTTTGTTTTGTTGCTTTATTATAATTTGCATCAATATAAGCTTTGATTTTTCTATTTACTTCTTCTGTTTTTATATTTATTTCTCTTGGTGTCATAACTGATTTATTATTAAGTGTTACTTCTAATAATACATCGTTTAAATAGTTAATAAATAAATCTTCCCATTCTTCAGTTACATATGGACTTAATCTTAATATAACATTTTTGTATAAATAAACATTATTTTTATTATTCATTAAAAATGTATAATCATTAGTAAGTGAATCATAATACATATTAGCATATTTTAGTGATGATCTTCTAATTCTAGCATATGGTTCACTATTATATACTTCTACAACTCCTAAATATCCATCAAAACTTTTTATATCATCATTATATAAAATAACTTTAGTTTCAATACCTGGAGTTAGTTCTTTTTTTAAATCTTTTGATAATATTTCTTCAAAACCAGAAATATTTAAATCTTCATATTTATATAATTCTTCAGCAATATATAATGCTGAAGCTTTTTTTCTATAAAATAAATATGTGCTTGTAATACCTATAACGACTGTTATTACTAATAATAAGGCATATTTAAAACTTGTCCATCCATAATCTATTACTGGTTTCTTTTTCATACTATCACCATAAATATTATATCATATTTTTCTTGTTTTTAATACACATATGTTATATAATAATTTGTTATGGGGTGATTTTATATGTATGATATACCATCAGATATTATAAATAAAATTAAAGCTGTTGTTAATAACAATGATTACTATAAAGGATATTATTATTATGCTGGTTATATAAAATTTATTGAAAAGAAAGTTTCACGTACTAATGGTTTTTCTATTTTCCGTTTTAATGTTGAATCAGAAAGAAATACTAATCTTTATGATGTTTTAATTAAGATGAGTATTATGGGAGATGTTATTGACCATTCATGTACATGTGCTCAGCATGATGTTAATAACAATTGTAAACATGTTGCAGCATGTTTAATAAAATATTATGAAAATTTATTTGTTGATAAAAGCGGAAATAAAGTTATAAATATGACCAAGAAAATATTTGAAGAATTTAGTTTTGTAAATAATGTTAAAAAAGAATTAAATTTAGAAGTATTTTTATATAACAAAGAAGCAACATTAAAAATTGGTTTTGATAAATTATATTCTTTAAATAATAAATTCCAAAGTTTTATAACAAGTTATAAATATCATCAAATGAAAATAGATTTTGGTAAACATTTTGTATATGATCCTAATAATTCTTATTTTAATATTGCTAATAGTAATATACTTAGTTTTTTTATAAATAATTATCATGATAACAATAATTTCACACTTACAGATTCTAGTTTAAAACACTTACTAGATTTACTTAAAAATAAACCATTTTATTATTATGATTTTAAAATAACAGATATATATAATGGTCTTCCAATTGAATTTAATTTAACTATTGAAGATAATAATTACGAATTATTAATCGATAATAATTTTAAAGCTGTTACTAGTGACCTTGAATATATATTTTATAAAAATAAAATGTATCATTTAAATATGAGAGAGGCTAATTTTTTAAATTCATTAGTTAAAAATCATATGGATAAATTAATTTTTACTAAAGATAGTTTAAATTTATTTTCTAAATCTATTCTCCCTATTATTAAAAATAATCTTATTATAGATGATAATATTGATATAGAATTAATTAAAACCCCTTTAGTTAAACTTTATTTTGATATTAATTTAAATAAAATTATTTGTAATCCTAAATTTACATATAATAATATAACGGTTGATTATTTTGAAACATCTACACTTCTTCGAGATATTGAGTTTGAAGAAAGTATTGTAGCTTTTTTGAAAAAATATAATTTTAAAAATGATGGTGAAAAAATATATATTGATGAAATTGAAGATATGGGAGATTTTTTAGAAATTTATTTATCTGAAATATCAAATATATATGAAGTTTATACTTCAACTAAATTAAAAGAAACAAATATTTTAAAAAATCCTAATATTACTTCTACATTTAAAATAGGAAAAGATAATATTTTAAATTATTTCTTTGATTTAGGTCCTATATCAGAGTCGGAACTTAAAAATATTTATACATCTATTAGTGAAAAGAAAAAATATTATAGACTTAAAAATGGTGATTTATTAAATTTAAATGATAATTCTAATTTAATGGAATTAAAAAAATTAAGAGATGATCTCGATATTAAAGATTTTATGGGAACATTACCTAAATATAAAGCTATTTACTTAGATAGCCTTAATTATTCAATTATAAATAAAGATAATAAATTTAATGAATTAATAGAAAGATTTAATAAGTATAAAGATATTGATATTTCAGTTAATGATGATATCTTAAGAGATTATCAAGTTACAGGTGTTAAATGGCTTTACAATATTGATAAATCTGGATTTGGTGGTATATTAGCAGATGAAATGGGTCTTGGTAAATCTATTCAAACTTTATATTATATTAAACAATTATTAAAAGATAATAAAGAAAATAAATTTTTAATTGTTGTTCCAACATCACTTGTTTATAACTGGGAAAATGAAATTTTAAAATTTGATTCTAGTCTTTCTTATGAAATAATTAATGGAACGAAAAAAAATCGTATTAATTTAATTAATAATAATAAAAAAAGTATTTTAATAACAACTTATGGATTATTAAGAGAAGATATTGATGAGTATGAAAATTATTATTTTAAAACTGTTATAATTGATGAGGCTCAAAATATTAAAAATCCTACTGCTAATACAACAAGGGCTCTTAAAAGATTAAAAAGTGATACTAAAATAGCACTTACTGGTACTCCTATTGAAAATTCTATTATTGAGCTTTGGTCTATTTTTGATTTTATTATGCCAGGATTTTTATCTAATTTAACAAAATTTAAAAGTAAATATCAAATTAAAGATTTTGATGAAACATCTTTAATGATGCTTGAAAATTTAAATAAAATAATAACACCTTTCATTTTACGAAGAAAAAAGAAAGATGTTATTAAAGATTTACCTGAAAAACTAATTAATAATATTTATATTGACTTAAATAAACATCAAAAAGAAATTTATGTTAATGAACTTGCTAAAGTAAATAAAGAAATTGACCAGTCATTAAAATCTAATGGATTTGAAAAATCAAAATTTATGATTTTAAAATTATTAACTAGATTAAGACAAATTGCTATTGATCCTAGTATTATATTTGATAATTATGATTATGGTAGTAGTAAAATTGATACTTTAATTGATGTAATTGAAGAGTCAATTAGTAATAATCATAAAATTTTAATTTTTACTAGTTTTAAATCAGCTTTAAATATTGTTAAAAATCGTTTGGAAGAAAATAATATTTCTTCTTATGTTATTGATGGTTCTGTTAATAGTAAAGATAGAATGGATCTTGTTAATAAATTTAATGTTGATGATACTAATGTCTTTCTTATTATGCTTAAAAGTGGTGGTACAGGGCTTAATTTAACTAGTGCTTCTGTTGTTATTCATCTTGATCTTTGGTGGAATCCTCAGGCTGAAAATCAAGCTACAGACCGTGTTCATCGTATTGGTCAAGAAAAAGTTGTTGAAGTTGTTAAATTAATAACAAAAGGAACTATTGAAGAAAAAATATTAGAATTACAAGATAAAAAGAAATTATTAAATGATAAATTAATTGATTCTAAAGAACTAGATTCTAATATTATTTCAACATTAACAGAAAAAGAAATTAGATATTTATTACAATACGAAAACAAAGAGAATTAAATAATTCCCTTTGTTTTTTTTATATATTTTTAACTAAACCAAATTTATATCCTTCATCTTTAGCATATTCTATAAATTCTTCAAAAGCTTCATAATTACATTTAGCTTTAGGATGTATTAAATAAATAGCACCATTATGTAATTGTGTTTTCATATTATTTAAAGCAAATGTATAACTACATGTATCGTCCCAGTCTTTATATGCTACTGACCAAAAATATGTTTTGTATCCTAATGTTTTCATTATTTGTAATGTTCTATCACTATATTCTCCCATAGGATATCTAAATAATTTTTCTGGAGCTTTTCCAGTTGCTTCTCTAATTGTCATTTCTGTTTCTTTTATCTCATTATAAAATGCGTCAAAATTATGTTTTGTTGCTAATGATGGCATACTTAAATGTTTTACAGTATGATTTCCTATTGAATGTCCATTATTGCTCATTTTTTTAACTAATTCTTTATTATTAGCAACAAAGTTTTTGCATAAGAAGAATGTTGCTTTAATATTGTTTTTATCTAATATTTCTAATATATCTTCTAAATATGTTTCAGTGCCACCTTCATCAAATGTTAAATATATTTTCTTTTCATCTTTACCTAAAAAATATGCATTTTTATTTTTAAAGTATGTTATTTCTTTTTCTCTAGGTCTTTCACCATCTTTTTTATTACCAGTGTACCAACCTTCTAATTCATTTGATTCTTTATCATAAGCATCTTTATATAAATTATCAATAATGTTTACTGTTCTTATAATTTTTGTTTTATTTCCACTTTTATCTTTAATATTATAACTAATTTTGTAACTTCCAACTTTAGATATATCAACACCATCAATAATTTCTACTTTTTCAGTTATATCACCATCAATTTCATCAATAGCTTTATAACCTGGTTCGATGTATGGATTTCCTAAATTTAATTCGATTACGTTATCACCTTCTAACGTAATAACTGGAGCAACATCATCAATAACATTTACCGTTCTAATTTTTTTAGATAAAAAATTAGAATATATAATTTCATATTTACCTATTTTATTTTTATAGTTATTTTTAACTTTAGCTTTTATAATACTCTTATAACCTGGATCATCAAATTTTTCTGTATAAGATATATTAATACTAGATTCACCTACTAATCTAATATTAAATAAAATAAATAATATACTAGAAATTAATGAAACTGTTATTACTATAATAATTAATTTTTTCTTCATATTACCACCTATTATAATTTTATCACATTTTTGACTTTATGAAACTATTACTACTAGATAATAAATCAATATTATCATCAAAATATAATTTTTCTTTTGAATCACTTACTAATTCAAATAAAAATTCTTTAAATATTGGATCTACATCAAGTAATAAAATATAATTATAAAGATAATTAAAACTAGTATTGTAATATAACATAAATAAGTTATCAAAGCTTCCACCTGATAATAAATGTAATAAATGTATACCTAATGAAAATTTATCTAAATTAGGATCAATATTAGTAGATATTTTATCTTTATAATATTTACAATAAAATGGTGGTTCAAAATCATGGTTTAATGAACCTATTTTATAAGTATCTGTATCTATAATTTTTATTTCATCACCATAAACTAAAAAGTTCCATAAGTTTGTATCTACTAATGTCATATTTAATTTATGAGCTTTTTTTATTAATTCTTCTAATTTTTTAATTTTTTCAATTTTTTGATCTAAAGTATATTCACTTGAACGTAGATAATCAAACATATCAATATCTGATGGTTGATAATTCATAGTAAAGCCTCTAAACATATCATCTTTATTATAAACTAAACCTTTTGGTAGAACATAATTATCTAAATTCATTTTATTAAGTTCCGTTAGTTTAGCAAGTTTATTTTCATAGTTTTCACGTTTTAAATGTGTTGTATGATAATATTTTAATGCACTATCATTGTATAAATAAACTCTTCCTTCAGAACCTTCTCCAAGCATTTTTAATCTTTTTATTTCTAGATCATCAAGTACTAATTTTTCCATAGTTTCTCCCCTAACGAGGCATATTATAACATATAAAAAAATAGTAGACAATATCTACTATAAATTTAAAAATACTATAACTAAGATAATGACAATAGCTAAAATAAATATAAATAAATTATCATTTTTTTCAATTTCTTCTTCTTCGAATTCTTTTATTATTTCATTATCTTCAATTTCTTCTTCTTCGATTAATTTTTTATAAAAATCTTCAGCTTTACATTCTTCGTTAATTTTATCATATAATGATTGAGCTGCTTTTAATTTTTCTTGTTTTTCTAATTCTTTTTTATTTACTTTAGGTTTTTTTCTAACAACTTTTTTTTTAACTTCTTTTCTAGGTTTTTTTTCTAAGACTTTTTTTTCTTTTTTCTTTTTTTCTTCTTTTTTCATCTTATCACCACTTTATTATATTATAACAAAAATAATGATGTTCTAACTATAGTTTTTAATAATA
>JAEIGA010005712.1_pt1 | contig 18955 bp, 17 predicted proteins | sample 9270691 | NCBI WGS metagenome assembly JAEIGA01 (sample SAMN17057246, study PRJNA624740) | gut metagenome | biome: biome; isolation source: fecal sample | host: Bos grunniens | place: China: Xizang | collected 2019 | reverse complement strand
GTACAAAAACCTTCTCTACATCCTTAACTATAGCCTTAAGTTCATCGGAATCAATCTTAACTGTGAGCTGAACCTGGCATTTATCAAGTTTCTTTACTTCTGTTTTCATATCCATAATCTCCTTTTAAAAAAATTTATCTGATATTTTATCAAATTTTGCCCATTTTGTACAAAGGCGCAACTTATTTACGGTCTTTAAGCTGCACATAAGGCCTTGGACGATATAAGGGCTTATATGCAGGACGCAAAATCGGACCATTATTAATAAGCTCCTCCATGCGATGCGCGCACCAGCTCACGCAGCGTCCAACAGCAAAGAGCGGAGTGTAAAGATCGCGGGGTATTCCGAGCATATCATACACAAATCCCGAATAAAGGTCGACATTTGCGCAAACATCCTCCGCTCGCGGATGAACCTGTTTAATAACCTCAGGCCCAAACGCTTCAATCATTTCGTAAAGTTTCATTTCGTCCACTCGCCCTTTTGCGCGAGCCAACTCTCTGGCTTTACGCTTAAGCAACTGTGCGCGCGGATCTGAAATAGTGTATACCGCATGCCCTAAGCCATAAATAAGGCCCGTGCCGTCTCCAGCCTTTTTATCGGCTATCTTTCGGAGATAGGCTTGGACATTCTTAGGATTACGCCAATCCTTGACATTCTCTTTAATCTCATCCATCTGCTTCATGACTCGCAAATTGGCACCGCCATGTCGCGAGCCCTTAAGCGAAAGTATCGATGCGGCAATAGAAGAATATATATCTGTATGAGCACTTGTCACAACATGCGTAACAAACGAGGAGTTATTTCCACCGCCGTGTTCGGCGTGAAGAATCAACGAAAGGTCAAGCGTTTCAGCTTCAAGTCTTGTATAGCGCCCATCTTCTCTTATAAGCGAGAGAAAATTCTCCGCACTAGACTTTCGTGCATCTGGGTTGCGAATCATAAGCGAGCCACCCATATGATAATGCACCTTTGCCTGATAAGCATAAGCCGCAATTGTCGGCATAACGCTAATAAGCGCGATAGAACGCTCAAGGCACTTTTCAATTGAAATGTCATTAAGCGACTCTGACTCAACACCGCCCTCAAACGCCATAGCAAAAAGAACAGCCCTGGCTATTCCGTTCATAATATCGGCCGATGGATGGCGCAAGATTGCATTTTCCTTAAATCCATCAGAAAGCCGGCGATACATTCCAAGTTTGGCCTTCCAGTCGACAAGTTCGCGCGCGGTAGGCAAATCGCCAAACATCAACAAATACGCGCATTCTTCGTACCCGTAACGATGCTCCTTGCGATCGGCGGCGACGAGATCCTTGACATTAATACCGCGATAATACAACTCGCCAGGAACGGCTTGCTTCTCTCCTTCACTAACAACATACCCATGCACATTGCCAATCGTTGTCAGACCCACGAGAACGCCAGTACCATCGTCATTACGCAATCCGCGTTTTACACCGTATTTACGATAAAGCGCAGGATCTATCAAATCCGCCTTACGTACTTTATCCGCCTTTTCTTTTAACCAATTTTTATCTATCATCTTCTACCCTCTTGAACATAAAATTGTAGCATAATACTTAACGTTTACGCAAATACGCCCGAGGATAGACATTGGCGTTTGGCGCATCTATTACAATGCGCCGCAACTTTTTACTTTTCTAAGCTATCATTCGTCAAGCTTACCCTTGTAAGCAACGCGCCGAATCTTGCCAACCGATGTACGCTCTAATGGCTCACGAAACACGGCAACCTTGCGAATACGTTTATAATCCGCCAATTCCGCACTGCGCTCCTGAACATGTTTAATAACAGTTTTCTCAATCTCTTCCCAACTTGGCTTAACACCCGCATTTTTCGCTTCAAACCACTCTTCATTCGGATAGACAATCGCGCCAACACGTTCTCCAGGCACCCCGCCCTGCGTATAGCCAACCACAACAATGTCTTGAACCGCAGGATCCTTTGACACTATATTTTCAACTTCCTCTGGATAAATATTCTTTCCTTCGCGGTTTACAATAAGCGCCTTCTTTCGTCCACGTATAGTAATAAGACCTTCTTCGTCTTTTGAAACCAAATCGCCCGTCTTAAACCACTCTCCATCAAAAGACTCCTCCGTAGCGGCCTGATTGTGATAATACCCTTTCATTACTATCGGGCCTTTTACCTGCAATTCACCAACCCCCTGCTCATTTTGATCAGCAATACGAACCTCGCACCCGTCAATTGCAAATCCTATAGTACCCAGCTTTTTACAATCAACACTTGTCACTGAAACAACTGGCGAACATTCTGTAAGACCATAACCCTCATAAAATGCAACATGAAGCCGGCGAAATCCTTCTAATACATGTTTAGGACATGGCGCGCCCCCTGTTACAATCACTCGAAGACGTCCGCCAAGTTTCATCTTCACCATATGCATCACTGGTCCTCTCAAACCAATCTTAAGAAGAAGCTGCGCAATTTTAGACTTTCTAAGCCCTTCTTCAATTTTTTCATGAAGTTTCTCGGCAAGAAGAGGTACCGCCATAAGAATTGTAGGCTTTAATTCCTTCACGTCACGACCTACTGTACGAAGCGACTCTATAAACTTCATTTCAAGAGACAGCATTAGGCCAAGCATAAAGTTCGCGGTAAATGAAAATGCGTGAAACAACGGCAAAACAATCATTAATGAATCATCCGTTGTAATTTTTATCTTAAATGTTTTAAGCGCACCTTCAATATCACAAACAAAATTACGGTGGGTAAGCATTGCCCCTTTGGGCTTGCCTGTTGTACCAGAAGTGTAAATAATTGACGCAACATCATCAGGCATGGCGCGATTACAGTCGTACCATGCACCACCTCCCGCAATACGGAGTTTCTCATAGCCTATTACTATCACATCTCCAATCTTTTGATCGTTGGAAATAACGCCATCAACAACAACAATCGCTTTTAGACGCGGAAGATGAGGCGCAATCGCAATCATCATCTTAAGGTGCGCGGCGTCTGTAGTAACTACTTTTGTATCAGAATCTTTAAGAATATACTCAACTTCATCATTATGAAGCTTCGGATCAAGCGGGGCTACCGAAACTCCTGCGCCTGCTTGCGCCAAATACGACTCCATCCAAATTGGAGAGTTTCCAAGAATAATGGCAACATTATCTTCGCGAGGCTTAATATTCAGTATCGTCCCATACCCCTCGGCGATTTCTCGCACGCCTTTCAAGAAATCAGCCCAATTCCGATTCTTCCACTCCTTGTTCTCATACCACTTTAACGCATTCAATGTAGGATAACGTTCTGCACTGCGTTCTAAAAAGCCTCTGATTGTCATTCTATTTTCTCCTTTTGTTTCAATATTATATCATAGTAACATGCATCAGTGCCGATTAATTGACAAAAAATTTAAAAGTGTCATTTTCTATTTCATCAAAAATATCTTCTTTTTCGGTATTAAAATATCTATTATGTCATATCTAATCAGAATTCCATCCCTACTTATTAACAAAGTGACCAATTGTGTCATAATGTCAGTTGTGCTATAATTTCTCATACTATGGATAACAATATGAATGTCATTAAACGTATTTGGTGCAGATTATTTCAAGGCGCATTCAGATTGGCTCTGCCATTACTGCCGTATCGAAACCCTATAATCCTAAAATCCATTAATGAAATACCACATTTATTAATCAGCAAAAAGAAAAAATCCATACTGATCGTAACCGACAATGGCATCATTAAGAGTGGGCTTATAAATCCACTATTGCAACTTTTAAAGAGCAACGCATTCAATTTTAGCGTATTTAGCGATGTACAACCAAACCCTACGGTATTAAACATAGAAAATGCCCGCAAATCCTACATCTCCCAGCGCGCAGAAGCAATAATCGCAATTGGCGGAGGTTCAGCTATTGATACCGCCAAAGCACTTGGCGCGAGAATAGTCCACCCTCATAAAAGCCTTGAAAAAATGGGTGGAATTTTACGCGTCATAAAACCCCTTCCGACATTCATCGCTATCCCAACGACCGCTGGCACAGGCAGCGAAACAACTCTTGCCGCAATTGTTACAGACCCACAAAAGCAGCGCAAATACGCTTTGATGAGTTTTCCCCTTATCCCGCATTATGCCGTACTTGACCCGCAAATGACTCTATCTTTGCCGCAACACCTCACGGCAACAACCGGTATGGATGCACTAACACATGCCATAGAAGCTTTCATAGGGCGCTCAACTACGAATGAAACACGCACTCTTGCAATAGATGCTGTAAAATTAATATTTAGCAATATTGAAAAGGCCTACCAAAACGGCAATAATTTAGATGCGCGAAAAAACATGCTGATAGCATCGTATAAAGCAGGCCTATCATTTTCTAAATCATACGTTGGATATGTGCATGCCATAGCCCACTCATTAGGCGGAAAATACAACATTCCCCATGGGCTGGCAAACGCTGTAATTTTGCCATACGTTCTTGAAGCATACAATGGCACAGTCTACAAAAAACTATCCATATTAGCTAAGGCCGCCGATATTGCCGACAAGGACGATACGCAAAAAATTGCGGCCGAAAAATTTATTGCGGCAGTCAAAACGCTCAACACCAATCTTGAAATTCCCCAAAAAATAGATGCTATAATCGACGAGGACATCCCTATACTCGCTGCACACGCAGAAAAAGAAGCCAACCCGCTTTACCCTGTTCCTTTGCTCATGACAGCAAAGCAATTAGAAAAGATTTATCATCGCATAAAATAAGTATCGCACAATTATGAACAACATTGATATTAGCGAATTAATAAAAAAGCAAAAACAATTCTTCAACACTGGCGCAACACTCTCTGTTGAACATCGCATTTGTGCGCTCAAAAAACTGCATGCCTGCATAAAGGCCTCAGAAAAAGAAATATGCGCGGCACTCACGGCCGATCTTGGTAAAAGCGCATACGAAGGATTTATGTGCGAGCTTGGCCTTGTTCTCTCGGAGATAAGCTGGATGATTCACAAAACACCAAAATTATCAAAGCCGCGAAAAGTAGCCACACCCATAACGCAATTCCACTCAAAAAGTTTCGTCATAAAGGAACCATACGGAACAGTACTTATAATGAGCCCTTGGAATTATCCGCTACTTCTAACGCTCGCCCCACTTTCAAATGCCATTGCCGCGGGCAATACCGCCATTGTAAAACCAAGCGCATATTCGCCTCACACCTCAACGGTCATAAAGAACATTCTCACCCAATGCTTTGAGAGCAATTACGTCGCTTGCGTAACAGGCGGACGAGAAGAGAACTCTTCGCTACTAAAACAGAAATTTGATCTTATCTTCTTCACTGGCAGCACATCTGTTGGGAAGGAGGTCCTTAAATGTGCCGCAGAAAATCTAACTCCCGCAATATTAGAATTAGGCGGCAAGTCGCCGTGCATTATTGACGAAACCGCCAATATTGAATTGTCGGCCAAGAGAATCGTTTTTGGTAAATTTCTCAATTGCGGCCAAACGTGCGTCGCTCCCGATTACATCATATGCAAAGCTTCAATTAAACAGCAGCTTATTGAATCCTTAAAACAAGAGATAAAGAAGCAATTTGGGAATGACCCACTCCAAAACAAAGACTACGGCAAAATAATTAGCGTCAAACATTTTAATCGATTGACAGCCTTGATAGATGAAAGAAAAGTGGTTATAGGCGGCAGAAGCGATTGTGAACAATTAAAAATTTGCCCCACTGTGATGAATGATGTCACATATGATGACGCCGTAATGAAGGAAGAAATATTTGGGCCGGTACTACCTATACTCACATTTGAAAACTACGACTCTCTAATCGCAGACTTAAAATCTAAACCCAAACCGCTCGCCTTATATATATTCTCAAGCAGCAAAAAGGCCATCAAACGCGTGACAACAGAAATTTCATATGGCGGAGGATGCATTAATGACGTCGTCATCCATTTAGCTACGAGCGAAATGGGATTCGGCGGAGTAGGCCCAAGCGGTATGGGAGCATATCATGGAGAGACGGGATTTAACGCGTTCTCACATACAAAATCAATAATAGACAAGAAAACCTGGATTGACTTGCCCATACGCTATCAGCCATACAAATCACGACTCTTCAAAGCGCTATTACATCTTCTGCTTAAATAGACTAATTAAGATACTGCGAATTTATTATATCCATCAATCTCATTATCGCGTCATAGGGAGTTTTGCTTTCACAAACCTCCCTTACAACAGCAACATTTCTTGCTCCCGCTTTGATGACGTCATGAAGACGCAAAGCATTTATCCCGCCAATGGCAACGCCGGGATGAGAAGATAAGTCTAACATTTGCCGCATAGTATCCAATCCAAGTGTAGGGTCTGGAATTTCCTTCGTTGGCGTAGCGTATACCGGGCCGACGCCAACATAATCGACAGGCTCTTTTCTTGACGCGAGCATTTGAACTGGATTATGCGTGGATAGCCCAACAATAGAAAGCTGCGGAAATTTCATTCGTATTTCCTTTGGCGTGATGTCCCCTTGGCCGACGTGAACACCGTCGGCCTCAACTTCTGCAGCTATCTCAGGACTATCATTAACTATAAAACGCGTTTGCGTACCGCGCGTAACTTCACGCACCTCCCTTGCTTCGCGAAGTATCTCTTCTGGGGCCGCCTTCTTCATACGCAACTGCACTATCCCAACTCCCGCCTTAACGGCGGCCTCTGCACATTTAGCATAGCCCACATAAGGACGAGTCATGACAACATAAAGACCAAAGTCCTTCATAAACAAAGATCCTTTATGATAAGTTGTGCGACCTTACGCCCGCTCTTAAACATTCCTCCAAATATCGGCCCCATCCTAAAACCACCTTGGACATTATTTGCCGCCATACCGCTTGCGTAAAGACCTCTGTAAAGGCGCTTGGTGTTCTCTACGGTTGTTCTCTCTCCGTCTTCCATCCACATAGGCTTTTCGCCCAATATTCCGCCTGTCGGAGAATCTATTTTTATTCCAGCTTTATTTACAGCTTTTGAAACGATCTCGCTTGGATGTCCGGTGCCGTCTAGGACTGCTCGAGCCATAACAACGATAGGGTCTACATGAAGCCCCATGTATGCTACAGGATTTAAATTTATCACTACTCCGCAAACATTAGAATCATGAATAACAATATCTTCAACCTTAATGCTGTTAAATATTACTGCTCCTGCTTTACATGCACCAAATATAAGCCCCGAAGCCATCTCGACTGAATCGACAGTGTGATACTCTTCGTCGACGGAATGAGTAGTAATATCAAATTCATGCAAAATCTCTGCGCCATCATTTTGTACAACAACCTCATTCATAAGCATTCCACCGCCCCACGTTCCGCCCCCCGGCGCAAGCTTAGATTCAAAAACCGCGACCTTCAATCCTGCAATTGCCAAATCACGCGCGGCGACAAGACCTGATGGCCCTGCTCCGACTATTGCGACATCAACCGCAAGGTTGTCTTGAAGTTTTTTGTAATAACTGCGCACAATGGCGCCCGATATTTTTTCTTCCATGTTTTTCATAGTTCTTTAGTTTTCCACTAATAGTTTTAACTTACTGATTAAATTGAGTGTTTCCCGCGAATTGAAATTAAATTCATCCCTTGATGTATACTGCTATTCAGCCTCATTACTGCAAAACGCCGCAATTTTCACCGACGAAATATGACTTTAAGATAGCTTGATACACGTATTCCTTCGCGCTTTTTACAGCCTCCATCAAATTACCCCCAAGCGCAAGCTCGGAAGCAATCGCCGCTGACAACGCACATCCGGTACCATGTGTTGAAATGGGCTCCTTAATCCACGGAAGAGAAAAATAGAAAAAATTCTCGCCATCAAAAAGTAAATCGTCCGCAGTTTTATAATCATGCACGGCATGACCGCCCTTTATAAGAACGGCCGTGCCAAATTTATCGTAAAGGCATTTTGCCACATCTTCCGCATCATTACACACATGAATCGATCTCCGCGACAGCATCTCTGCTTCCGGAATATTCGGTGTAATTAAAGTCGCCAGCGGATACAAGAGCTTCTCCATTGCAACTCTTGTCGACTCCTTTGCCAACTTTGCACCGCTTGTCGCAACCATTACCGGATCGACTACCTTTGCGATTGAAACGCATGGCTTTATTTTTTCAGCGACCACTTCTACAACTTCAGCGGAGCCCAACATACCAGTTTTTAGCGCAGCGATAGAATACGTGCCGATGACAGCATCCAATTGAGCTCCTACAAAGTCAGCGGGGATTTCATTGATCCCGTAAATTGATTTTGGATTTTGAGCGGTAAGCGCTGTAATGACAGTACAACCATGAAGGTTATGCGCATGGAATACCCGCAAATCGGCTTGTATTCCAGCATTGCCTCCACTATCGCTGCCAGCAATAGTCAAAACACAATCTTTCATTGCCGCAAACTATTAATTTATTACACGATAGACAACTCGCGAATGCGGCGCGATGTGCGGACTGCACAGAATTGCTTACCGCACATTGAGCAATGATCGTCATCATGCTTTTCATCCACAAACGAACGCGTTTTGAGCCAACGCTTCTTTGCGCTCAGCGGATCAAGTGATAATGCAAATTGCTTATCCCAGTCAAATTCAGCGCGTGCATCAGACATCGCATCATCTATAGCGCGCGCTCCTGGCAAACCTCGTGCAACATCTCCGGCATGCGCTGCTATTTTATAAGCAATACAACCTAAATGAACCTCATTCTCATCAGGCAGCCCCAAATGTTCAGCCGGCGTAACATAGCACAGCAATGAAGCACCATACGTTGCCGCTGCCGTAGCTCCGATTGCAGACGTGATATGGTCATACCCAGGAGCGATGTCAGTAACAACCGGCCCCAAAACATAGAAAGGCGCTTTTTTACAGACTTCTTGCTGCCGCTCCATATTCATACGAATTTGATTAAAGGGGACATGCCCTGGCCCTTCAACCATAACCTGCACCCCTCTTTCACGACAACGCTCAACTAACTCGCCAAGAACATCCAACTCGCTAAACTGCGCATCATCTGACGCATCCGCCAAACACCCAGGCCTAAGTCCGTCACCTAACGAAACAGTTACATCGTGTTCTACTAAAATATCCAATACTTCATCCCAATGAGTATACAGCGGATTTTCACACTTGTTCTCCATCATCCACTCTGCCATTATTGCACCTCCACGCGAAACTATCCCCATCTTCCGCTTCATTGCCATAGGAATATGCTTATGCAATAGGCCGGCATGAAGTGTCATAAAATCAACACCCTGCTCTGCCTGTGAACGAATAACATCTAAAAGAAGGCTTTCCTCCATTTGCGGAATATCGCCTTTTATGCGCGAAACGGTCTCATATACGGGAACTGTACCAAGAGGACGATTACTCGCCATTAACATACCGCCGCGAATGGACATCAAATCATCGGACCCAACAGAAAGATCCATTACAAAATCAGCCCCCGCCTTAAGTGCCACCGATAATTTATCTAACTCATCACCTTTGCCAGAATGACTAACACTACGCCCTAAGTTGGCATTAATTTTTGTTTTAAAAATTCTACCAACGCCAATAGGCCTTGCATTCGTATGATGAATATTATGAGGAATAACAGCTTCACCTAAAGCAACCGCGGCGCGCACCGCTTCTACATCCACTCCCTCATCCGCTGCGACAATCTTCATCGCATTGGTTACAATGCCCAAACGGGCAGACTGCAACTCCGTCATATGTTTTCCTCCGCAGGTATTATCCTGATCAGGTTAATGGGTATTTTCTCAGCACCCAGACACTATGCCTGGCAGCACCCCAATATGGACAAGATTATATCATAAATCATGCCTTGCGCGTTGCAGATCAAAATAAGATTGCAGGGCTGACGAATAAAATTGCCAATCTGCCGGATCTTGCGAAGAAAACAACTATTTCATTCATCAATCATACAGTCCGTGGACATCTGCCTTAATCATAAGCAGCAAATTTGCTATAATCGCGATATGAAAAAAGTAACGATGCAATATCGCGTGCCCTACGCGGATACTGACCAAATGGGCGTAGTATACTACGGCAATTATCTTACATTATTTGAACGAGCCCGCAATGAACTTATGCGCGAATGCGGTTACACATACCGCGAATGCGAAGCAGATGGAGTTATGCTGCCAGTAATACACGCAGAAGTTAACTACAACTCTCCCGCTCGCTATGACGACCTACTCGAAATCACGGCTTTTGTAAGTCGCTTAAAAGGTATCCGTCTTGAAATCACTTGTGAAGTAAGGCGCTGTGGTGAGACTGAAATCCTTGCTTCTGGATTCACTAGGCACTGCATAGTTTCCGCTGAAACTTTCCGTCCCATGCAACCGCCTCCAAAATTATCAGCCGCACTTGCCCGGTATGCAGTTGAATAATTTAATAGTTTAATCAAAGAAAATAACGGCGAGACTCATTCACGTCTCGCCGTTATTTATTTACCGCTCTCGGCAAAAGGTTGCTTTTCGCAGGCCTTTGCACGCACGAACTAACGGGCAAATCGTTACATCTCAAATTTCTCAATTTTAATCACGCCGCAATCATTGATAATACCTACATTCTTTGCAAATGTTTGGGTTCCTGAATGCGCTACGAGCGAATCATCATCGCGCCATGTCTCACAAATAAGAAAAATATTAGGCCGCGTTGCCGATGTAAAAACATCATACGCAACGCAACCATCTTCTTTAAGAGATGACGCCGTCAATTCTTTAGCCGCCGCGAGAGCTTCATCAAAGCGACCTTCATTCGCTTCAAAAAAACAATTTAATCTTAACATGATTGCATCCTTTTATTTTTTATTACTTTGTTGCTTTGAAATATAAATCCATCCTTGCTAACATACAGAAATAAATTCCTATGTTAGTTCCTTGCTAACTTGGGCAACTTCTTCGCGCCCTTATAAGGCACGAGAGTATGCGTGATTTTCCCATTCGCATCGCGCTTTGCACTTATGCGATGACCGCCAGGAATGCGAAGATTCGTAAAGGATATCTCCTTCCCGTCCCATGCCTTAGGGATAGCAGGGAAGAGACGATACGTGTCTGTTACCGGATCATACGACAAAAGCATTTCTTGAATAGCACGGGCATATCCAAAATTGCCTTCAAGAGTAAACGGACGATACAAAAATTGAGAAAGGCCACATTTCAATTGATCGCCATTTAAATGGAAACCGTTTCGAGACACAAAAGCACGCGCAAAATCTTTCAAATAGTTATACGCGCGGTCACCATCTCCCAAACGAGCCTCAAAGCACCCTGCCCATGAATAACTATACCCACACCACCAGGGTGCTACTTTTTTCTTTGTAACTATTTCATCGATATGCTCCCAGTGCGTAAGTGATTGACGATAATTTACGCCAGGCTCCCTGCCCAAATTTATCAACGGGAAAATTTCCATTAGGTGAGACGGATGACGATGTGAATAGCTAAGCGACTTGCCTGCAGAAATTTCAATGATTCCATCCTTCGTTACATTGGGCTTTCCAAATGTGCCAACATACGAACGCCATTTTTCAGCCTCGTCCTTATAACCACAAGCTATTGCCAGCCCTGAAAGCCTCGTATAAAAACTGTTCAAAATCGCTCTGTCATAAGTTGAATTCGGAGTCAAGAACGAGGCATCTGAATCGTTTTCAACCTCTGGTGAACACGAGAAATCAAGCACTCTCACTCCATCGACAATTTTCCAAGCATTCTCCATGCCTAATGCAAGTTCACGGCCAAACGCAAGATATTTTGCGGCTTTCTCCGGCGTAGGATCATAATCGTATGCATCACAAAAGGTCTGAAACACCCAAAGTCCATGCGTAGGCATAATTATATAAGCCGTCCACCCTCCGATTGAGTGACCACCATAACCGGATGTCGGCACAATAACAGCGCCCTTGCCGCCTTCAAAAATTTTCTTGCTAAAAGCACGCCACTCATCCAACCGCTCAATAAAGAAATCGGCAAAAGCTTCAAGCGCCTCGATATGCCCAGCTGGGCCTGCCGCCCAGTAAGTCATCTCAGTATTCAAGTCATTATGGTAATCACCTTGCCACGGCGGCAGTCCACCATTGTCCGCCGTCCAAAGTCCCTGTAGGGCAATTGGCGGATTCTTCTCGCGAGCGCCGGCACCATAAAGATATATCGTAAAATCATAAAGACGCTGTAGCTGCGCATCGGGAATTGAAACTGAACTTTCTGAATTGAATTTTTCCCAAAACTCTGATTTCATCTTTGTACCAATCGCGCGAAAACGCAGTCCTGCAGTAAAATCACGGTCAAAACGGTTATTTGCCCCTTGCCTGCGTAATCTGCGGTAAACAATCTTTTCATCCGTCATTGTTATTTCTGGCTCAGGATAGCCGCCTAACTTTGCAAATGAAGGATTGTTTACGAATGACTTATTCTGTATAACCACACCCTCGGGAATTACAGCCGAAAGAAGCTCATCTCCGTCATCAAACCAAAATAACATTTCCTTTTCGCCCGATGGCGTCTTAACTATAACTTTGGCAGTCGCACTGTCAGACTCAAGCATAAAGCGCTTAAGTTTATGATCTGGCGCAAGAGTAAGGACTAGGCGGACACCAGGAAGCTTAGTTGCAGAAATTCCATTGGCGCTACCAAACACAAAACGCCTACGCTTCACATCCTTCTTTTTAAGCAGCTCACCAAGCCCTCTCCACGAGAAGTCTGATGTCTGATAACCCAGGGTATCAATGTTATGCCAAAAATCAGCACGATCCAAGGTTATGTTTAAAGTATTCTCGCTTCCCCACAAAAGCGCTCCCGCGCCACCATTACCAAGCGGAATTCCCTCATCCCACCTTGTCACAGGCGCTTCCAAATCAACAATGAGATTATTCTTATTTAATGCAAATAGGCTCTGTGTCACCAATAATGTTAAGCCTATCGTAAAGGCCATCCTCTTTGTTTTTTCTATCATATTTGCTCCCTTTGTTATTTTAAATCAAAACTTTACTGTCGTATCAAAACCAAAAATATTTAACGGCTCCCAATGCGAACCTTTCTGGCTTATATCATGCTGCACCATGTAATAAATAGAGCATGAAAAATTGCTTAACTGCGGAATTGGCTTAAACGAAACTCCCACCATTGCCCTATTGCGGTCAAAAAGATGCTCACTGCTTTGACTTGGTTTATCTGAAAAGAATACCTCGTCACTGATAAATGGAGAAAACTTAAAGCTTGTACAACTCCATGATGTACGCAATCGAAGCCTTTGTCTATAGCGCATATACGGCTGAGAACCCTTACGATCGCGCAACTCAAAGCGTGAGCGCAAATCCAACTTCAATGTCATAAATTCCGGCGCAGCAAGCGCAACATCCAGTGTTGGCCGCTGCTCAGTCAGAAATCTTTCGTCCCCCGATGAACGGGAACTGACAATCCTATGACCAACGAACATTGAGAAATATGGCGAAAACTCATAGCCAATTTGCATCAAGGTTTCTGAGTCGGTTAAGCCAGAAGAAAATTTCAACTCCTGATTGACCTTAAGAATCAAATCATCAAACCCAACATAAAAACTCTCTCCGTCATCCAAACTCGTAAAAGGCCTATACTCAACAGCGTGGTTCATCCATGTGCCATGCTCTGCTGAAATCGCAAACAAGGCCGTGGCAAACACTAATAGTACTATACCAAATCTTTTCCTCATACTTCTTAATTATAACATTTCCGATACAGCATTATGTATATCAGCAAGAGTCCGCACTTTATTTAGACGAGCGCGAAGTTTTGCCGCCCCCGGCAAGGAATTAAAATACCTAAATAAATGTGTGTGCATTTTAACAGACGCAAAAGCATCAGGGTTTCTCACATGATCATTAGGAAACTTACGAACAAGAAGATCACGGAACTCCAGGATATATCTAAGATGGGCTCGAAAAGCTTCTATTCTTTCCCAGGGATTTGAAAGCCCTTTCAACTCCGCAAAAATCCCAGGATCAGATAAAGCTCCCCTGCCGATCATAACCGATTTAACGCCGCATTGCTTCATTAATGCCACGTCATGAGATGTCTTCACGCTTCCATTGCCTGTAATGGGAAGAGTTGTTCTCTCAACCGCTTCGGCTAAAACATCGTAATGAACAACGCCCCCGTGCATCTGGCTTGTATATCGCGCATGAATACTCACGCCTGCTGCCCCGGCTTCTTCTGCCGCCTTTATCAATTCAAACACGACATTCTCACCGGGCCTTGGTCCGAGTCTTGTCTTCAAGGATATGGGCAAGGAAGTATTCGCCGCCATAACTTTAAGCAGGCGGTAGACTGTTTCAGGAGATTCTATAAGTTTGGCTCCAGCGCCTGAACGCGTAATACGTGACATTGGGCAACCGGCATTTAAATCAACCGCTACAAAACGATCTTTTATCTTCTCTATCTCTATAACGGCAGCGGCAACGTCATCCTCTTTTGCACCAAAAATCTGACACGCCACAGGCCCCTCTCCAGCCATCGTCTCCATAAGGTGTCTTGTTTGGGAATTTCCATGTGCAAGCGCGGCAGCAGAGACCATTTCCGTATATGTAAGATCGGCACCACCTATACTGCACATCCTTCGAAACGGTGCGTCTGAAAAATCGGCAAGTGGTGCTAATACGAATTTCATTTATCGCCTTTTCTTCTCTCAATCAACGCCTTTAAAAAGGGGTCGTAATATTTCGCTGTATAATCAACGACTGCAAATGATATGAATGCTGGCGCTCCCCATTGTGATTTTTTTGTTTTGCCAAATATTGCAATATCAACTCTATTTGTCTGAGAAATGCGCGATGCATCAATTGTAATTCGCGCCTTAGCAGGCGACAATCTCTCTATCCTCGCCGCACCGTCTGCTCCATGCACGGCGGCAAACGCATATTCTTCGGCTCCTCCAGCTTCTATAGTATACGTGCGAATTTTCTCGTCTCCGCTCAATATAAACGAAGTGGCGAAAGGCGTATGGTACAGCAATTCCTTATACGCAGAATTATCTTTATCGGAACCTATCGGCACAATAGAGGATATTGCGGCTGCAGGAGGAACTGTATCAAGTTCCATGCTTAACGCCAAATCCTTAAGCCTGTTCAAATCAAGCCCCTTGGCAGGGAATGCCGTCGGATGTGCTTTAGCCGTCAAATAATCACCTTCGTTCACAACTGATAAGAGCGACTTGCGAATAATAGATTGAATGGTCGGAGCGAGTAACCCTGCGTCAACAACATGCTCTTTTACTTCTTCCTTCAATAAGCGACTAACTTCAAGAGCCGCTCTAAGATAATATTGATCAGACCAGCTTTTACCCTCCGTAGCAATCCAATACGGTGCAACTGACGCAAACACATCACCATTCGTTCCCGCTGGTGGGCAATCATATACTGCAGGAAAAACCCATATCTGATTGGAGCGATATAGATGACACATAGTCTTAAGCCTATGACTTTCACTAGTCATTAACGCTCGTGGTATAGACCGCCAATTAGGTCCAATCACAAGCGCTCTGCTGCAATTTCCAAAAACCGGATAAGGGAACAACATATTGGGAAAATCCAAATCAATACCGCGGTTTTGCATAGCCAATTCAAATGCAATAGGCGTTACATCAGGATAATCCTTATGCGCAAGCACTGAATGGTCCCGGTCTCGATTTATGTACAAATCACATTTATTTCCGGCTCTGCTTTCGCTATCGAGAACTAAACTCACATCAAAACACGCATTATCAAAATCCCACGAAAGATTCCCTTCTGTAATCACCATTTTTTGACCCACCTTGCCGTACGCATCACGTCCCGCTCTTGGTCCAAAAAGAATCGGAGAATACTTTAGACTTTCAGCAAGCCTCAATAATTCTGCAAACTTTTCCGACTTAACTAAATACTTAAAATCGGGGTCCTTTTCAATCGCTTCAGTATTGCGATAGCCTAATCTAATCGCTTTTTCCAATGATTCAAGTGCAGCATCTGCCTTTCCCGACCGAGAATACGAACATGCCAGATTATAACGCCAAATAGGATCTTCAGGAAACAGCTTTGTTCCTTTCAAACATGCTAAACGCATCTTAAAAGGATCTGACGATTTTATTGCAGAAAGAAACTCGGCCCTTGCCTGCTCATGAGCAGGTTGCCGCTGCGGATAATCAAAAATCGACAAGGCGGCAAAGAGTATACAACAAAAAAAACTCATATGCCTATCTTCATCCACCTTGGAAGTTTTACAAGCTTAGCTTCTCGGCTCTGATTAGTTGACAGCGATTGACTCGTCCCTATAGACGGCGACTCAAGTTCGTTCAACCTGGCGAGTAGCGTCTGCTGACTTGTAGCCTGACGCTGCCTCAAAGCCTCAGTCTGCTGACGCTCAGAAACCAGTTCCTTTTCACGCAACTGCAATTTTTCGCGAAGCTTCTGCACTTCAGAGAGTAACTGCGTTACGTCTTTTTGACTTTCTGTATGACGAGCAAACTCTATATCACGCATCCTCAACTTTTCGGTAAGTTCCGCAATACGCGATTCGGCCTCCATCGTCTTTCTGGCATCAGCCCGTTTAAGTTCGTCCAACTCACTGCGAAGTTGTGCCGTTCGCGGGTCCTCGGGGCGATTAACGAGAGCTTTGCGCGTCATTTCTTGAATACTCGCTCCAGCCTTCTTGAGAAGCTCGCGTCTGCGTTTAAGTAAATTATCTGTTCTTTGCTCATGGCGGCGGCGAAGCTCCTCCAGGTCAGCTTTCTCTCGCTCTATCAACTCAGTAATTTCTTCTACCTCGCCTGTCATTAGTGAATATGCTGCGGATTGAATATCTGCTATCTCACTAGCACTTTGCGGAAGCCTACGCAATTCATTCTCAAGGGCAAGCACCTTTTCTCGCAAAATAGCCTCGCGCGCAGACGACTCCTTAGCGGCTTGCATAATTTTTTCTTGCATCAAAGCTTCACGCTCTGAATTTCTGCGTGCGGCATCATCGATTGCTGATTGAAGTCGCGCCGTATGGCCACGCTCTTCCTCCAATAATGATTCCAACTCCTTAACGCGTGTTTCATCAACAACAACCTTTTCAACTATCTTCTCTACAATCTTCTCAACCTCTACAGGCACTTCAACGCGCTTTTCAATAATTTTCTCAACCTCTACAGGAATTTCCTTCTCGACAATTTTTTCTACAATTTTTTCAACCGGCACCTCTTTTAAAACTATCTTTTCGATAGGCACCTCAACAATCTTCTCAACTTCCACTATCTTTTCAACAATCTTTGTTTCCATAGTTTTGCAAGGAGACTCTTGCTCCACAACAGAAGTATTGTCGCTTTCAAATGGCTCTCGTGTTTCAACAATCTTCGCAGATGGCGGCAAACGACCAGAAGAAAGAAGCGCCTGTGCCGCGGTTTTATTGAACGGACCTCGCGGATTACCATCTCCAATATCAATTGAAAAGCGCATATCAAGCTCCGGCATATCCTCAACCCTATGCCAAATTTCATTATCATCTGAAGCCTCTTGCCCTGGCTGTATTCTGCCCATCCTTGCCCATTCAACAAGTTTCTCAATTCTCTCAGGGCCAAATGTTTCATCTTGAGTCCTGAGATACCATTTTTTATCACTCATGACTTCCTCCTGGAAAACAAACTGTTAATTGCTCCCATACGCCCACTTTTTGCTGCGGCTATCTCACGCTCTACAGCAGCTTCCAATGCGGCCAACTTTTCGGGATTTATATTTTTGAATATACCATCTTTTATAGGGACTGGCGGACGCGATGCCACTGCCACCAATGGCATTTCACCTGTTATTGGACGACGCGCCGACGGCTCTACCTCTATGATTTTTTCAACCTCAACAATCTTCTCGACAACTTTTTCAACAACTACCTTTACTGGTTCAGGATCTTTATCAATCGGCAAATCATGACGGCGATATATGACCGCACCATCAGGAATTGAACCGCTTTGAGATAAACGTATGACGAGCTTACGATTAAATGGTCCATAGAATTTACCAGGCTCGACCTCTACTATCCACGTCATTTCCAATTCGGGTATAAACTGAGCTGGTAGCCATGATTGGCTATCGTTTGACACATACCCCGAAGGGTCTATACGCCCTTCCTCTGCCCATAAAATAAGAGTAGAAATATCGGCCGGCCCATAAACATTGCCGTCCGCACTTCTAACATACCATTGTTGATTATTGTCCATTTTCTGCTAAAAAGATTTCCTAATATTTTAGCATAACGGTTAAAATACTCAACTGCGAGTAATACTAATAATAAAAAAAAACCTGCGCATAAGTGCGCAGGTTTTTTAAGCAGAAGACAAATCTATTACTTGACTTCGACTTCAGCGCCAGCCTTCTTGAGCTGCTCGGCAATCTTCTCAGCCTCGTCCTTGGCGATAGCTTCCTTAACCTTCTTAGGAGCACCGTCAACCATATCCTTGGCATCCTTAAGTCCGAGACCCGTAATAGCACGGATTTCCTTGATGACTGCAATCTTGTTGGAGCCAGCAGACTTGAGAATGACGTCAAATTCCGTCTTCTCTTCTGCGGGAGCGGCGCCAGCGCCAGGAGCAGCAACTGCAACTGCAGCAGCAGCGGAAACACCCCAAGCTTCCTCAAGAGCCTTTACGAGTTCGTTAATTTCGAGAACGGTCTTACCTGACAGTTCCTGGATGATTTCTTCGTTCGTCATTTTATTTATTCCTTTTTAGTTCAACCTTCAGCGTGTTTCATCTGAAGGAAATTGTAATTACGCCTCCGCAGGCGCCTCGGCTGCAGGGGCCTCCTCTGCGGCGGGTGCGGCCTCGGCGGACGGATCCTTCTTGGCCTTCTCGGAAAGGACGCGAGCCAAACGTGTAGCAGGCTCCTTGAAGAGCATAAGAAGCGTCGCTCTGAGT
>JAEIGA010005711.1_pt1 | contig 18957 bp, 23 predicted proteins | sample 9270691 | NCBI WGS metagenome assembly JAEIGA01 (sample SAMN17057246, study PRJNA624740) | gut metagenome | biome: biome; isolation source: fecal sample | host: Bos grunniens | place: China: Xizang | collected 2019 | reverse complement strand
GTATTATTAACAATTTCTAATCCCTGTCCAGCAACCAAAGTTAAAGTTTCATTATTGTCAGGAGTATTAATATTACCCTGGATGTCTTCTTGAGCTTCAATATGGAAAGATGCTTGACCATTATTTTCTGTATCTGTAACACCAGCTTTTCCAGATACAGAAGCTACACCAGCAAATCGAGTATCAATAATTAACTCATCTCCGGCAGGTACATGAGTCCACTCTAAATCGTCTGCTGTTAACACACCAGCTTTTCCGCTCTTACTTACAGCAATGAATAAATCACCAACACGATAATTGTAATTAGCAGTGTCTTGATTTTTAGATAATAAATACACATCACCCACTTCAACATTAGTTAAAGTCTTTAAATTATCTGGATGTTCAATATTACCCTTAAAAGTTAAAGCAGTATTTGCCGCAGCCAATTTCTGGTCAATATAGTCTTTTAAACCTGTTTCTAAAGTGTCTGCGTCGCCGCTAAAATCAATAGTCCATTCATTGCTATTATTATCAGCAAAAGTTGCTTTCCAGCTATCAGAATCGTGAGAAACGCCATCTACTAAATGAGTGTCAAATGGCATTTTTACAGAACTTGTATTAATAGATGTAACATGGCCATTACTCAATGTAATGCCTGAAATATAATTCAAAGAATCTTCAGGATTTAATTGCTCGCCATTTGAGATATTAGCATCTTGTGTATTATAAGTTTTATGAGCAAATTTAACAGTGTCAACAGTATCACCAGTTTTTTCTGTAGAAACAACTAAATCAGTTCCTGCGGCGTAATGCACTGGAGCTTCGTCTCCATCTGTGCTTATTAATTTAACATCTGCTACATTGTTATTAGTTTCAACTAATAAATCATATTTAGTGTTATGAGTATTAATTTCAATCTCATTTTTTGAATTTAAACCAATACTATCTACATTTGATCCAGGTACTAAAAGTACTGAAGCGCTTGGATCTGAACCAGAACCTTTAGTAGCAATATTTACACCATTTTTACTAGTATCTGCTTCAGATCTCTTAGCAGATGCTGCCAAACCAACTTCTGCTTTTTCTGGTGTAATAGCAGCGATATCAGCAGTTTTTAAAGTTAAAGTTGCTGTAATAGGATTAATTTTATCAACATCATCTTCAAGCTCAGAACCATTGATATCATATTTTGTCTGAGACAAAGTTAAAGTGTATTGGATAGCATCTTTATTAGCATTTACTGAACCTTCTCCAAATTGAACGTCAGTTACTTCTACAGTATCATTGGTATTAGTATTAATTTGAGCCCAAGCACCATTATGATACACTGCCAATACGTTTTCTTCAATACAATAAAAGAAATCATTTTCTAGGCTAGGTGGTGAAGGTGGCAAAGCCGCAACTCTATCTACAACTTGTACAGTTTGATTTAATAAAACAGGAGCTTTATTTTCTCCCTGTCCAACGTATAAACGATTGGTATCTGTAGTTAAATAAAAGCATCCGTCAATGCCAATAGAAGGTAATTGCGCTTGTTTACCACGTTTAAACATTAATTCAGCCATTTATTTTTCCTCCTTAATTATAACAAATCTAATTCTTGCCAAGTTAAACGAGAATCTAATTCCTCAATTTTTTCAACGATAGTTTGACCAGAGGATAGAATACTTTCTAAATTACCCACAGATTTATTAAACTGCTCTAAGGTTATAGTATTATTTTCTAAAGATAATACTTTGCCTTCAACCGCAGATAATCTATTTGTAATTCCAGTTAATTCGTCATTTAAGCCTGTAACAATATTTTTAGGAACAGCCTTTAATTTTAAATGACTATTCTCAACAATAAATTCATCTTCTTCGACAGAAGTAATATAATTTAATTTACTATTAACAGCATCAGATAAATTATTTTCTGTTAATCCTTGAATATAAGTAGGACTGTTATCAGTAATCCAAGAAGATAATCCTTGAACATTTTCAACACTAACTGTACCAGAAATACCAACGCTACCGTCTTCATCAATTGATAAAGCAGCTAACTTTTCTTTTTCTTCTGGTGTCAATAATGTACCTTCAACTTTTGTAGTTGTTCCATCATCATTGTGAATAGTGTAAAATACTTTTTCAACTTTATTGTCAACTTTTTCAGATAATTTTGTGATATCACCATCAATATCAGAAACTTCTTTTTCTAACATTGTTTTTGTAGCGTAATTATCTAAGTCAAAAGTTGTAGATAAACCATTTTCATTAACAGTTAAATTCTTATCGCCGGCAGAAACTTTTACTGAAATAGTATGAGTATTCTCACCATCATCAACAATATGAATACCATCTCCAGCATTATAAATATCATTAGTATCAACTATATTTTCTACTGCAGTACTATATTCAATGATATGACCATATTCATCTGTTACAAAACCAGTAATATATTCTCTGTTACCGCTGTTATCTTCTGTCCTGCTTGGAGCATTTACTGTTTTATGTTTATAGGTAATATTTCCATTCTCTTCAATAGAAACTTCTAACAAATCTCCTGCTTTAAAAATTAAAGAAGATTCATTTCCAATACCTTCTACTGGACGCCATGTATCTTCTACATCATCTCCAGAAGGAATTAAATACCATTTTCCTTCTCCATCACAAACAATAGAATCTCCTACGCTAGTAACAAATCCCTTATTTTCACTATCTTGTTCAGCAGGAACAATAAAGGTATCAGTTACTTTGTAAATATCACCTTTATCTGCTAATAAAGGTAATTCATGTGCGGCACCCTTGAATTCCATGGCCGCTGTGGTTTCTGAACCAATTAAAGCTTTTAAAGATTCTTCATTAATAGTGATAGTAAAAGTATTATCAGCATTATCTACTAAAACACCATCAACATTAACATAATTGTCTCCACTAACAATAGTTGTTTTTGTATCTGTGTTTTCTGGAATAACTATATTTCCAATAGCCTCTTCAAGAGCATCTTTTGTAATAAAATTACTTAAATCAATATTATTAACAGCATCTTCAATAGCTTGATTCATTTCTTCTGTAGTGGAATAATTGCTTAAATCAACTTTCGCACCAATATCAGAAGTTTTAAATGTTCCGTTTTCATCTTCAACTATAACGAATACTTGAACGGTTTTATCTTTATTTACTAATGCAACTACTTGACCAGCATAAGGATAAGGAACAGTGTCTAACCAATAAGAAGAAACACCATCTGTTAAAGCACCCTTACTTAAATAGTAATTTAAATCTTTTTGGCTACTAAATACACTACTAATATCCAGAGGTCCATATTTTTGTCGATTTAAATTAACGCCAAGAGTAGCAAAATTTTGATATTCAAAACTCATATTTCGCTCCTCCCTTATCAAGAAATTGTTACTGTGTATCGAGTTGCGGCTAACCCATCTTCACTATCGCTCTTACAAACGAATACACTATAATCAGTTGCTGGATAACTATTAGCACCTTCAACAGCAATAACATATTTTGTAAAATTGCTCTTAATGTCAAGTCCCATACCATCAATGTCAATAACTGATGTTAAAGTTGCTGAACCATCTGGGACTGCTAATACAACTCTTTGAGTGCCCTTAGGAACGATAATAGTACCAAAATCTTTAGTATTTCCATTCATATTAATTGAATTACGAATAAAATCACTATCAATTTCAGTGTCACGGTCCTCTCCGACATATTTGAAAGAACTGCGGTAACCTGTCACTAATACTTCAGCAGTTTTAGTAATAGTTTTTCCTTTTAAAGAACCCGCAGAAGCCTCGTTTCCAAGATTTGTAACTGGAGTTCTTGGAGAATCTTCGTAAACACATTCTCCCGTAATAGTGGCATAAGATTTTGAAGTTGTACTATTAATCTAAATAGGATCTGCTAAAGTGAAATTGCCATCTAAATCATTAGATGTTTGATTTTCTTTGCTTTCAGTTACAACATATGTTGGAGTAATACCAGTTGATGTGCTAGAATTTTCTTTAGAGCCATATTGATAAGAACCAGAGCTCCAACTTCCATCAAAGTTATAGCCATTAATATAATTACCAATCTCAGCAGTAGTAGCCAAAACTGGTGTAGCACTTAAGCTATAAGTTGGTGCTGTGATGGTTGGCTAAGTCTCTGCGGCAAATAAAGAAGCTAAAAATTCTTTTACATTTTTACCTGCGGCCGCAACTGTGGCGCTACCATTAGTTAAAGTTTTTACAGTTCCAATTTTTTCTGTGAAGACAAAATCTTCATCAAAATAAACATTTTCAGCATTATAATTGCCATCCATTGCTGACCAATTTTCACTATCAAACACATAGGCTGTATGTTGATATTTATCGCCCATAATCAAGTCTTTGATAATAATAATATCGCCTTTGGCAATTTCTAAACCTGTAATAGCATTATTAATTAATTCATTATGCTCGATATCAATATCATTATTTTCAATTGTAATAATATTGTTATCTGCCACTACTGTTTCATTAACAATAATTTCAGCCCAATTTCCATCGCTTCTCAAGAATAAATTAGTTTTACCCTTTTCAGGCGCTGGTACGAGTCCGGCAATTCCATTTGCAGAGTTACTAGCACCAATAAAAACTAATTCAGAAGGCGTGCTACTGATCCATTTTTTAGATTGTTCATCATAAACTAACAAAGCTTTTTCAGCTAAATTCTCTTGGATCAAAACGTCTTCTAACTGAGATAAAGAAAAAGTAGTTAAATCTTTGTCATTGTCACCGCTAATTAATTTATTACCCAAATATAATAAACCATCAGTGGCATCAGCACTCGTAATAAAGTATAAAGTGTCTGTATCTTTATGCTGTAATCTGGAGAAAGCCTCAGGAGTGCCTCGCATAAATTTAACATAATTTGCCAATGTAATCTCTCCTCTCTTTATTTTATTATTTTATAATATTTAATATAAAATATTTTCTGCGGCTTTAATAGCACTTATATTCATTGTTCCATTATAAGTTAAAGGAAGTGTAAGTTTATTTACAATATAATCGCCATTAATTTTTCCCTCATGTCCATGAACATAAATTCTAGTATTGACATCTAAATTATAGATTGGTAATGAGGTAATACTAACAGTTTCAATACAATATCCATGATTATAAACTAATTCATCTAATCTATCTTTCGCAGATTTACCTTGAGCGCTAATAGAAAACATTTCATTAATATAAGAATCAGGAATTTGTAAATATCTATAAGTGTTAATTTTATTTTCACCATTAATTAAATTAGTAAAAACAACCGCTGGAGTTTCCCTAAAATAAATGGATTTAACAGTAGTCTCATTAACAACCTTTGACCTAAATCCAATATTTTTTACATTGAACTAATCTAATTGTCCTTCAGTGTCTAAGAAATCAAACCAAAAATTTAAATTCTCAGGATGCTCAAACACATCCTTATGCCAATATCTTTTGTTTGCTTCAACATTATTTTCATAATAAAATTCTTTTAATTGTGATTCTAACTCTTGTTTTTTCTTAAGCTTTTTATCTCTTTCTACTTCATATATTAGAATTTCATCCTTCGCAGCATTTAGGGCCTCTGCGTTAGAAGGATTATCAATTATATTTTGTAAACGATTAATTTCAGCGTCTAGAGTACTAGTATCACAATTATTTAATTCCTCTTGGATAAAAGGATTATATAATTGACGCCAAAAACCTTGTAAATCAATATAATATTTTTCATAACCAGTTTGTCCAGTAGGGCAAGAAACTGGATTAGCTTCCATTATACGAATTTCAAAATCATCTAATACATTATATTTATAATAATCTAAAGCCATTTGATAAATAATTTCTCTCCAATCATAATCATTACTAGAATAAACAATTGAAGTTTGACCTTTTAAGTTTGTATTATATTTTGCGTTGTAAGCTACAACCTATGGGTCATCATTAGCTACTGAAATTGTTGTATATGATTGTGGTTTATGATCAATAGCATATCGCAAATGAATAGGAATCTTCGCTCCTGCGGCACTAGAGCGTTCTCCCCAAATTGAATAATCATTTTTCAAATTCGCCAAATTGGGATTATTACTTAAAGCAGTGAAAGATTCATCATTATCAAAAATATAAGCATTAGCCGTAGTAGTTGCTATATATTCTATAATATCTGACTCTTCTCCTGTTGGAGTCCACATGGTAGAAATAAAAGATTTTTTCTTTTGGAAAATAAACTGTCCATCAGTATTATAAAAATATTCAAACTCAACAAGCATATTTTTAATTTTATCTAAAACTGAAGTAATGCTTTCACCAACATTAGCTACTAAATCACCAGCATAAATTAAATCACTAATACGGTATCCCGCAGTCTATCCATATTCAATTTTAGCAAAAATATATGGAGTATAAGTATTACCATCTTTAAAGTAAACTGGTTGTGGGTTATGATCAGTCCCTCCAGGAGGTTCAACAAGAATGTCTAAATGGTCGATATCAATATCTTTTAATTTAATGGCAGTATAATTATTTCCATTTTTAGTATATAAAGTTAAATTATCATTCTCCATAATCATATTATGATAAATTAAATTTTCTCCATCATAATTACGATAAAGATACATTGGAGTATCATAACGATATTCTAAAAGCTCTAGGCCGTAAGTGTCTAAGTCATTAATGATAATATTGTGTAATGGCTCTCCGGCATATGTATGTACCATATTACGGATAATATCAGCAATGGGTACTTTATTTATATGCCATACACCATTTACATCTTCTTCTTCAATAACTCCAAAATCAATAGTTGCTTCTAAAGAACCTCCTATTTCGCCATTTAATAAACACATTTTATCTTTACCGTTGATTGAAATTGTACAAGAATTTGTATTTTCAGAAGTATTAAAAGTGGTTAAAATGAAAATACCTTTATTAAACCAAATAATGTCTGACATTTCTGGATCAACTTTATTTTTTATTCCAATTTCCAATTTAAATTTACTATCTAAACCCCAATAGTAATGGTTATATTTAAAGTTCTGTGCGGTAATTGTTAAAGAGCAAGAACGTCTAATAGCAGAAGAACCATCAATATTAATAGAACCGCCTGTTACACGTCCCTCTATTGTTTCAAGAGGAAGTTCTGAAAAAGATAAAACAGTTATTCGAGCATAAATTTCTCTATTTTTATTTTCATGCAATTCTTTTAAAAATTGCTTATAACTATCTTCATATCTCATTTAAAAACCTCCTTATGACACGCTCTATTGGAAATAGGAAATATCAATATCTAATCCATTACCGCATTTAAACTCTGACAAAAAGCCACAATTACGATACACTTTTCCTTCTGGCGTATTGATAATCTCAATGTCTTTATTATGACTTGAAACCTATATAATTGTATTAACATTTGATACATCACTTTGAGACAAATTCTTACGTTTTCTAAAATATATATATTGAACTTCTCCCACTTTACCATTAGTATTATTTAAATAAGATAAATAATCAAATAAATGAGTAGAAGTATCAACGTACTGAGAGTTCCAATTAGCAGATGAATATAAGTTAGTAATTTTTTTTGAGGTCAATGACGTAGATGAATAGCCTTTATATGTACGCCAATTTGAATAGTTACTTAAATTACCAATAAAATCAAAGTCTAAAATTGCCATACTTAAAGATAAATTATCAAGACTATTAAATTCAAATGATTTACAAGAAGGAATTTCAATCGTTCCATAAGCATCTGAAGTATATGTTTGATTTGCTCCATTTACATTAGCAGTAATTGACATTAGTGGAATCATGTTGGAAATTACAACATTATTCATTGTTTGATCACTATCAGCACATGATACTTTTTTCCCTTCAACGATAATTCCATTATGAGGAGTTCTTACAACAGTTAAATCTGTTGTTATATGATAGCTTTCTAAATTAACAACCTCATCAATATTCAAATACTTTTGTTTCTTTAAGTTTTCAAAATTATATTCCATAGCTTCATAGGCGGTACAAGAAAATGTATGAATCATTCTGCTGAGAGTATCATTTGGAGACATAGAAATATTAAGTAAACGTACAATGTAATTACCCTCACCTGGAGATCGAAATAGCTTTAACTCTCCATTCTAAAGCCATCTTAATACCTCTAACTTAAATTCTCGTTCTGCCCCAACATTTTCTGCTGTTAATTGAGTGCGTCCAACACTTACTACTCCCTATTGATTATTTGGCGTATGCTATCTAACAATTTTATTACCCTATAAATCAGTAATAAACAATTCATTATCATCCATTAACATACTAATTAATCCTGAGATAGGAAATTCTTTATAAGATACAGAACTATTTCTAAAGAAGAAAGGAAACTGACTTCCAATAGTATCAACTTTACTTTCTAACATTGTATTTTTAAAAGAAGTTACTTTAGGATTAAATCTAATTTTCAATTGTCTTTTACCATCAAATAAAAACATATCTTCAAAATCAGCCATTATCTTTTTATTTTCACCAATAATATGCCCAGTACAAATTTCATTATCATTTTTCATTTGAATAGCATAAGAATATTCAATACCTTGTTCAATAGTAAAATCTTTCCAAATTACAATTCCATCTGGGGCATTAGCAACTGTAAATTCAGTAATTCGATGCCATATTTCAAAATTATCTTTGCTAGAGCTTCTACTTAAAATAAAATTACCATATAAATTATCACCTTTCATAGCCACTTCAATATATCCATCATCTTTACATAAAGTCGACTATAAAGTCCCATCAAACCATTCTGGAGGTGGAATTAAATGATTATTAGTAATTCTATATAATGAAGTTGAAATTTCCATATCATTTAAAGTTTTTACTTTATATTCAATATTATAATTTTTACCAGGAGCCAAACTTTTTGTCGGAGTCCAAGTATCTATAGAACTTGTAATTGATTCCTCTTCATTATATTTATGAATAAGAATTCCGCTAGTTTCATACAAGTTACCATTTTCTTCGTACATATTAAAACAATAACTATACACTTTTTCATTTGAATCATCATTTTCATAATAACCTGTATAAGTGTATTTATTATTGTTATCAGAATTAATATTTAAATTTTGAATTGAAATGCTTGGCTAAGCTGTACATTTAATTGTTGCCGCACTTGAATAATAACCAACTGTATTGTCGGTACCGATAAAAGCTAATTGAATTTTATAATATTGACCCATTTGAGGATTAAATGTATTTGTAGAAATACTGAAACTAGCAACTCCATTTTCTTTATCAATAGAGCTACTTTCTCCAGAATATTTTTCAACTCCAGAAGAAATAGATTTAATTAAAATTTTCATTTTATTAAATTCATTAATTCCCACAGAACGATTTAATTCAAACGGAATATTTAAAGAAAAGTTATTACCAGCGTAAAATGAAGGTAATTTATTATTCAAATGAGGGGGATTTAATTTTGCCATATAAATACTCCTTTCTCTCTAAAAAATTAGGGATATAGAATAAAATTTATTCTATATCCCTTATCATTTTATTCTTCAATCATAAATAACATAGCTTCCATCTGAGCAGTTGTTAAACTGACATCATCAGTTAAACTATCAATTTTAATCATGTAAATATTTACGTCCTAGGTTAAAGATAATAAATCATTAATTTCTTTATCAGCCTCTTCTACCTATTCCTTAGATAAAATATATTGAGTTCCATCTTCTGACAAAGACCCATAGTGTTGAATAATATCCATTCGAGAATTTTCAATATCCTGACCCAATGATAAAATCTAATTTTTATTTTTTTGTAAATAAAAATTAATTTTCATTGGTAATCTTTGACTATTATCTTTAAAAGCTTCACTTAATGCTAAAGCATGATTATAAATTTCTTTATTTGTTAATTGCATATCCTTTTTCTCCTTGTTTTTATTACCATCCATATACACGAACAGTATGACTGTGATCATCTGTTGTTGAGCATGTACAATAAGCACTATTACTAATTTTTGATCCAACAGCAGATAAAGTTGTATATCCATAACTCTCTATAATTTCTTTAACTCTTGCTTCAGTTAAACCTGCGGGAACTGTAACATACATTTGTCCACTACTATTTAACTGTACCGCACGGTTATTTCCACTTGTACTATATCCTATTTTTACAACACCATAATTGCTTGAACTTGCTGTGGAAATGGTTGTATAAAGGTTTCCAGAACTAATTGAAACTTTATACTAACGAGCTGTCGCATCGGTAGTATATCCTGTTTTTACAACGCCATAATTATCTGCTGAAGCAGTATTAATAGTTGTATAAAATTTATTATTACTATCTTTTTTAATAGCATAATTTCGACTTGTGGCATCAGTAGTATAACCAGTTACGGTTGTCCAAGCACTGGTGTGTTTACTAGAGTTTGTTAACATTAAGAAATCTCCATTAGTTCCCTTTGAAGAAGGAGTAGTTAAATATGTTGAAGATCCTGAGTCAATAGTAGATGATTTTCCGTTCCAACCAACTAATATGCCGTTTCGAAAAGTCATTTTGCCAATGTCCATACTATAAGGGGTGTCAATATTTATTTCAGTACTTACATCAGGATCACCAAAAGCTTTCATACCGCCAACATATAGAGAAGCACCAATATTTAAACTACCACCAAGATTTAAACTATATGTATTGTTTGGAACTGTCCCTATGGCAGTATTACCTATTAAAACAGTATATCCGTTTACATATAAATCATAAGTAGTTGATGGTGTAACATTAATACCAATATTACCAGTAACACTTACTTGACAAGTTGAAGTAAAAGAAGCTGATTTTGTAACTTCTAAATTTGTAATAGTTGTTTGTCCATTTGCTCCAACAGTCCAATAATCACTAGAAATTCCACCTCCACCAAGAGAGACACCATTACCTGTTAAAGCACTCGGTGTAATTGTCCATCCACCAATAGAACCTGATGTAGCACTAAAACTACCATCTTCTTTAACAGAAAATCCGTCACCAATAGATAATGAACCACCAGTAATTACAGCACCATCAATCGAACCACCTTTAATTTTTCCTGCGGTAATAGAAGCGCCATCTATAGTTCCTGTTGAAGAGTTTAATGTAACTCCTCCTCCTGTTAACGTCTCTTTACCAATAGTCCAACCACCTATGGTACCATTTTCACACTTTAAGGTCGTAGCAGTAATATTACCAGTTATTTGAGCACCAGTACAGTATAAAGTACCACCTTTAGTAACTCCAAAATTATCGCCTGCTTTCAATACAAGACTTACAGATTCATTTCCAGCAACATTAAATGATTTTGCGGTATCGCTCAAATACACATCAGTAGATTCTAAAGTAAATTTTGTAGATTTTAATGAAAGTTCTCCTTCGGCTGTAAATGTAATATGATTATTAGTATCGCCTAATCTAAAATAATAATCTTTTTTATCATCAAGTGGATGACTATTTACATACAATCCTTTATCATCATTCCAAGCATTTAATTCAAATTTTGCTGCCCACATTTTTCCTTCATCGAGATTTAAATATAAGCCTTGAGTTGGTTGAGTAACAATTTCATATGTATATAATGGTCTACCATACTTGTCTTCACTACCATCAATTTGTTTAAGTTTACCAATTGCTCCATCCCAATTATTAGAACGAAGAATTCCAGTAGACATATAAGTGGCATTGATATATAACTCATTGCGACCAGATGGAGTTTCCTCTCCTGGTAACAACCAGATACCAACCATTTTTTGACCATCATCTTGAGTAATTAATCTATCAAATACTTTATCTTGGTCTAAATAAATATCATATTTCTCTTGTTCTGCGGCGATAGTATCTACAGTATCCTGTGGGGCAGGAGACCACTCTGTTGCTATACTACCATATTCTAATTTAGCATGCCATAAAGCAAAATCATTTTCGCATTCAAAAGAAATTGCTAATTCACTAATTTCCTCTGGTGTTTTAAACGTATATTCAAAACGCACCCACTCTGAATTAGTAAAATCAACTATATTTTTACCTTCAGACCAAAGAGGAGTAGCGATATTATCATTATTAAAAACAATATTTAATGTTTTATCACCAGTATTTCCAATGCCAATAACATAACCTGAAATTGTATAAAATTCATTTGAATTAACTTCAACAAACTAAGAAATAGATCTTGTTTTATTACTTGCGGTAACTGCCAAATATAAATCTTTTTCTTTTTGTTTATTTATTTCAGTATATGTCTCATTTGGGTAAGAACCTGATAATAAAATTCCATCTTTAACCTACCACTCTAAAGATGGTAAAGAATTCCATCTTTCCTCTGGAAGCGGAGGAGTTCCATTGTTGTTACAATAATTTTCATAATCTTCATAAGTATTCCGTTTAGCTACATCCCAATCAAATACTGGGCTTCCGTCCACCTTTTTCTAAACAATATACTCTTCTTTTTCTCCGTCTTCATTTGTAACAATCTTTGTTTCCATAACTGGAACAGCTCTCTGTGGTTGTGTCTATCTTAATAAATTTACTCCACCTAATTGGCCAGTTAAAGATAAGCTGTTTGCTCTTATTTCTAAATCTCCTTCTTTAGAGAAAGAAACATAGCCAGGAGTCATAACTCCATATTTTTCTTCATCTTCTTCAGTATAATCAGTATGTGAGTCATCAATATGACTTCCATTATTACCGATTCTAAAGAAGTATCCTTCATCAGGAGGGCTGCTGTTTAAATAAACATTATTACTTGTAACTTTAAAATTATAAGCATCAATATGTCCATTTTGTAAATCAATCGCTAAACCATCTTTTCCAGCATTTAAAGTTACTGCTCCTGTAGGGTCGCCGTTTTCATCGACTTCTTCTACAAAAGGTTCAACTATATAATTGCCCTCATCATCTTTATCAAAACTATTCAACCATTTTTGAGAGTAAATTAAACTATTGTTTCCATCAAATAAAATTCGACCAGCAGTAGATTTACCAATAAAAGCTTTACCATTAACGCCAAAATAAAAACTTTGTGCTCCATCATTAAAACCATAGATACCTAATCCATCAGCATTATAGCTATCAAAATTAGCTCCGGCTTCAATATCGCCCATTAAAACACCTTCAAACGTATTGTTTTCTGTTTTACGGCCAGCACCTAACATAGTAGATAAAATTGTACCATTTGCTTCATCAATTACAAATTCGCCATTCCAATCATTTAATGTCGAAGAAGCATATTGATTTTGTGTAATTACAATTGGTTGAGTCCATACAATGTCTCCTCCAACTTTACACTAAGCAACGGGTACATAAAATATAGAATTATCTTCATATGTATAATACATCGGAGCAGGAGTGATTGTATTATCACTATTTAGAATTGGCATATAAGATTGAATTATATCATCATCAGATACAATTTCACCTTTATTGTTATAATAAATTAATGACCAGCTTTGGTTTTCTACCATGACATCTTGTTCATATGTAGAATTTTCTTCATCTGAAACATATTTAGAATAAAGCTTAAATGGCTCTTCATTTAAACGACTTAATACACCTTGATTATTATAAACAATTGTAGTAGGTCCTGAAATATAATAATTTTCATTAGAGCTATAAGCAACTGGATACAGCGTACTTAATGTAATAACTCTATTTTCAGTTTCAGTTTTTCCTTGAGTTAAATAAGAAACTTTGGCATTTACAATACCAGAATATTTATTGTTATCAGTTGAATTACTAACATTTAAATTTTTAACTTCACTATCTTCTATATCAGTTAAAACTAATGAAGTCGCTGGATCAGTATTGACATTATTGCGAGCATGCCAATTAACTTTTAAATTATAAGTATTAATTTCATCAGGATCTTCATCTTCATCTGATACAAAAGATTCTTTTAAAGGAATTAAAGTTCCTTCTGCGTTTCGTAATGAAACATTTAAATCTAAACTTTCTGCAGGTAAAATAGCTATTTGAGTGGAAGCAGGGGTAATTACAAAAGTATATTTTGTACCATTACTTCCAAAAGTACTAAATGTAAAGAAAATTTCTCCTTTAACGATACGCTCTTCGCCGTTTTTACCATGAACATGAGCTTCAACTAAAATTGTATTATTTTGTGCGCTAGGCTCATAAAATGGTTTAATTTTATAAGCAAAATGTCTATCTGCTTCATTAATGCTTATAATTGTATCTTTTGCGGCAGTTCCATCTGCGTTGTAAATGATATTACCGTCTGAGTCTATTGCGTCAACCTCTTCAGAGGTGTATTGAATGTTTTTACAAAAATATACATAACCACTTTTACTAAATTGAGTTGGTTCTTCGGCATTAATATCAGTATGAAAATTTAAGCTATCTACAAGATATTGTTCATCATAAGTAAGCATTGTAGAATTAGTTGGCACATACCAATAAATAGTGGCATCAGCTAAAGCTTCATCGCCACTTAGTAATCCATTGTATGAAACTCTTAACTAACGAGATCTAGATTCATCAGCAATATTCACTAAATCAAAAGCTGAAGTATAAGATTGATAATGGTCTTGTGAATAAGCACCATGTTCAATGACTAAAGTGTCACTAGCATCAACTGCGAATTCAGCCGGGATTTGATCAGCTTCAGAATTTAAAAATACTAAAACATTACTATTAATCTAAATATGATTATAAAATAATACTGCCTAATAACGCTCTTCTGTGGTACACGGATCCATTTTTCGCTCTAAGAGCTAAGGTTCTTCTGGACTAGCTGGGAAATAATATATTGTCTTTCCATCTTCTACCACAGATTCTCCAATAGTGGTTGGTAAACCGATATTTGAAATTGTATTATTATTTATATCAACTTGAATACGTTCCCACTTGTCTCCTAAAAACATTCCATATTTATAATCATCGCTCTCATAATCTGGAATGTACTTTTCATTGTATCTATACCAATAAATACAATATCTATTATGATAATTCGATAAATCTTTCTCTGCGTATGGGATAAAACTATTAGCAGTTTTATTTTCATAATTTTTCAATGAATTTTCTTTAGTTTCGCTTAATAAATTCTACACCTGCTCTAATAAAGTCTCTATCGCGGTAATTGCTTTATTGATTTTTGGTGAATATGAGTCATACACTCCACGATAACCACCTAATGGTTGATCGGCAGCAGTCTACTCATCCATACTTGTTAAAAATTCTGTAACGACATTAATTCCATTATTAATAGCAGAAACGAAAGTTTTAAAATAACTATCATTTTCTAAAGTTATTTGTATATCTTTTGAAGCTTCAACATTCCACGCTTCATTCCATGCTTTAGTATGTTCAACTTGATTTTGACTTTCATAAGCATATTGAAGAACATTGCTATAACGTTCAGCCAATCTTTGGGCAGATTGTTCCGCAATTGAAGCATATTGAACTAATTTTGCTGATTGAGTCGTATTAGTTGTCTCATCAGTATAAGAAGAAATAATTGGTTTTAATTCATCTAATAAAGTTGTATCACCAAGAGAACGACTCATAGATTGTAAATTATATACCAAATCAGAGGTTGAAGTTGCTGAGCCTGTTAAAGACTCATAGGTAGCTTTTAACAAAGGTTTTGCTTCTTCAATATCTGCGGCATGCCCTAATCCCGCTTCATCAGTTGGGATACCTGGCTTGCCCTTTTGGTTAATTAAGCGCACTTCGCTATACTCTTCTTTTAAATAGGTAATTTCATCATATTGTTCGATACTATTTCCATTAACTTTAATTACACCGTCACTAAAACCAACATATTGATTGTTATCATTTTTATTCTGCCAAATTAAACCAATGGATTTATTGTTATATTCATCTCCACTGCCATTTGCGTAATGATAAGTGACTGGATCTGAAGTATAAATCTTTAAAGTATTATCTTCAATTTGAGTTAAATCACTACCAAAACCAATAACAATATTTTTAAAATTAATATCGTTTTGTCCGATTTGATTACCTGTTTTATCAATGAAAGGATTAGCAATTTCTATCATTTCTCCATTTTTAACATCAAACTATCTAGCTTGATAAATAGATAAAATAACTTCTGTTACAATCCCCTCTGAGGCAATTAAAATTTGTTTTGCCTAATGAGAATCAATTTTATATGAATATGGATTTCCGAACATTTCACTGCTATCAAAGGTCATAAATTTTCTAATACGTTCATTACTATTAGCCGATGGACTGATATACAGTTCCAATAAAAGACCGTAATTGCCAGCAACAGCATCAAAATAAGTTTGAAAATCACCCTATAGAGTTATAACATTATATATACCATTAGTTTGTAAAGTATAATAATCACTATCTTCGGTAATTTTTGTATTCCAAATGGGCTATACATGAGTTGCTCCATTAGTCTGTAATGTCCAAGAATCAATCGTAGATAAAGTAGATTGGTTATCTTGCATTATAGTGTCTAATGGTGGAGTATAAGTTAATGGAACATCGCTCTAACCATCACTATACTTTCCAGCAATAAATTTTTTCTAACTCCAATCGCCATTAAGAATGGTTACACGTACCTAATCATCAACTCTATACGCAGTATCATTTGAATAAGCATCAAAATTTATAGTACCATCTGAAACAATATAATGACCTTGTGCTTTATCACTATCATCTATAATTGTAGCAATAATTGTTTTATCATAAGATAAATCATTTAACCTTTGAGTTAAAATAATGTCCACTGATTGAAAAAATTGCTCAACATCAAATGCCATATTCTCACGTCTCCTTTCTCTCCTTAATCTATTATACTATAAAATTTTAGAAAAGTCAATTATTTATATTGGGCCAAATAGAAAAAGGGCAGATTATAATTTCTTATAATCTGCCCCATAATTTATGTTATATTATTTGCGATTTGCGTATTGAGAAGCTCTATTAACTAAATTATTAAATGCTTCCTCAATTTCATTTCTATCAGTTACTCCAGGGAAAGAAGCTTCTATGCGAACATTTTGTTCTAAAGATCCATTGCTTCCAAAATTACTATAAGTAGGAGTGTGTAATAATCCTCCTAATTGAGCACTATTACTATATAGATCAATTGTAGAAATAATTTTATCTAAGATATCCATACTCGCCAATAGATTCTCCGTATCCTGAGCATTTAAAACTAATTCTTTTTGGTGTAAAAATGCTAATTTTCCATAAGAGCCTGGCCAATCACCAGTGTATCCACCAGTAGATAAACCATATTTTTTATGTAATACATCAGCATTTAATTTAGCTCCATCATTGGTCCATCCAATCCAGTAGTCGCCTTTATAGCCACCATTGCTATTATAAGCTTTATTAAATGCCTATTGCATTTTTTTCTACTCGGCTGAACCATAAGCATATGTTTTGCCAGAAGAATCTTTCCAAACACGTGATGAGCCATTACCACTAAAAGATATTGTTCCTGTCTGATAAGATTTTGCGTTCCCGCCACCAGAGTCTCCTCCATTGTCGCCTGATCCATTTCCTCCAGAGCCATTATTATTATCATTATTGTTATCATTATTATCATTATTATTGTCATCTGTATCAGGAGGATCAATTGGGTCAATCGGAGTTTCATTATTCTAAGCTGCTGTAACAGTAGCCATCAATTCTTCATATGTAGCAATAATGCCTTGTAAAGTTGAGCGTAAATTCGCATAACCGCCAGTTAAATTACTAACAGCAGTTAATTCATCTTGTAAAGCAGTAATTACACCTTTTTCACCATTGGTACCTAAAATAGTGTCTTTTAGTTCCTCAGATTTATCTGTAACTGTCTATACCTTCTAAGCAATATTGTCTAACCCTGTCTTTTTAGCAATATTTTCAACTTGTGTATACCAGTTATATAAAGACTAGGCGGCATCTCTAGCATAATCATCTACTTTATTTTTCCACTCTTCAGTACTATGTATCATGGAAGTAAAGTTTGAACTCCAAGCATCTTTAATAATTCTTGTATCCACTTCTACAGCAATACCATATAATTCCTAATAATTTTCTAATTGTTGATAATAATATTCTTGAGCAGCAAGAATTTGCTATTCGTATTCTTCTTGACTAGCAATTTCGCCATTGAAGTAAGCTTCACTAATAGAAGTTAATGTATCATACATTTCTTGCATAGTCTGACTATATTTTTCAGCATAACTATTAGCACCTTCTAGCCCAATATTATATAAAGAATTTTGTGCGTCTTCTAATTGCTATTGAGCCTACTCTAACTAATTTTGATCTGCTGTATAAACATAACCGAAATTACCTTCACTATCTCTCTATAAACGAACTGTTGATTTTGCCTATTGAGCTTCCTCTAAAGCAATTTCAGCTAATAATAAATCATATTTTGCCTACTGAATTTCTAATTCATATTTACTCAATTTGGATTTATTCTAAAGCTAATCTGTTTCTTTAATAAAATTCTTTAATCTCTATTTTGCTACAGTATTAGTTGTTTTATCAATTTCCTATTGAGCAGTACGCATTAATTTATTAGTTTCATAAATTTGATTAGTAGTAGTTAAATATTCTTCCTGTAAAGAGGCAGCTCGCTCTAGTTGTGTATTGATATAATCAAATGAAGTTCCACCAGTCAAAGACTACTCTAAAGTTTTTGCTAAAGAAGAAAGTTGATTTTCAACAACAGCTCTCATTGCTTCAGCCCAAGCCTCTGTTTTTTCTAACATTTCAGACTGAGCTTCCATAGCAGCAGATTCAGCAGCTTCCCACTCACGCTTATATACTTCAGCAGCCTCAACATTACCGCTGGCAACAGCGTCTTCATATAACTAACGTTTTGTTTCTGCTTCAGCTGCGTACATTTCAAATTCTGCTTCTGCTACAGCCAATTCGTTTTCAATCGTTTTAACCTGTCCCTCTAGTATTGTTCCAAGAGCTTCATAATCCTGCGATTTACCAAGAATTTCCATCATATTAGCATAGTG
>JAEIGA010005710.1_pt1 | contig 18959 bp, 18 predicted proteins | sample 9270691 | NCBI WGS metagenome assembly JAEIGA01 (sample SAMN17057246, study PRJNA624740) | gut metagenome | biome: biome; isolation source: fecal sample | host: Bos grunniens | place: China: Xizang | collected 2019 | reverse complement strand
TAGTGACCCAGTACCTCACTCCTATGCTCATTCTTCTTGTGAGCGGTCTGCTCTTTACTGCAGTATATGTATATATCGCTGCAAAGCATATCTTCAAGGAATACTGGTTTGAGAAGGCTATGTTCTCATGGGGCTGGTACACTGGAACCATGGCCATGGGAATGGCTCTGCTTAGAATTGCAGACCCTGAATCCCGCAGTCATTGTGTCGATCATTATGCTATCGCCTATATCTTCATTGCTCCGGTAGAAATCGCTCTCATCACTTTTGCTCCTATAATATTCAGCAGTGGATATGGTCTTGTCTTCTCGGCGGTCTGCGCAGTAGTCGGTCTGTCGATCATGAGCTATATGATTTACAATAGAAAGAGATCAAAGGAATGAAAAGAACCTTCATTATTCTGCTTGCTGTCCTGCTTTGCTGCACTGCCGCTTCAGGACGGAAAACGCCCAAGTCCAAGGTACAGAACGAGGGTGTAAGGCATATTGAGTCTTCATTTCAGGTATATGACGCCATGCAGAAGAAGATTCATGGCCTTGCCGAGCTCGGATACCTGGAATATGAAAGCAGTAAGCTGCTCGCTTCTCATCTTGAGGAACATGGCTTCAAGGTGGAAATGGGAGTGGCAGGTATCCCTACTGCTTTTGTCGCTACTTATGGTAATGGCGGACCGGTAATCGGTATACTTGCAGAATATGATGCATTGCCGGGAATGTCCCAGGATACTGTTTCGTTCAAGAAGGCTGTTGTCGAAGGTGCGCCAGGACATGGCTGCGGCCATAATCTTTTGGGTACAGCTTCTGTCGCTGGTGCTGTCGCCATATCTAAATGGCTTTCAGAGGGCCATGAAGGCACAGTGAAACTCTTTGGCTGTCCTGCAGAAGAGGGTGGCGGTGGAAAGGCTTATATGGCCAGAGAAGCCTGCTTTGACGGAGTTGATGCCGTTCTTGACTGGCATCCGGATGTATGCAATCTCGTAAATACTGAAAGCGGTCTTGCCAATGTTCAGATGCGCTTTATCTTCCACGGAAAATCATCACACGCATCCAGTGCACCGGAGAAGGGTCGCTCTGCTCTTGATGCGGTTGAGGCATTCAACTATATGATGAACCTCATGCGTGAACATGTTCCTGATGGAACAAGAATACATTATGTCATCACAGATGGAGGCAAGGCTCCTAATGTTGTTCCCGATAGGGCAGAGGTCCTGTATTATTTCAGGAATGCCGGCAGGGATGTGGTCGCAGAGCTTAAGGAAAGAGCATTGAAGGCTGCAGAAGGTGCTGCTATGGGAACAGGAACCACTATGGAATATGAAGTGGTTTCCGGTAATTTCGAGAGACTTTATAATGAAGCCTTCGCCAAGGTGCTCCAGAAGAATCTTGAGGCTGTGGGAGGTGTCATCTACGATGAAAGAGAAAGACAGTTTGCCATTGATATGCTCAAGGCATCCGGAACAGAAGATCTTTCTGTGCTTGAGAAACCTGCCATGGTTCTTCCACTCGGCAGTGATTATCCGACTTTGAAAGGAGTTTCCAGCGATGTGGGAAATGTTACATGGGTTGCTCCGACTGCAAGCTTCAGAGGTGCAGCATTTGTTCCAGCCGGTCTTGGACATTGCTGGCAGTTCACATCAAGCGGAGGTACTACAATCGGAACAAAGGCTGTTATGAATGTTGCCAAGGTTATGTTCTTTACAGCATATGATCTATATACATCTCCTGAACTTCTTGAAGATATAAAGAAGGAGTTTGATGCTTCGAGGGGCCCTGATTTCAAATTCCAGCCTCTGATCGGAGACCGAAACCCACCATTGGATTACAGAAAATAAACATTTGCTTAACCAAAATCGAACAGATATGAAGAAGTCACTTATTATGATACTCGCGGCGCTGATCTGCCTGGTATCGTGCAAAAATGCAGAAGAGGTTTCTGAAAACAAGACTTATCCTATGTTCTGGACCTGGCTTGAGGACCTTCCTGGTGTAGATATGGAAGCGTCTTTCAAGGCTATGCATGAGGCTGGAATTGATGGTGTGATGCTCCATGCAGTTACACCTGAGGACTATAAGAGAGACATCGAGATCGCCAAGAAATACGGTATAACAGTATATGCTTGGGTATGGACCCTTAACCCTCCTCGTCAGGACCGTCCAAGAATGATTGAGGAGCATCCTGATTGGTTTGACGTGAACAGGAATGGACAGAGTCTTTCTGAATTCAAGGCTTATGTCAATTCGTATAAATTCATGTGCCCGGTGCTTCCTGAAGTTAAGCAGAATATGGTGGACAGAATCAGTAAGCTCTGCGAGATTGACGGAATTGAGGGTATCTGTCTCGATTACTGTCGTCTTGTCGACGTGGTTCTCCCTGTTTCTCTCAGTTATAATTACAAGATCAAGCAGGATGGTGAGGTCTTCCCTCAGTGGGACTTTGGTTATCACCCTGCAATGCTTGAGGCTTTCAAGGCTGAATATGGATATGACCCACGTGAGAAGGAAGATCCTTCACGCGATCCTGTATGGTGGCAGTTCCGTTGTGACAAGGTCACAGAGTGCGCTAATCTCATGGCTCAGACAGTAAGAAAATATGGTAAGGTTGTTACTGCTTCTCCATTTGCAACACCTAAGGTGGCTTCGTTCATGGTAGCGCAGGATTGGGGTAAGTGGGATCTTGACATCGTCTTCCCTATGCTTTATACCGATTTCTATACTCAGGAGCCTGGATTTGCTTATGACGGTACTATCGAGAACAACAGGGACAAGAACCCTGATACAGTTCTTGGAGTAGGACTTGATACTGAGCTTGGAGGCTCTCCTGAAAACATCTTCAGCAAGATGGACGGTGCTTTCAAGGCTGGTGCTCAGGCTGTTTCACTCTATACGATTGCCGGACTCAATACTCCTGAACTCCGTGCCCGTTTCAAGGAGTATGCTGATAAGATGCGAGCTGTAAGAGCAGAGAACGGTGGAAAGGTGCCTTATGAGAAGAAGACAGAAATGGATACAGATCCATTCAAGCGTCCTGCACTCATGGCTGTTGTAGAGAGAAATATGCAGAGACTGATTGCCGGTGAGCCAATCCACGAGAAAAGCGTGAACGGAATGGTTCCTGATGATCCTACAAAGGTTTATCCTGCTATGGATCTTACTGATTACGAGCTCGTGAAGGAGAATGAAAGAATAAAGGTATACAATGTTACAGACAAGGTAAGTGGAAAGACTTTCGAGGTCGTATTCATTGTTTATGGAGAAGTGATTTCCGGTTGGGATGTCCGTCCTGTAAAGTAGTGCCGGTTTAAATAAGTAGTTGTTAATTTTAGTGTTTCAGGCCTGCTGCATTGGTTGCAACAGGCCTGAATTCCTTTATTGGGGATATAAAAATCTATTTGACCATTTCCATGCCGACCTTCATACCGTCATACTGACCGGCGAGGGTGCTTATTGTCTTGAGTGTAGCATTGCTGCTTGTAGCACTGAGCTTTCCGATAAGCTCAAGAATCTTGTCTGCCTTGAATTTGAACTCCTTGCCCTTGAAAGTAGTGCTGAAAGACTGGTCTTCGTTGAATGTGAATCCGAATGCTCCGGAGTAGTTCCAGCTACCTGATTGAGAATATTCTTGAGCGACTGTGCTGATGCAGTATGAGCGCAGATATTATACTTTAAGGAAAACGTTCTTCTTATACAGGAAATACATTGCGAGCCAGCATACTCCGAGGAAACCAGCCTCCGATACCACTTTAGCCCAGTTTTCCGGCATCATTCCCATTACTCCGCCGAGGAAGAAGTTTACTATATGCCTTACATTGACTATGCGGGCAAACATGTATATGGTAATCGAGTTAAGACCGACTACACGGAAAAAGAGAGTCCATTTTGTATGTCCCTTGACATCGATGATATAATAGAACAGCGCCATCATGGCAAGGCTGTATGAGCCTACTACGAGAACGAACGAGCTGCTCCAAAGCTTCTTGTTGAGCGGGAAGTCGATGCTCCAGAGAAGTCCGACAAGGAGAAGGGCGATAGCTGCCAATCCCATATAACCGGCCTTCTTTGTACCGCTTATCTTTGACTCCGGAAGTCTGATGAATTCTCCGGTGAATATGCCAAGCATAGCTGTCACCACAGCCGGGAGTGTGCTGAAAAGTCCTTCCGGGTCGAAGCTGTTTTCGTTGTAGATAAGTCTTCCCGGAGTGATCATTCTGTCCACCCAACCGACAATCGAACCTTCCATGCTGAGGGGATCTCCGCCCGGAACGTCAGGAGCCGCGATGTTGGTGACTATAAGCCAGTAGGCAATCAGAATGACTGCGGAAATCAGGGCTCTTGCCTTCGTGTTGAAGTTTATATAAAGCAAGGCCGCGATTCCCCATGCCAGACCTATGCGTCCAAGAACGCTGCATACTCGCATGGTCTCAAAGTCCAGTTTGAAGAATCCGTTGTAGACCATTCCGAGGAATATGAGTATAAGGGTCCTGCGGATGATCTTTGCGTAGATGCTTTTTCGTGGTAGTCCCGTAGAGAGCTGCTTTGCGTAGGAAAACGGAAATGAAACTCCTGCTATGAAAAGGAACAGCGGGAAAATGGTGTCATGATGAGACAGGCCGTTCCAGCTTACGTGCTTCATGGTCTGATGAAGCCATGATTCGCTTCCTTCCGGAAACAGGCGGCAGATTGCCATTATAAGACCAGAAAGACCGCTGATGAAAAGCATGTCGAAACCCCTCAGGGTATCAAGCGACATGAGTCTTTTGCTCTTGTTTTCCATATAAGGTGCAGATTATTCGATATTCCATCCCTGTGCTTTGATCGGCAGCTCAACGCCGTCCGGTGTAACGACAGCAGCTCCTACTTCAGGCTTGGCAAGATGTCCGATCACATCGAATGTCTGGAAATCATGTCTGAACTTGTCATGTTTTCCGATAGGAATAGTGAACAGAAGCCTGTAATCCTCGCCACCGTTGAGGGCAGCTGAAATAGGATCTATATTGAACTCTTTACCGATATCGAAGGTCTTTCCTGCGAACGGAAGCTTATCTACATAGATCTTTGCTCCCATTCCGCTGTCTCTGACAAGGCGGCGTACTGCATCACCCAGACCACGATTCACAAGATAACCGTGTGACGGCATGATTTCAGCGTCTTCAAGCTGGCTCACAGTCTGAGGATGAAGCTGTGGCTTCAGATATGCGCCGACAAGATGCTTATAGTCTTCAAGCTTAGGCTGAGCCTTTGCGTCACCGCTCTTGATGAATTCTCTTTTCTCCTTTTCCAGAATCTGGAAGCCGAGATAAGCAGCTCCGAGATTGCCCGAAACGCAGATAAGGTCCATACTCTTGGCCTCAGCTCTTCTCTTTGCCATCAGAAGTGATGTCTCTCCTGTAGCGGATACGCTGATCGTAAGGCCGTTCGGCGAAGGAATCAGATCAAGGTCGACCTGCCTGTAACCATGCTCCTGAGCAGCTTTTACTGCACCTGTCCACACTTCCTTGATCTGGGCAAAGTCGAGTTTCGCCGAGATTCCCAAGCGTATGCTCAAGCTGCGGGGATGCGACATGTCTGCATAAAGTTCGCCTGTCACAGCCACTACGCATTTGTATCCAAGGTGCTTGAGAGGGAAATAGACCAGATCGAAATCCATACCCTCGATGAAGGTACGGGAGTGGGAAGAAATGACAGCCTTGCCGTCAGTTTCGAATCTGTTGCTCTTGAATGCTTTGTAAGGAGTTCCTTCGTAGAGTTTTGCTATAGCATCTATTCTGCCGAGGCTTGAGAATGTATCTTCAGTCATTTTTATAAGTATTTGACGCAAAATTAATATAAAAAATGCTAATTTTGTCATGATGCAGATGTATATGCTGACCATATATGACTATTAACCATTAATTACTGAATATGAAAAGAATTCTTTTATTTGCCTTGGCCGTTCTTATCGCTTTCCCTCAGATGAGCATGGCACAGAAGAAGTCAGAAGGACTTAAGGTTATGTCTTATAACATCAGAATGGGAGTTGGTGAAGATGGTACCAATTCTTGGAAGTACAGATGGCCTGCTACTATAGCGATGCTCGAAGAAGTAAAGCCTGATGTGTTCGGTGTGCAGGAAGCCTATGACTTTCAGGTGAAGCTCGTTTCGGAGTACGCCCGTGACTACAAGTGCGCAGGTGTCGGCCGCGAGGACGGTAAGAAAGAAGGAGAGCATATGTCGATCTTCTGGAACAAGAAGACAGTCAAGATGATCAAATGGGGTACTTTCTGGCTTTCAGAGACTCCGGAAACTCCTTCAATGGGCTGGGATGCAGCTTGCTTCAGAACTGCAACATGGGCTCTCATGAAGGACAAGAAGACCGGCAAGAAGTTCTATTATGTGAATACACACCTTGATCATGTAGGAGCGATGGCTCAGAAGAACGGTCTGAAGCTCATCGTGGACAGAATTGCAAGCATCAACCCTGAGGGTTATCCTATGGTTCTAACTGGTGATTTCAATGTACGTCCTGACAATCCATGCCTTTCTGATCTCGACAAGATCATGACAAGCACAAGAAAGATCGCAAAGAAGACTGACAACAAGGGTACATTCAACGGTTGGAGAAAGGATCGTGAAGGTGGCGTGATCGACTACATCTATGTATCCGGCTTCAGCGAGGTTCCTGTATATGAGACAATCACAAAGGAATTTGCAGGTAAGCCTTTCATTTCAGACCACTATCCTGTAATGTCTGTCCTTATCTTCTAATAAGAAGACATATAACTCATACTTATAACAAAGACTGGAATCAGATCCCGGCGGCATTGGCTCCCGAAAGGGGAGGGGACCGCAGACTTCTGATTCCAGTCTTTGTATATGTTATGTCTACTACTTCTTAAGCAGCTTCCAGGTGATGTTCAATGCGCGCAGCTCGTTAAGGAGTGACGCTGTGACGGCAACCTTGAACTTGCGCGAAAGGAACTCGATGTTCCATTTGTTTTCAGGATCATAAAGGAACATGGTAAGCGGAACCGTACCCTTGTTCCTCTTGATTATTCCAACAAGCTTTTCTCTGAACTCCTGTGAAAGCATAGGTGTAGAGAGCTGAATGGAGAAACCTTTGACATAAGTGTCTGTCACATTGCCCAAAAGCATCATATTCCTTGGCTTGAAGGCATAGTCAGAGGTCTTGCCCTTCGCTCTGTCTTCCGGCTTGATGAAATACTTCTCCTCAATCACACCCTCGATGAAAAGGGCACTGTGCAGCTTCTCATACTGCATGAAAGTCTCATGATCCTTGCCGAAGAAAGCGAACTCATAGCTTCCGCCATAATCTTCCACAGTCATTTTAGACATAGGACGGTTGGTCTTGGTATATCCCTCTGATTTTGCGGTCACAAAACCGGCGATGTTGACCTTCATCTTGTTTTTCTTTTCCTGACACTCGGCAACAAGGGTAGGAAGATCGGAAATCTGACAAGTCGTGAAGTTTTCAAGTTCAAATGAGTATGCATCAAGAGGATGTGAGGACAGATACATGCCCACAAGCTCCTTTTCCATCTGCAGCTTCTCAAGGATATCCTCCTCCACTGTCATTGTCGGCATCTGCGGCCTTTCCGGCTTAAGCTCCTCCACCTCTCCGAACAGAGAAACAGCGCTTTCCATGCTGTCCTTCTTGTAAAGCTCTCCGTATTTGAGCAGGATATCAAGGAAGGTATCTCCGTTACTGTTCGGAACGGTAAACATCTTTCTGCTTATTCCGAAGCTGTCGAAGGCACCGGAATGCAGAAGAGCCTCGAAAGCCTTTCTGTTCACAGAGCCGGCCATACGCTCCACGAAATCATAGATATCTTCAAAGAGACCGTTCTCCTCGCGCTCAGCAAGGATTGCTCGTACAATGTTGTCACCGAAGCCCTTGATACCTCCAAGACCGAAACGGATCTCACCCTGCTTGTTCACGGTAAATCTGGAATCAGACTCGTTGATATCCGGATTCAGAACCTTGATGCCGTTCTTCTTGCAGTCATCCATGATTTTCTTGATCTCATCCATATTGGAGAGGTTCTTGGTCAGGTTGGCTGCCTGGAATTCTGCAGGATAATGAGCCTTGAGCCAGCCTGTCTGGTAGCTCACCCAAGCATAGCAGGTTGCATGTGATTTGTTGAAGGCATATTTGGCAAACTCCTCCCAGTCCTTCCAGATCTTCTCGAGCACATCTCTCGGATGTCCGTTCTTCTCACCACCCTCGAGGAAGATGCCCTTGAGAGAGTTCAGGAGGTCGATGATCTTCTTACCCATAGCCTTTCGGAGGGTATCGGCCTGTCCACGGGTAAAGTTGGCAAGCTTACGGGACAGAAGCATTACCTGCTCCTGGTACACTGTGATACCGTATGTGTCCTGAAGAATCTCCTCCATGCCTGGAAGTTCGTATGTGATTGGCTCACGGCCCTGCTTACGCTCTACGAAGGCAGGAATATAATCCATTGGGCCCGGACGATAAAGCGCATTCATCGCTATAAGGTCTTCGAAACGGGTAGGCTGAAGCTTGATCAGCCACTCCTTCATTCCGGGCGATTCGAACTGGAACACACTGGTAGTGTCTCCACGGCTATACAGCTCGTATGCCTTAGGGTCGTCGATCGGAATCTTCTCGATATCGAACTCGATACCGTGACGTTTCTTGATGTTGGCCTGACATTCCTTGATGATGGACAAGGTCCTGAGTCCAAGGAAGTCCATCTTGAGCATACCTACCTCCTCAATATAGTGGCCATCGTACTGTGATACCCACACTTCCTCGCCAGTGAGCTTGTCATTGGCGATAGAGATAGGAATATATTCTGTAAGGTTGCTTCGTCCGATGATCATAGCACAGGCGTGGACACCTGTCTGGCGGATACATCCCTCCAACTTTTCCGCGTAGGTCAGTACCTCCTTTACCTGCTCGCTTCCGTTTTCCATTTCCTCCTTGAGGTCATGGTGCTTGATGCAGTTTCCGAGCTTCGGCTTCAGCTCCTTCTTCTTTTTCTTTCCTTCTTCGTCAAGAACAGGCTTTCCGTTCTCGTCCAGAACATCGATCTCGAACGGCTTGTCAGGAACAAGCTTGGTAAGTCTGTTGGATTCCTCGATAGAAAGGCGGCTTACACGTGCAACGTCCTTTATGGCTGATTTGGCAGCCATGGTTCCGTATGTGATCACATGAGAGATCTGCTCCTTTCCGTATTTCTCCTCGATATACTGGAACACTCTGTAACGGCCGTCATCGTCGAAGTCGATATCGACATCGGGCATGTTGATACGGTCAGGATTGAGGAATCGCTCAAAGAGGAGGTCGTATTTGATCGGGTCTATATTGGTGATCTTCAAACAGTAAGCTACTGCCGAACCAGCGGCCGATCCACGGCCAGGACCCACAGAAATACCCTCGCTGCGTGCTGCCGCAATAAAGTCCTGTACGATAAGGAAGTAGTCCGGGAAACCCATCTTGCATATGGTCTTGAGCTCGAACTCGATACGCTCTGCCTGCTCGTCGTTGAGAGTGTCACCGTATCTTTCATGAGCTCCCTTATATGTCAGATGACAGAGGAAGGCCACGGAGTTACAGAACTCCTCTCCACGTTCGTTTCCGTTCTTGTCGCAGCGTCCTTCATCAATGATGGACTTATATTTCTCAAGATGTGAATCTATATTTGCCATGAACTCTTCCGGAAGGTCGAACTTCGGAAGGATAGGGTCCTTGTCAATCTTGTATATGTCGATCTTGTCCGCAACTTCAATAGTGTTGCTGAGAGTCTCGGGATGCTCATAGAACATATCAAGCATCTCCTCCTCGCTCTTGAGATATTCCTGCTGGGTATATCTCATTCGGTCCGGATCATCGATATTTGCATTTGTGGTAAGGCAGATGAGTCGGTCATGTGCCGGGCCGTCCTCCTTGCGTGTGAAATGAACGTCGTTGGTTGCTACGACCTTGGTTCCTGTCTTTTCCGCAAGTTCGAAAAGGCCCTTGTTAGCCTCTATCTGCTTCTCATATACTTCCTGAGACTGACCCGGAATAAGAGTCTTATGCTGCTGAACCTCCAGATAGAAATCCTCGCCGAACACCCTCTTGTGCCATGCGATAGCTTCTTCTGCCGCCTTCATGTCGCCTGCAATGATGTTTCTTGGCACTTCTCCGGCAATACATGCCGAGCAGCATACAAGGTCCTGTGAATATTTCTCTACGATCTCGTGGGATACTCTCGGCTTTTCGTAGTATTTTCCCTCGATGTGACCGGTGGAAACAATCTTCATCAGGTTCTTGTAACCGTTGTAATTCTTGGCAAGAAGAATAAGATGGAAGTAAGCTCTATGATCCTTGTCCTTGAGCTTATGGTCATAATGCCTCGTGACGTAGATCTCACAGCCGATGATAGGCTTTACCTCCGGGAACTTCTTCGCTACCTTCAGAAATTCCTTCACACCATACATGTTTCCATGGTCGGTAATGGCCAATGCAGGCATGCCGAGCTCCTTGGCTCTCTCAAAAAGGCTGCTGATTGACGCCTGGCCGTCAAGGATGGAATATTGGGTATGTACGTGAAGATGGACGAAGGACATAGCTTATGATTTAAAGGGGAGCAAAGATACGGAAAATGCCTATATCAGTCAAAAATTATTAATTTTGCCGGGACAAAAAATGACCATGTCATGGCAAAGAAGACAGATAAGACAAATGCAGCCCGTCTCCTTGATAAGGCGGGTATATCATATAAGCTGATTCCTTACGAATTTGATGAGAATGACCTTGCTGCTCAGCATGTTGCAGATAGTTTGGGTCAGGATGTAGCACGTGTGTTCAAGACTCTGGTGCTTCATGGAGACCGAAGCGGTCACATCGTCTGCGTGGTTCCCGGAGACGGTGAAGTGGACCTTAAAGCCCTTGCGAAACTATCAGGAAACAAGAAGGTTGAGATGATTGCCATGAAGGAGCTTCTAGGAGTCACCGGATATATCCGCGGAGGCTGTTCTCCGATAGGAATGAAGAAGCGTTTTCCGACATATTTCCATTCTTCCGCCCTTTTATTCGATACAATTTATGTCAGCGCCGGAGTCAGAGGCCTGCAGATAGAAATCTCCCCCGCAGAGCTGATCAGCTTTGTCGGAGGAGAAGTCGGTGATGTCGCTGTTTTCAATGCTCTTTAAGCTCTGTTTTTGTGCAAACTAAAAAATATAGTTGGTAAACTACAAAAAATAGTTGCATGCGAATATTTTTTAGTTAACTTTGTTGCACAAACAGAAAAGTCATGAAGAAACTGACCAGAAAAGAAGAAGAGATCATGAATCTCTTCTGGGATAAAGGAGCGATGTTCGTCAAAGAACTGCTTGAGCTTTACGATGAGCCTAAGCCTCATTTCAATACGCTCTCTACAATGGTGCGTACGCTTGAGGCGAACGGTTTTGTAAGCCATAAGGCCTATGGCAATTCATATCAATATTATCCTGTCGTGAGCCGTGAGGACTATGCCGGCAGCTCTTTCAAGGGCTTGATCAGCAATTATTTCAATAACTCTTATATGAGTGCGGTTTCTGCTCTTGTCAAGGAGGAGAAGATTACTGTCGAGGAGCTTAAGGAGCTTATCGAGCAGATCGAGAAGGGAAATAACTGACAGCCACTACATTAATCGGAAAACATATGACTGAGCTATTTATATATCAGGGAAAGGCTGCACTGGCTTTAGTGGCATTCTATATTTTCTACCGCCTGTTGCTTAGCAAGGAGACCTTTCACCGTTTCAACAGAATCGTCCTTTTAGGTACTGCTGCCATGGCATTTGTTCTGCCTTTATGCGTCATTACAATCAATAAGACTGTCACCCTTCCTGCAATCAGTCCTGTAGAAACGGTTACAGAAGCTGTGGAAGGTATTACATATGAAAACGCAGCAGTATATCAAGAACCGATTTGGCCTGCTATTCTTCTGGGAATATTCCTCATTGGTGCTTTGACGGTGATTCTTATGACGGTAATATCCATCATCAAGGTCGTGTCAATCATCAGATCGGGAGAGCATCAGACTCTCGACAGCGGTGAGATTCTCGTAATTACAGAAAACGGTACAGCTCCTTTCAGCTGGATGAAATACATCGTGCTTTCTCGCGAGGATTATGAGAGCGGCTACTCTCAGATTCTCACACACGAAAAGGCACATATCGCTCTCAAGCATTCATGGGATCTTCTATTTGTAGATCTGATCACAGTACTCCAGTGGTTCAATCCTGTCATCTGGATGCTCAAGTCAGACCTTCGCGCTCTCCATGAATTCGAGGCGGATGATGCAGTTCTTCGTAGCGGTGCAGACATTAAGGAGTATCAGTATCTATTAATAAAGAAAGCTGTCAGCATGAGCGGCTACTCAATTGCCAACAGCTTTAATCACAGTACACTTAAACAACGTATTACCATGATGTTGAACAAAAAATCATCTCGTATGAGTGCCTGGAAGGCTCTCTACGTGCTCCCACTCGTGGGAATCTCTCTGGCAGCAACTGCCGAGACAAAGGTAGATTACCAGTATGAAGGCCTACAGCCCGAAGTTGTGGTTGACACTCCTGTCGACAAAGATAGTAAAAAATCTTTTGAGGAGAAGAAACCTGTACCATTCCAGCAATTGGCGCAGAAGCCGGGATTCAACGGCGGTGATGCCTATGAGTTTTCAAAGTGGGTTTCTCAGAATCTCACATATCCAGAAAAGAGCCTCCAGTCTGGGGCTCAGGGTAGGGTTACTTTGCAGTTTACCATTACTGAGACCGGTAAGGTCACAGATGTAAAAGTTCTGAGAGGTGTAAACGAAGAGCTCGATAATGAAGCTGTACGCGTAGTAAGCCAGTCCCCTCAGTGGACTCCTGGTAAGGATGCAAATGGCGAAGTCGTTTCTGTTTCATATACATTCCCTTTAATATTCAAACTCCCTGCTGACGCCAAACATTATCAGGAAGTTGATGTCAAGCCTACATTCAACGGTGGCGATGCAAACGAGTTTGCTAAATGGGTCGCTTCCCAGATGAAATATCCGGAAGATTGTGCAAAGGCTGGTATTGCCGGAAGAGTGATGGTTGAATTTACAATCGGAACTGACGGAAAGGTGAGCAATGTCAAGGTACTCAGAGGCATTCATGAGAAGCTGGATGCAGAAGCCGTAAGAGTGATCAGCATGTCACCAGACTGGGCTCCGGGTTCGAAGGACGGAAAGACAGTTCCAGTTAAGTTTACGTTCCCATTTGTTTTTAAAGCAAATTAATTAAGTTAGATGTTTTCATAAAGTGAGCGAAGGCCTGATCCCGGGCCTTCGCTTTCGGAACTTATTGTCCACGGTGTCCCATCTGAAAAGAAAACGATGATGTCAGGATTATCAATCAGGCAGCGCATTGCGCTGGAACTTAACAGACAGCTGCTCAAGCAAGGGCAGCAGACCCATCCTTTGACTCAGCTGTTCTGGGAGTCGACTCTCAGATGCAATATGAACTGCCGTCATTGCGGCAGTGACTGCAGGGTGTCTTCTGTCCATCCGGATATGCCTTTCGAGGATTTCAGGAAGGTGCTTGTGAGGATCAAGGAAAAGTATGATTCTCATAAGATCATGGTCATTGTTTCAGGTGGTGAACCGCTGATGAGAGAAGATCTGCTCAAATGTGGAAGGGCCATATATGATCTTGAATTTCCATGGAGCATGGTCTCAAACGGCCGCCTGATGAGTCCTAAAAAGATCGATCAGCTGCTTGCGTCCGGTATTCATTCTCTTACAATCAGCCTGGATGGCTTCGAGGCAGACCACAATTGGATGAGAGGCAGCCGTGACGGATTCAGTTATGCTTCAAAGGCAGTTGAGATTCTTGCCAACGAGCCAAGCATCAGTTTCGATGTGGTCACTTGCGTGAATAACCGTAATTATGAATCTTTGGAGCAGTTCAAGGAATATCTAATAAGCCTCGGATTGAAGGCCTGGCGATTGTTTACTGTCTTTCCGGTAGGACGTGCCGCTCAGGATCCTGAACTTCAGCTAAGCAATGAACGTTTCCGTGGTCTGATGGAGTTCATCAAGAAGACACGCAAGGAGGGCAGGATTCATGTGAGCTATGCTTGCGAGGATTTTCTCGGAGAATATGAAGGTGAGGTCCGTGACAATCTTTACGCCTGTCAAGCAGGCCTTACAGTGGCCTCAGTTCTGATAGACGGTTCCATATCCGCTTGCGGAAGCATACGCTCGGATTATCATCAGGGCAATATCTACAAGGATGATTTCATAGAAGTATGGGAAAACCGTTTTCAGCCATATCGCGACCGCTCGTGGATGAAGAAGGACCAGTGCGGCAAATGCAGATGGTTCCGCTACTGCCAGGGCAACGGCATGCATCTGCGTGACGATGAAGGCAATCTGATCCTCTGCCATTACGATAAACTCAAATAGTCAGAAAATATTCCAACCTTTTACGGACCCCTTCCGTCTAATGTATGAAAGCGCTCAGGAGGGCGATGTTGGAAAAGCTATAAAAAGAGAGTACTCCCTGCTTCAAACAGAGAGCACTGCTGTGTATAGGCCTTATTGTTTTTGTCCGATTACTGAAAGTCTGTTGATGTCCTTGACATCAAAACGGCCTATTATTTCCATTACAGCCGATACTTGCGGTCTGCATATTATCATTACGAATGATACCTCTTTTGTCTTTCTATCCTCGTCGGTAATATAGAATTCAAGAGTACTGTCGGCCTCGTTGACAAGAGAGATGATTTCGTGCTTTTTGCCTCGCTGCAATTCCCTGCGTGCAAGGTCGATGAAATGATTCTCCGGCTTGCTGCTGTTGACTAACCTTATGACGCGGATCTTATCCAGAAGGTCCTTTACATCAGGGCTTGCATCGTTCTTCATCATCTCCAGCATCCTTTTGCCGTAGATAATGCTTTGATATCCTTCTTCTCCGTTATACCTGCTGAAGAATGAGTCCATGGCGCTTTGGGCCGACATCAGCATAGGGAAGAGGGACAGAACAAATATGATAATGATTCTTTTCATATTCTATCGTTTTAGAATCCTAACTTCAGACCCATTGAAAACATCTTGGCTTCGCTTCCTACATCCGGTTTGAACATAGGGGTCAGACCATAGTCGACGTAAACACCGAATACATCCATCATCATTGTCATACCAAGCTTCAATCTGACCGGATTCAGTCCCTGAAGTTCGGCAGTATGCTTTTCGGGATTCTTATATTTTGCTTGAGCGAAGCAGAGGATTTCAGGACTTGCCTTCACACCTAATTTTACCCTCTTTACTTCTACAGAAAATCCGAGTGAGGTTCCAAAATAAAACAGATTCATCTTGTTCTTGGCAATTTCTCCGTCTATCTTCTGAGGCATGAGCTTGCCGTTTTCGTCATTCATGAGGGTTATAGGGTTGAAGAAATGGTATTTTTCCCATGTGCAGTCAGTACCGAAATTTACCCAAGTGATTCCGCGCCTGTCCAAGGAGATATCCCATGATAATGGCTCGATTCCCATTGTATTACTTTTTCCTGACAGACAAAGAAAATCGCCCTGATTGACCCAATTGCCGGAATATTCGGTATCTGCCAATCTCGTTACACCCCACCTCAGGCCAAATACATTTGATCGGTAAGGTGAACGACGGCGCTGATTGCTCTTCTCTTTATTCGCATTCTTGTCTCCCTGCAGGGTAACAGACAGGCCCGCTATATTAAAGTTCAATCCTTCTCCTTTTACATCGACAGTCATAACTGTGTCCGCCTGAGCATGAGCAACAGTTATAGAAGCAGCAAGTACTGCCAATAGTGTTATGATACGTTTCATGGTCTATTTATTTAGTTGTTGTTTTCCAATTCGCTTGTAAGCATCTGAGCTATGTCTATTGTGGTCTCAAGTTTGTCCAGATAAGTCAGGTATATTGTACTCTCAAGGGCTGTCTGGGCATCTGTAATGGCCTTGCCATCTGCGTCATATCCATAAATGTCGCGATTGAAGATTCCAAAGCATATAGCCGCAGCTGCAGCGACAGCACTTGTTCCCCAAATTATTCTCCTGAAGATTGTACGGGATGTCCTTCGATTGTGGACAGGCTGATATCTCAGATGTTCAGCTTTTTCAAATCCGCAAAGCATAAGCTTTACCGACATCAGATCCGCAGGTACATCATTGCATGCGAACCATGTCTTCAGGAGCTTTTCTTCCTCTTTTGAGGTCTCTCCCTCGAAGTACCTGTCGCACAGGATCCTTATTTTATTGATATCATATTCCATATCCGATCTCCTTTTCTATGATTGCTTTAAGTGCCTTGCGGCCTCGTGAAAGTATTGTTCTCACATTGCTTTCGTCTGTTTCAAGAATCTTTGCGATTTCTGCTGTGGAATAGCCCTCAATGTCTTTGAGGTGTATTGCAAGCCGTTGCCGTTCGGGTAGTTTCGCTATTGATTTATGGATAAGCTGCCTGTCGTTCCAGCTTTCGGGACTTTTGTCGTCCGGCATTTCCGGAATCTTTTCTGTTGTTTCCCTTCGTCGCCGCAGGCGGTCAATGCATGCATTCCGGACAGACTGCGTCAGAAAGGCATCTATATTCCCGACATCCCGGATCCGGCCGCTTCTTCGGATTATCCTTTCAGCCACGTCCTGCATCATATCTTCTGCTTCATCGCTTCGGCCAAGGATACTGCAAGCCAGTCTGAACATAAAATCCAGCCTCTTCCTTTCGAATATGTCTTTTCCCTTAAGTTCCATGTCTGACTATATGACGCAGAAAAGTAAAAAACGTGTCACTCTTCTGTGAAAAATTTACCGTTTCAGGATTTCGTGTGTAAAACCTTAGGCGACAAGAATATGATGTAGCGTAGTTGTGTTCATGATTGTTGTGTTCTAAGGTCTTCTATATATGACCTTAGAACACGCTTACCTGCAGTGTGTTGCGTGTATTATGGCTTGTTGTATCTTAAGGTTTGGCTCTGTTGGTGGTCGTCTTACTTGGCAGCGGAATCAGATGACTCCTCGAATGCTTTAAGCCCTTCGAGAGTGTTTCTGAAGCGGATCTTTCCGTTTGAGGCCACGTATGCCTTTTTCATTGAGATGCTTATGTTGCGGATGTGCTGCGGGAAGCGTTCTGTGTCGGGGATGACGAATTCTAAGGGATCGCATTTCAGCATTCTGGCATACTCCAAGGCAGTTTCATAAGTGTTCATGCTGTTTTCAGCACCGAAATTGTATACCCCGCCGGGAAGTTCGAATGTGTATGGTATATTATTGACGATTTCTTCAACCCATGTTATTCCTCGGAATTCCCTTGTAGCAAAGTGCAGCGGACAACCGTTTTCTATTGCATTCCTGAAGTTGATCACGAAGTTGTTGTGAGTCTTCATTCCCGGTTTTGCAGAATCGTACATCCATGTAGCACGCAATGCGACAGAGTCTTTGCATATGCTCAAAGCTCTTTCTTCTGCAAGGAGTTTATGTCTTCCGTAGTGGTTTTCCGGATTGACTTCTACATCTTCCGATAGGAAACCGAGTTCGTAATTGCCGTTGTAGATCTGGTCAGATGAAAAGAAGACCAGTTTAGCATTATGCCTTGCTGCAGATTCCGCAAGGTTTTCGACACTGATAACGTTGACCATATAGCTTTCCTCCGGGTGTTCTTCGCAGTATCCCGTGTTGGAGATCGCTGCCAGATGCAGGATTACATCTGGTTCTGCAGCCTGAATGAAATGCTCCACATCGTCCGCTGAAGTGACATCGAGTTCGCTATGGCTTGGAGTGATCAGGGTATATAAATCCTGTAATGCTTTTGTGATACGGCTTCCTACAAAGCCGCTTGCTCCTGTTATCAGTATCTTTTTTGGGGTATTCATTTTGCAAAGGTAATAACTTGTACCACACATAAAAATACTTATATTTGTCGCTTGGAATGATGCGCTTACTAAAATATCTGTTTTTAGCCGTTGTGACAGTTCTGTTCTGGAGCTGTGCGGATTGTCCTGTTTCTACAGTTTCAGAAGAGGGACTGATGGCTATGTCTTTTAGTGAGAAAGAGTATAATGCAAATATTTCAGTACCGGATTCGCAGTTGTGCCTTCCTCGTCAGGTAACTTATTCAAATGTTCACAGGGTACAGAACTCTACGAGGAGAACCAATGGTACACACAGAAATAATTTCGAATTCATCAAGTCCGGTAAAGAGATCAATGCTGATCTCATATATCTGATTCAGAGGAAATCTATAATCATTCATTCGTCCCTTATAAGGCCGTCGAACAGACTGCTGTATCTTGGACAACTTATTATTTAGAATCAATTGTAACTGTTTTCTGGCGACATTTTCCCTGATAGGGAAGATGCCGCAAATTTTACTTTGCAGATAGCTCAAAACCAGATGTTCTCAGGCTATCTGTGACTCATCGGCATTACAAACAATCTGAATAATAAATATTATGGAAATGAATTTCATCAGAGTACGCTCTGCTAAAGATATAATTGTATCTGCATCACTCGTTGTCTTAGGTTCTGTTCTGGTTGCACTACCTACCGGAGCAGGTGTCAACATCACAGGTTTCTTTATGATTTTTGCCGGACTTATCACTGCGCTGGTGCTTAGAACGGGATATAAGCATGTTGAGACCGGCGAAAAATATCAGAAAAAGGAACATTATTTCCAGCAGGATATGAAGACGGTCATATCACAGGCATTGGGGTCGTCACCTGCTTCTATCGATCTTACACAGGCAAATAAAGGCAATGCGGTAAAGGTGGATGTCTATTACAGCAAGATTTCCGGAAAGGCATACTTGCAGCTTTTTGAGTACATACCGTACAGGTATGAGCCTTGTTCAAGAATTTATGAGTACGAAGCTTCCAAAGTCGACAAACTCATAAAATAATATGGAATACATAATCCTGATAGTTTCACTTGCAGGTATTGTGCTCGGTGCGAATTCTCTCGTGACCGGATCGGTTGCT
>JAEIGA010005709.1_pt1 | contig 18959 bp, 22 predicted proteins | sample 9270691 | NCBI WGS metagenome assembly JAEIGA01 (sample SAMN17057246, study PRJNA624740) | gut metagenome | biome: biome; isolation source: fecal sample | host: Bos grunniens | place: China: Xizang | collected 2019 | reverse complement strand
CAATACCGACAGGCATTGGAAGTGCAGGACCAATTGGACTCCATCAATGGCTATGACGCGATGAGCGCTATGCAACGCTATCGCCTGAATGCCACGATGAAGAACAACCAACAAGCTATCTACGAAATCGAACGATATCTAGATATAGATCCCGACAACTACCAGTTTCAGGTGTTTCGCATGCAGCTGTATGAGTACACCAAGCAACCATCCGCGAAGATGATTGTGGCCTACGAGGCAGTGCTGCGTATGGATTCGCGCAATGTGACGGTGCTGAACAACCTGGCATGGCACCTATGCCTACTGGGCAAAGACATGCTACGCGCCGAACAGCTATCACGCATAGCCATCATGCGCGAGCCAAGCAACCCCGTCTATTTGGACACCTATGGGTGGATCATGTATAAGCTGGGCGATTGTCAATCGGCACTCTTCTACCTGGAACGCGCCATCGAACATGGAGGCGAGAAAGTGGAGAAAGAGATACTAGAACACTATAAAGAAGTGAAAAAACAATGCAAGTAAACAAACATTGGATATACATACTAATGGTGGCGGTAGGAATCATGGCCTCGTCGTGCTCGGTGAGCCGACGCGCGGTGAGCAGATATCAAACCCTGTCGCAACGAGCACAAGTGACCCTGCAACTAGATCAACACCTATACAGCATGAGCAGCCAAGTGCGCGTGTGGAAAAATCAACTAGTAGTGCTATCCATACAACCCATGTTGGGAATCGAGATGGTGCGCGTGGAAGCTACACCCGATAGCGTATGGGTGATGGATAAGATGAATCGAAGATATGTGGCATTGGCATATACCGACCTGGGAGCAAGCATCACACCCAAGATAAGCTACAAGACCATACAAGAGTTTGCAAGTCGACCTATCAGCGATAACAAAGATAAAGCCGAAATGGAATTTACATCGGGCAAACATCGCCTGAAATTGTCGTGCAAATTCACAAACAGAGAATACAACACCCTGCAAGCACCTACGCAAACCAACACCAACAAATACAAACGAGTTACCCTGCGAGAGATATTACCTATATGAAACTGAAATTCATCGTCTACATACTATGCCTATTGGCTATGCCCGTGGCTGCACAAAATGTGAAGGAGTTGCAAAAACAGCAACGCCAACTGCAGCAACAACTGGAAGAAACAGCCAAGATGCTCAAGCAAACCAAGCAAAGCGAAACGGCCACCGAGAACAAACTGAACCTGCTGAACAACGACATCAAGACACGCAAGAAACTGATCAATAATATCCAAGGCGAGATCAATGCCCTCAATGGCGAGATGCATACCCTGCGACAAAAACGCAGCGACCTGCAAGCCGAATTAGAAATTGCAAAGCAAGATTATGCTCGACTGGTGCGCGAAACACACTATGCAGAGATGCAACAATCACCATTGCTATTCCTATTGTCCGCCGACAACTTTCAACAACTGGTGCGACGCATACAATATATGCAGCAGTTTGCCGCATACAGAAAAGAACAAGTAAAGAGAATCGAATCGCTGCAAACAGAGATCGACATACAAAACACCCTGTTGGAAGAGCGCAAGCAAAACCGCTCAACCGCGCTACAATCACAAAAACGCGAGCAAGACAAGCTGACACGCGACGAACGCAAGCAAAAAGACATGCTGCAATCGCTGAAAACCAAAGAGAAAAACCTGCTCGCTAAACAGAAAGAACAACAGAAGAAAGTGGATGCACTCAACAAGAAGATCGAAGAACTGATTGCGAAACAAGTGCGCACCACTACAACCCTGACCAAAGAGCAAAAACTGATCGCAGGTGGCTTTGAGGCCAATCAAGGACGATTGCCATGGCCTGTGGAGAAAGGATATATCAGCGGATATTTTGGCAAGCACCAACATCCGATTCATGAGCATGTGACAATCGACAATAAAGGTATCTACCTGCAAACCGTCAGTGGCGCCGATGCACGAGCTATATACGAAGGCGAAGTGACATGGTGCGCACAAATGAATGGCAGCTATGCCGTGATTGTGCAACATGGTAACTATCGATCGGTATATTCACCACTGAAGAAAATCTATGTGAAACAAGGCGACAAACTGACTGCCAAACAAGCTATCGGCGAAATCGTAACCAACACTAGCGAAGACAACAAAACAGAACTATACTTCCAGATATACAAAGACCGCTCAATCCTCAACCCAAGTTTGTGGTTGGCGCAATAGAATTCATTATTTCACCACGATATGAAAACAACTAAAATATTTACCCTGCTATTAGTGATCGTACTAGTATGCGGATGCAAAAGAGACAACTGGCTGGATTGGAAAATAGAAAACCAACTCTGGCTGCAGGAAAATGCCAAAAAAGCTGGCGTAGTAACCACTCCAACGGGTTTTCAATACAAGTGTATTGAAGCAGGATGGGACAAGTCCGCAAGACCAGATGATGCCAAGATTGTAACCATCGACTACACAGGACAACTCATCAACGGCTATGTATTTGACTCTAGCGAAGGGTATACTAGCTATGTCAGCAACTTTGTATCGGGATTTGCTGAAGGACTCAAAAAGATGCACCAGTTTGGCGAATACGAGTTCTATATCCCTTATGAATTGGGCTATGGCATGGAGGGTACGGGCAGCGAAGGCAGTTCCTCATTCATTCCACCCTATTCCACCCTCATCTTCCGCGTGTATCTGCGTAGCATCGACTAATGAAACGCTGGTGGGGCATAGCATTGATACTGCTCGCGTGCACGGCATGCGAGGATGTCAACTATCGTAGTTCCGTGCCGAATACACCCGTTAACTATACCGTGTATATCACACGCGAACATCCCAACTTTGTGGTGGAGAATGGCTTTCAAACCATGCGCATCACCCAGCGGACTTTTATGCAGGACTATATTGGCTACGCAGGGTTATTGATATGGGTTGGCATGGATAATGCCTATCACGCCGCCGACCTATGTTGCCCACATTGCGTCAAACGCCATCTACCGATGGTGGTGGATGGATTATATGCCGTGTGCGAAACCTGCGGTGAGGCATTTGATATCAGCTACGGCTATGGAGTACCCACTAAAGGCATCACACGCGAACCTATGAAGATGTACCACACTAGTTATCGCAACCTGATGACTGGCGCACAACTACAAGTATTCAACTAAACCACACTAGACTATGCTCAGCATCTATAAAGCATCTGCAGGTAGCGGAAAAACACATACCCTGACAGGAGAGTATCTGCGTATGTTGTTCCGCGACTACCAATCGCATCGCGACCAGATGATGCCGCATAGCCATATCCTGGCGGTAACCTTCACCAAAAAAGCTACGGCGGAGATGAAGGAACGCATACTGAAAGCACTGTTTGTCCTGTCGCAAACACCCCAACAATCCCCTTACTATGATCTCTTAGTTGGCGAATTTGGCATGGATAGCAAAACACTGCAACAACAAGCGCGGCAACTCCTATTGGGCATTCTGCAAGACTTTAGTAGATTCTCGGTGTCCACCATCGACGGATTTTTTCAGCAAGTGATACGCACTTTTGCCATGGAGTTAGGACTATCCACTACCTACGACCTAGCCATGGACAACGACGAGGTTATTCAGCAAGCAGTAGATGATGTGTTTAGAAAACTGCGTTCGCAAGAAACTGATAGCAGCGATATCGCATCATGGATCACAGCATTCGCAGAACACAACATAGAGGAAAATGCCAACTGGAATCCGCATCAAACCGTAAGCCAATTCTCCACCGAACTCAACAAAGAGAAACTGAAACGCAACCTGCTACGAGTGAGAGACTTCTTCGCAGACAAAAATAATATCGTCTGCTATCGACAGACCTTGGAAGCCGTGGTGGAGGCAGTAATATGCAAAACCCAAGCCCTATTACAGAGGGGTAGTCTGATAGTAGAAAACGCAGAAGGACTGAAGAAAAATACGATCACCGTATTTACCAAAACAGCAGAGAAATTCCTGGAAGATGGATTCAACAACACCACCTTGCAGATGCTGGACAATCCTATGGAGATTTGCGTAAAAAGCAAACCCAAAGCAGTACAAGAAGCGGCCCTGTCGCTATTCTATAGCCACCTCCAAACCATCTATCAGCAGTTGCTCGATATATGGGAACACGATCGCATAGAATACAATACAGCCAAAGCCCTTTTGAATCACCTATATGCTATTGGATTGATTCAGGATGTGGCGGGACAAGTGGAACAGACCAACCGACAAACAGGACGGCTGCCTATAGCCGATATCAATATGCTGATTCATGAGGTCATTGATGGACAAGACACGCCATTTATCTACGAACGATTGGGGCAATACTTCCGCCACTTCATGATCGATGAATTTCAAGATACTAGTGCACTGCAATGGCAAAACTTCGAGCCACTGATCCAAGAAGCAGAGAGCAACAAGTATGACAACCTGGTGGTGGGTGATATCAAGCAAAGTATCTATCGCTGGCGTAACTCCGACTGGCGACTGCTGAACCAAGTGGATAAATCCTTTGACGACACCCGCTTGCCCAAGATGGATTGCAACTGGCGTACAGCAGAACTGCTGGTGAAGCAGAACGAACAACTCATGCTACAATACAGCCAATGGATTACCCATCTGATTCAAAATAAGGAATGGGACGACCACGCTGAAGCTACTGCCATAGCACATATCTACGCGCAAGAATCCATACACCAACAGGCCAAGAAAGACTATTCTGGCGTGGTGCACATGCAGTTCTTCGAGGGCAAGAGACACGAAACACAAACGCAAGCACTTGCTACAGTCGCCCAACAACTGCACCAATTGGAAGCAGAGGAAATCGACCTGGGACGAGTAGCGATCTTGGTACGCAAAAGAGACGAAGCAGAGATGACCGCCAAATATCTGGTAGAACAAGGATTTACGGTGCAATCCACCGATGGTATGCGTATTCAGTCGCACCCCGCTGTACAATTGTTGGTGGCTATCATGCAACAAGCACAAGAGCAGAAATACGAGGTGACCAACGAGGTGACCAACGCCGTTATTCGCGAATTGCATGCTCCATTTACCGAGGAAGAAGTGCAACAGATGCAGCAAGCTGCCAATCTACCTGTATATGAATATGTACAGGCGTTGATTCAAATATTGCAACTGCAGAATGCTCACGGAGCACTTCCCTATCTGACAGCATTCCAAGATCAAATATATCAATTCACACAAAGTCGAGTGGCAGACGCCCAATCATTCTTGGAATATTGGGAACGCAAAAAAGACAAAGCTGCTATTCCTGCCCCCGCGGTGACCAATGCGATACGCGTGCTGACGATTCATAGCTCCAAAGGATTGGAGTTTGATATTGTGATGCTGCCTTTCATGAGTTGGGACCTACAATCATCGCACAAAAGTGAGATTCTATGGTGTCAGCCCACCACCGATCCTTTCAACCAAATGCCTATTGTGGCGGTATCGCTCAGCGAGAAACTATTGCAAACGCACTTCCGCGACGAATATATTCAAGAGATTATCTCAAAATATATCGATAATCTCAACCTGACATACGTGGCATTAACCCGCCCAAAATACCGATTATATGCCTACGGACCAAGATTCGAGAAAGAAGAAAATCTAGAATCCAGTATCAAAAATGTGGGGCACCTATTCTCCTACCTCCTCTATCAAGAGACTCAAAAAAATGCCGATGGAGAAGAAGAATCACTGCTAAAACAAATAGAGGATGGCTCGTGGATGTATCATCAGCAAGACCCTAATCCTGCGCTCGCAGCCGAAGAGCCTAGCAATGAGAATACTCGTCAAGCCACCTATGTCTGTTCGCCAATCGATGGCCGCCTTACATTGCGCAGCCGAGCAGAAGATGACTTCAACGAAGACACTCCATTGGAAACCATAGATCTGGGTATCTTGATGCACGAATGGCTAGCGGAGATTACCACTTGGGAGGATGCACAACCAGCCTTGGAGAAAATGCGTATCACAGGTAGGATCACCACACAACAAGAGGAAGAACTGCAAGCACAATGGCAACAGTTGCAAAACCTGATACAACGCGAGAAACGAGACTACTGGTTTGATGGGCAGATGCAAGTGCTGGCAGAGCAAACCATCCTCTCTACCAATGGTAGGACATATCGCCCTGATCGCATTGTGATTCGCGATAAGCATGCCGAAGTGATCGATTATAAGTTCGGTGACGAACATACAGACAAATATAACCAGCAATTGCGTAACTATACCCTACTATTGCAACAGATGGGTTACACCGTAGATGCCTACATCGTATATGCCGCATTACAGAAGATAAATAAAGTACACTAGTATGATAACCAACGAAGAAGTAATAGCCATTGGCAAGATTACCCGCACACACGGAAAACGCGGAGAAGTACAATGCCTTATGGAAAACGAATATTGGGATAATGCCGATGCCACATTCCTGATTTTGAGCATTAACAATATCCTTGTACCCTTCCGCGTACTTGATTGGCGAGGCAAAGGCAGCGACTCGCTAATTTTTCAACTCGACCATATCACAGACGAGTTAGAGGCACAACAACTCATTGGGCACCATGCATATATGCTCAAATCCGATATAAGCGAAGAAGATGAGATTTTGCCAACATGGCAAAGCCTATTAGGTTATCAAGTGATTGACACCGATCAAGGCAACCTGGGCACAATCACAGATGTGGATGAAACTACAATCAACACATTGATCACACTCAACAACAATCAACTTATTCCGCTACACGAAGACTTTATCATTGATATACAGCAAGATCAGCAACAAATCACAATCTGTTTACCATTTATTTTCAACAAAGAATAAAGTACATCATGCAAAAAACCACTATACAAGAGATGAACCGCCTCACCCCAGAGGCCTTTCATTATGCAAAGAAAGTACCACTTATCGTGGTACTCGATAATGTCCGCAGCCAACATAATATCGGTGCTGTATTCCGTACGGCAGATGCTTTTTGTTTGCAAGGTGTATGGCTTTGTGGTATTTGCTGCTGTCCGCCCAACAATGAGATTCATAAAACTGCGTTGGGAGCTGAACTAACAGTGGATTGGCGCTATTTTGAGCAGACATTGGATGCTGTCAAAGCACTTCAAGCAGATGGTTATACCGTTTATGCCATAGAACAAGCACATGGAGCAACTATGCTCAATGATTTGCAACTCCCTCAAAATCAAAAGACCGCTATCATCATGGGGCATGAGGTATTTGGTGTACAACAAGAGGTGGTGGATGCTGCAAATGGCTGCATTGAGATTCCTCAATACGGCACGAAACACTCGCTGAATGTCAGTGTGACCGCAGGCATCGTGATGTATCAACTATCTAACATGTTGAGATAAGCACTAGCACATAAACCGTGTCGAATAGTAACATGGCTAATCGGAAATTAACATTATTGGCTCCAGCTCGTGACCTTGCAGTAGGAATAGCCGCCATTCAAGCGGGTGCAGATGCCGTATATATCGGTGCACCTGAATTTGGTGCACGTCAGGCAGCAGGTAATTCGCTGGAAGATATTGCTCAGCTAGTTCAATATGCGCATCGCTTTGGCGTACAAGTGCTGGTCACGCTCAACACCCTACTCCACAACGATGAATACCTTCGCGCGTGCGCGCTCGCACACGACTTATATAAGGTGGGAGTGGATGCACTCATTATCCAAGATCTCCACCTATTGGACTACGATCTCCCTCCGATCCGCTTGCATGCTTCTACACAATGCGATAACCGCACCCCCGAACAAGTACTACGTTTACAAGAACTGGGGTTCCGTCGCGTGGTATTAGCGAGAGAATTGTCGTTGGAACAAATACGAGAGATACACCATGCCCCAAAAGATATAGAACTGGAGGCATTCGTTCATGGGGCCTTGTGCGTGAGTTATAGTGGTCGCTGCTATTTGTCGGAAGTGCTGATGGATCGTAGTGCCAATCGCGGTTGTTGCGCACAACTATGTCGCCAACGTTATGACCTTCTAGATAAAGACGGCAACGAGATTTTAGATCTCCACGGCGAACCTATTCACCAACGTTATCTGCTCTCGCTGCAAGATATGGATCGAAGTTTGCACCTCGCCGAAATGATTGAAGCAGGAGTAACCACCTTCAAAATAGAAGGCAGATTGAAAGACCGCGACTATGTCACCAATATCGTGGCATATTACCGACAATTGCTTGACCAACTGATAGATAGCAATCCATCGTTGCAACCATCTTCTGTCAAATCTGTCTATCAATACGATTTCACACCCAATCCCACAAAGACCTTCCACCGCGGACAGACAGACTATTTCCTGCATGGCCGCACGCACAATATGGCTAACTGGCAAACCCCTAAATCTACAGGCGAAAAAATTGGCAAAGTGATTGCTACTAGACACAATGCCATACTGATAGAACTGGCTCATGGTATCACATTGCATAATGGCGATGGCATCTGCTATCAAGACAAAGGATTTGCCATCAATAAGATAGAGGGAGATTGGATTTATCCAAACACTCAAACATCCTACTTGGAAGGAAAATCAGGTAGCTCCTTACCCAAAGTAGGTACAATCCTATACCGCAATTTTGACAATGATTTTCTGCGCTCATTAAAAGCAGAACGCAGAATACCCGTTGATATTCGTTTCGAGGCTATAGCAGAAGGTTTTCGCCTAACGATTGGAGAACAAAGCGCAATCTTCGAAGCAGAGCACCAAGCTGCAAGCAATCCAGAACGCGCATTACAAACTATTATTCAACAACTTAGCAAACTGGGAGATACAGACTTTATTGCCAAAGGCATCCAAGTCCTTGACCATGGAACCTTTTGCTCTGATAGATTCCCATATTTCACACCAATTAGTCAGATCAACCAATGGAGACGCCAATTAACCAACCTTTAATGACTTGTAAGTACTGCATACTCAACGAGTTGGGGCATTGTAGGAAGATTAATCCAATGGTCAATGAACCACGCTATCTTCGTTTGCAGAATGGAACCGTTCTCGCATTGGAGTTCGATTGTAAAAATTGCGAAATGCTTATCAAAAAACAACATTAAGCTCTACATAGACCCTAGATAATACTAAACACTATGGTAGCCAATCAAGTAAATATTTATTTCTGGTTGATCGATACAATCGCTTCGGGCAATCTTACCCGCGAAGACATCAACCGCCGTTGGGCACATTGCCGCTACAACGACAACCATGAATCCGAGTTTCCTGAGCGCAAATTCCATCGTTACAAGAATGAAATTCAGGAGATCTTTGATGTAGAAATCCGTTGTAACAAGTCGCGTGGAAATATTTATTACATTGAAAATAAAGATGATATATCTAGCGGACTCACCCGCAAGTGGTTGCTCAATGCCATGGCTGTTCACGCGATGCTGGACCAAGCACAAGATATTAACGAATGTGTGTTGTACGAAGATATCCCCGAAGGAACTCAATATCTCAGTTTGATTGTGGATGCCATTAGCCAACGTACCCAGTTGCAAATGACCTATCATAATTTCAATCGCCAAGATCAATACGAACTGACTTTAGCTCCCTACTGCTTGAAAGTGTTCAAACAGCGTTGGTATGTGGCAGGTTGTCCATCTACCCATCCCCAGGAGATTCGGATCTATGCTCTTGATCGTGTACAAATCATGCGGCCTACAACAAGTAGCTTTGTATATCCAAATGACTTTGATGCTAAAGGATTTTTCGCACCTTACTATGGTGTTTTCCGCAATGCAACGCCAACGAAAGTATTGATTGAAGCCAACGAAAAGTCTGCACAATTTTTGCGCTTATTGCCTCTGCATGAGTCACAAAAAGAGTTACGCAGATTTCAAGGGAATGCTTTCTTCGAGTATCATATTGCTCCCACCCTGGACTTCATTCAGGAACTGCGTACTCATGGTACCGATATTCGAGTGAGAGAGCCCGAAGAATTGGTGGAAATATTCCGTAAAGAAGCTCAAAAAGCATACGAAATGTATTGCGAATAATGTATTTTTTGGTATTCTTCATAACCCATTTTGTAGTCACAACACTTAAAGTTAGATAGCGTAAAGATAGCGTAAAGGTAGCGCAAAGGTAGCGCAAAGGTAGCGGAATATAGGAATCGAAATAATAAACGAAAAATAGGAAGATATTCATAGAAAATATCGGTATTTTAGAAAAAAGTGCAAAAAATGCACTTTTTTTGTTTTTTTTCTTATATACTGACGCGTTTTGACAGTATGTAGCAGTAATTTTGCAGCGTCAAACGACAAAAAGGGGGCATGAATAATAAAAAAGCCCACCAAACAGACAAAAGCGAGAAAAAAATACAATCACTAAAACTACACGACTATGCAACTGGAATTTAATTTTAATCAAAAAGATTTGCAAACCAATGCAAAGGAATTTTTTAGCAACATGTATAGTGTTTTAATCTGGATGCAAATCCTATCACAACCAGCATAAATAAGCTATCCAAAATTATTTCTTCGAATAGAAAAAAAACAAAAGCAACATTTATATTCACAGTTAACATTTATATTCACTTATTAAACAATTCGTATTATGACAACAAATCACAACATGGTGAATAGCACCACAAAAACAACAGAAAACACATCATCGCGTATGCAAAATTATCGTATGCATCTTCGTACCATCACTAATGGTTTGATTGAGATGGCAAAAGCTGCAGGTCGCAGTAAATACACTTGTAATCAACTACTTCGCGAATGCTACAATTTGGCTAACGCTGAATTTCACACTTATGAACAATGGAAAGAACAAGGCGCATTCGTGCGCAAAGGACAGCATGCATATCTGTTTTGGGGTAAACCCGTGACAAATGATAAAGGCGTTCGTTACTGCCCTGTAGAATTCCTTTTCTCCCGCGAACAGGTGCAATTTAAGGAGGCATAGTAAAAAAAATTTGCAAGTTTAGCAAAAAAGTAGTACCTTTGCAGAAAATATATATTGGGTACTATGGCAAAAATACTTGTGATAGACGATGAGCGTGCGATTCGCAATACTCTAAAAGAGATTTTGGAGTTTGAAGGATATAGTGTGGATGTGGCAGAAAATGGTCGTGCAGGCTTGGAGCGGGCATTAGCAGGCTCTTATGACCTCATTTTTACGGACATCAAGATGCCTGAAATGGATGGTATGGAGTTCCTACATGCCTATCACGAGGGCATGGCACAACATGGAGAGGAAGCTCCTGTAGTTGTGATCACGGGTCATGGTTCGGTGGATGCCGCTGTGGATGCCTTAAAAGGTGGTGCATTTGATTTTATTCAGAAGCCACTGGATCTCAACCGATTACTCGTAACAAGTAAGCATGCTCTTGAGCACAAATCACTGGTGCAAGAAACCAAAGTGCTCCGCAAGAAAGTGGGCAAACGCAATCAGATGATTGGTGAGAGCAACGCCATCGAGCGCGTACGCGCAATCGTAGATAAGGTAGCGCCTACCGAAGCACGTGTGCTGATCACAGGTTCAAATGGAACGGGAAAAGAAGTGGTAGCACATCTCATTCACGAAAATAGCAATCGTGCCAAAGGACCTATGGTGGAAGTAAACTGCGCAGCTATTCCAAGCGAACTAATTGAAAGTGAATTGTTTGGACACATGAAAGGAAGCTTTACTGGAGCAGTAAAGGACCGCGCTGGTAAGTTTGAGCAAGCCGATGGCGGCACACTATTCTTGGATGAGATTGGCGACATGAGTTTATCGGCTCAAACAAAAGTACTGCGTGCGTTGCAAGAAAACGAGATTACACGCGTGGGTAGCGACAAAACAATCAAAGTAAATGTGCGCGTGATTGCAGCCACTAACAAGAATCTGCAACAAGAGATAGAGAAAGGCAACTTCCGCGAAGACCTATTCCATCGCCTAAATGTGATTCCAATTCATGTGCCCAATCTGAAAGATAGGAAAGAAGATATCCCATTGCTAGTTAATCACTTTATCCAACTGATTTGTACCGAACAAGGTTGGAAAAACAAAAGCATCAACGATGAGGCTATCCAAGCGCTACAAGCACACGATTGGCCAGGAAACATCCGCGAACTTCGCAATGTGGTAGAGCGTTTGATTATCCTATCAGGCGACACCATCACGGCTGAAGATGTGAATCTGTACGTGTAAAGAATAGATATGTATCTGCGAGAGATTAGCATATTGAACTACAAGAATATCCGAGAAGCTACCCTGCATTTCTCGGATAAACTGAATTGTTTTGTAGGACTAAACGGACAAGGCAAGACCAACATATTGGATGCTATTTATTATCTCAGCTTTACAAAATCTGCATACAACACCATTGATAGTCAAAACATTACTCATAACGCCGACATGGCCCTTATTCAAGGACGATATGATTTTGGCAATACGACGGAAGATAGCCTTGAGGTCATCTCATGCGGTATCAAACGCGGCGTAAAAAAGCAATTCCGCCGTGGCAAGAAAGACTATCAACGACTGATTGATCATATTGGATTGATTCCATTGGTGATGGTTAGTCCGCAAGATAGCGAACTTATTAGCGAAGGTAGCGACGAACGCAGACGATTTATCGATGGCGTCATCTCGCAATATGATAAGTGCTATTTGGAGCATCTTACCCAATACAATGCGCTACTCAAGCAACGAAACGCGCTACTCAAGCAATATGAAGACCATCCCCAAAATGCGCCTGCAGAATTATTTGATGTTATTGAACTGCAGATGGTTGGTCATGCCAATTACATCTTTGAACAACGTACGGACTTTATCCAATGTTTTGTGCCCGCATTTCAAGAAGTGTATTCGGCAATTTCTGGTGATAGCGAACAAGTATCATTGCATTATACATCACAATTGCAAGACCGCAACTTGGCAGAAGCATTTGCACGCACACGCCAACGCGATTTAATTGTAGGATGGACCACACAGGGTATTCATAAAGATGAATTGGATATGCGATTAGGAGAATACCCATTGAAACGAGTAGGTAGTCAAGGGCAACAGAAATCCTATTTGCTCGCTATGAAATTAGGCCAAGCTATCTTCCTAGGAAAGCCTATTTTGCTGCTAGATGATATCTTTGACAAGTTAGATTCGGAACGCGTGGAACGCATCATTCGCCTCGTGAGTAGCGATCGTTTTGGACAGATTTTCATTACCGACACCGATCGTCAACACTTGACAAGTATTCTTCAAGGCATACATCATGCTTCGTGCGTTTTCCATGTTGCAGATGGTGTATTTCAACGTTATTAATACCCATCCAAAACCACAACATCATCTATATTATCTCCTTTATTACTAATGATGCCAAGGTCATACCAAAGACACCGACTACAGGAGCGAGAGTGCCTTGGTCTCCAGCTAATTCTTCGGAATAGACACATTGAATCTTAGAGGCAGGCAAGAGGCCTGCCTTTTTCATTTTAGTACGCAGAGCACGAGCCAACGGACACCCCTGTACTTTCCAAAACTCGGCAGTGCGTATCTTCTGTGGGTCGATCTTTCGGCCTGCGCCCATACTTGAGAACACCTTACAACCTGCGTTGGTCGCATTGTATAGCAATAGCGCCTTGCAATCCACCATGTCAATCGCATCCACCACGATATCGTACTGTGAGAAGTCAAAATTACTTGCAGTGTCTGCATTGTATTGGCACTCTATCGCTTGTACATCAGCTTCAGGACAGATAGCAAGCAATCGCTTCTGCATCTCGCATACTTTGCTTTGTCCTATATTATCATGTAACGCCACTACTTGACGATTGAGATTGGTGCGATCCACCACATCAAAATCCACAAGAGTCAAATGTCCTACTCCCGTGCGTAGCAAAGTCTCTGCACACCAGCCACCGACGCCACCGACACCAAAAACAATCACCCGTGCCTCTTGCAAAGCACGAAAACCTTCGGGACCTATGAGTTGAGTTGTTCTGGTAAACATTGTTTAGAGGTTAAAGGTTATAGGTAAAAGGAACGAACTATTGCCAAAGCTACATTGATTCCGTCCAAAGCGCACGATGTAATGCCACCAGCATAACCAGCACCTTCACCACAAGGATAGAGCCCTGGAGTGGATATCGACTGCAATGTCTCAGGGTTGCGAGGAATACGAACAGCACTACTAGAACGGCTTTCTACACCAAGGATAACCGCCTCATTGGTTAGGAACCCATGGTACTTGCGATCAAAATCACGAAAACCTTGTTGCAAGCGCTTTCCGATATGTGCGGGTAACCATTCGTCCAATCGGCTGGACACCATGCCTGGCAAATAGCTACAAGCAGGAAGCGTCTTGCTCTGTCGTCCCTCTACGAAATCTTTCATACGTTGTGCAGGTGCCAAGGATGGTTCCCCACCATGCTGATATGCCAAGTTCTCTAGATATTGCTGGGAAGCAAGACCTTTGAGATTATTGGGAGAAAGGTGAGAAGAGAGAGACGAAAGGTCTTCTGGGCGGATCTCAACCACCATACCTGAGTTGGCAAAAGGAGAATTGCGATGACTAGCAGACATACCATTGACTACGCAACTATTCAACGCACTACCAGCGGGTACGATATGTCCACCTGGACACATACAGAAGGAATACACACCACGGCCTTGTACCTGTGTTACTAATGCATACGAAGCATTGCCAAGAAGTTGCACTAATTCTGGCGAAGGATCGTGATACATTAGACGGTTGATTAAGGCCTGCGGATGCTCCGCTCGCACACCCATCGCAAAACCTTTGTCCTCCAACACTACTCCCTCATCCATCAACATCTTATAGGTATCATGGGCGGAGTGGCCTATGGCCAATATAGTAGGGCTATCAGGCGATAAGGCAAAAGGTGAAAGACTAGAGATGCATGTGCCGAAATGTATTTCGCCACCATGTTCAATAATGCACTCACGCATAGCACGAATGATGCTTGGTAGTTTATCGCTACCTATATGCGCATGGGCCTCGTAGAGGATATTGTCTTTGGCCCCGAAGTGATGAAAGAGCTCCATCACACGCTGCATATTTCCACGTTTCTTGCTGCGCGAGTAGAGTTTGCCGTCGGAGAAAGTACCTGCTCCACCTTCTCCAAAGCAATAGTTGGACTCGGTATTGAGTCCCTGGTTACGATTGAGTATAGCGATATCTTTCTTGCGCTCGGCTACATCCTTACCACGCTCATAGACAATGGGCTTAATACCATGCTCAATAAGGGTCAATGCCGCAAATAATCCTGCAGGTCCTGCTCCGATGATATTTACACTATGCTTAGCATGGTGTACATTTTGGAAGACAGGAGCCTCATATAATGGAATGGGGGCACCCTTCTCTATAAACTGGTCGTTATCGTCGGTCAGCAAGGTTAGGTTGACCTTCAGCTGCTTCTGACGGGCATCTACAGAACGCTTCACGACACGGAACTTTTGTTCCATGTCGTGCGCCTTTTCTGGGGTTAATATGAGTGTCTTTTGGTTCACTTCTTGAGTGCTTCCATCACTTTAGCTTCGATTTCATCAGCCAAGTCTGGGTTGTCGCGTAGCACGTTCTTTGCTGCATCACGACCTTGCGCAAGCTTGTTGCCTTCATAGCTATACCAAGAGCCTGCCTTCGCCAAAATGCCGTGTTCTACGCCCAAATCAATCAACTCACCTACACGAGATATACCCTCATTGAACATCAAATCAAATTCAGCTTTCTTGAATGGAGGAGCCACCTTATTCTTGATAACTTTCACGCGCACTTGATTACCTAGGATCTCGTCTCCTTCTTTGATAGCAGTGCTCTTGCGAATATCCAAACGCACAGAAGCATAGAACTTGAGTGCATTACCACCTGTAGTAGTTTCTGGATTACCAAACATTACACCGATCTTCTCACGCAACTGGTTGATGAAGATACAAGTTGTCTGGGTCTTATTGATAGTAGCAGTCAGTTTTCGAAGAGCTTGTGACATCAATCGTGCTTGCAGTCCCACACGATTATCACCCATATCGCCTTCGATCTCTGCTTTTGGAGTGAGGGCTGCTACAGAGTCAATGACAACGAGGTCCACAGCAGCAGAGCGAATCAATTCGTCTGCGATATCAAGGGCTTGCTCACCACAATCAGGTTGTGCAATGAGAAGTTCATTGGTATCCACACCCAGTTTCTCTGCATAGAAACGATCAAAAGCATGCTCTGCATCAATAATAGCAGCAATACCACCTTGCTTTTGCACCTCTGCCATCGCGTGAATAGCGAGGGTGGTTTTACCAGATGACTCTGGACCATAAATCTCTATAACACGACCACGAGGATAGCCACCAACACCCAATGCCACATTCAATCCTACTGAACCTGTTGGGATTACTGGAACATCTTCAATCTTATCGTCGCCAAGTTTCATAATGGCACCTTTGCCAAAATCTTTATCAATTTTTGCCATTGCTAATTGCAATGCTTTTAGCTTCTCAGGAGAAGGCATTTTCTTTTCTTCTGCCATAGTTTTAAGTTTTATGTGTTTGTAATATTAGTTATTTCGTTTATATGAATAGCGCTGCAAAGTTACTATAATTTTTGCATATATGCAAATCCATGTAGTTTTTTTTGATTATGCTTGCTCCTCGTTGTTAAAAAAGTGAGTAGTCAGGTCAATGCAATAAGTAATGACGATAGCTGATACAAGACTGATGAGTAGTGTAGAAAATAGGTTCATACATTCTAAGTTTTAGTAGCTAAACATATTGTTTTTTGAATTCGGGTGCAAAGGTAGCACAACAAACTGCTAAAACATGTCAGCTTCTATATAAAAAAACAAAAAAAGTGCAGAATTTGATATTTTCTGCACTTTTTTATATTTTATCTTCAAAGTGCCTGTTAGTTAGGCGTGCAAATGAAGAGATTGTCAAGATATCAATAGCACATTCATGTACTTAGTCCACGAACTGCACTTTGTTGATGTCGCGAGGTTTGGCTTCAGGCGATTCGTTGGCATAACCAAGACCTACGCAAAGGCATAGCTCGTAGTTTTCGCTAAAGCCAAGTAGAGCGAGGATCTCAGCGCTATTCTCTGCATCATTGATAAAGCGAACAGGACTGCCCAGGCAGATGCTACCTACACCCAAAGATTGTGCAGCGAGCATCATATTACCTGCAAGCAGGCCACAATCGTAGGCGGAGAAGTCATATCCTAGATCGCGGGCAATGAAGGTCATTACGGGCGCACCACGCATGCAACCGCGTACCATCTCTGCTGGTAGTGCAGGATTACCTGCTGCCATAAGGTCTTGAACTTGCGAGAGAGTAGCTGGGTTGTCGATGATACGCACTTCCCAAGACTGTTTGTTTTGACCATTAGCAGCATTGATACCACAGGTCATGATTTGCATGATCGTGTCGCGGGCAACAGGCATAGGGTGATACTGACGAATGCTGCGGCGTGCCATGATGGCGTTGATTACTTCGTTGTTCATAGGATCATTGTTTTGAGGAGTAGGATTGCAGCCTACCAATGTGATTGCCAAGAAAGGCAAAAGTAATAAGAATTGTCGCATAATTGTATAGTTATTGTCGTTTATTGTCCTACTATTGTAGGGTTGAGATAGCAGGAATTCGTTTGACTGTGTTGCGATGAAAGAGGTACAGGTCTTGCTCCAAACTGTCATTTGGCAAAGAGAAAGGCAATTGGCCATCTAGGTAATCGGTGGTAGGAATACAATAATAATTGCGGTGCTCCTTCAATAGTGATCCCTTGTGCACATAAACGGGAATGGCATTAATGCTCACCACTTGACGCATCTGACGATCAATATCCACCGTAACCATAATACCTCCATTGGAATGTTCCCAACGCTGGTTACTAATAAGGTTGCCCAAAGAATACACCACAGGGACTCGCCGCCCGTCAGAAGCCGTAAGCACCTGATAGTCTTGCACTACGTGTGGATGTCCACCGATAACGAGATCGATTCCTAAGTCCGCAAGCCACTGCCCCACCCCTTGCTGGTAAGCATTGTGACGCAGTTGGTACTCTGTGCCCCAATGGATATACATGATACGTAGATCGATGGTGGTGTCCTGCAGACTGCGAGCGAGATCAATCTCAAGCTGCTCGGTCTCGATGTAATTCACGCAATTAGGATGACTAGGGAGCAAACCATTAGTACCATATGTAGCATTGAACAAGGCGAGCTTGATACCATCAATATGCAAGATTAAAGGATATTGCTGCGAGCGTTGGAGAGTATCCATGTACGCACCCAGATAAGGATAAGGTGAGAGGCGCTTGAGGGTACGTGCAAATCCTTTCTTATCGCCATCAAGAACATGGTTGTTGGCCAATGCAAAAACCTGAAAACCAGCATCTACCATCGCATTAAAGAAAGCATCAGGAGTGCGAAACCTAGGATAGCCCGCATAAGGAGAGCCTGATAATGTGGTCTCAAAATTCACAATATTGATATCCGCCTCTTCCAAATAAGGGCGTAAGTAGCGAAAATTGGGTTCGTAATTGTAGGTTTTGGTGGTAGGATTCCATGCCCATTTATACTGCGTAGAATGTTGCATGGCATCACCTGCAAAGAGCAAACGGATATAGGATTGCGTGGTATCCTTGAGCGGAAAATGATAGTGCCCCTGTGCAAAAGCACCTCCAGAAATAAGGAGGAGAAGAAGTACGAAAATAGAAAACAACTTTTTCATGGCAGTGATATCTTGAGTTTTCCGCTGCAAAAGTACAAAAAAGTTGCGAAATATGCAAATCGTAGGGTTAATTTTAATAAAAAAACTGCCTAACAGAGTTAGACAGTTTTTTGCATTGTTGAGCAGGTAAATATTATTTACGGATACCCAACTCTTTGATGATAGCACGATAACGCTCGATGTCTTTTGCCTTCAAGTAGTCAAGCAAACGACGACGCTTACCTACCAACATTGTCAAAGCGCGCTCAGTACCGAAGTCCTTGTGGTTCTTCTT
>JAEIGA010005708.1_pt1 | contig 18960 bp, 17 predicted proteins | sample 9270691 | NCBI WGS metagenome assembly JAEIGA01 (sample SAMN17057246, study PRJNA624740) | gut metagenome | biome: biome; isolation source: fecal sample | host: Bos grunniens | place: China: Xizang | collected 2019 | reverse complement strand
GGTAAGAAATCAGCTCCTGACCATTTCTTCTATTTCGATGTTCCTAATGTTGGTGAAACAGAGCTCGTAGCAGTTGCAGGTGAATTTAAGGATATATCAAAAATCCGCAAGGTTGCAGAGTTTAACAATGCTTATCGTCTTGTTGAAAAAGGTGCAGTTCTTAACTGGTTTGATATCGATGCTCCAGAAGGATATTTCTCACTTAATGATAAACTTTCAGATATTATGGGTTGTCCTGAGGGTGCTGCGTTTGTTAAAGGTCTTGCAGCTCAGATGATGAAAGGTATCGGCAATACAGAAATGGGCGAGGATGCCTTCGGTGGTGCTATGATGCAGATGATGGGTGGATTTACAGTTCTCCGTCTTGCTGGTCTTATGGGTGCTGCGAATGTTAAGTTCTCAAAAGAAGATCTTTTAGGACTTAACACAATGCTCAACAAAATCAAAAAATCATAACTTAAACAAAAAGCGTGATGAGAAATCATCACGCTTTTTTAGCTGTCAGTAAATAGCAATTGGCAAACAGCGGTACATTGTAAGTATTAAAGTAAATTAAAACCGTCCTCGCAATCAAGCAAGGACGGTAGCTTTAAAAATCTTATTCAGCCTTTTCTTCTTTTTTCTTGTGGAAAAGCATCTTATCAACAGGGAAGTAAAGGAAGAATTGGAGAGCTGAGCAAATCATTGTTGCGATATTCTTTGCTGCAGTTTCATTGCACCAATCGAAGCCGAGGAAAACATCCTTGAGTGTTGGATTAAGCCAAGCAGAGAAAAGAATAAGTGCAATTGTGAAAATTATGTAAATAGGAAGAGCAACAGCAACGTTTGCACCCGAGTTGAATGTTTTTTCTTTGTTAACAAAGAAAGCAACAATCTGAGCTACAATGTTTGCAACATTGCTTACTATAAAATAGCCAAGACCACCAACTGCAACAGGGTAAACAAATACCCACCAGCTGAAAGGCTCGCTGTAAAGAGCTTGAATCGCAGGAATAAGCTGAAGTGTGTTAAGAAGTACGAACTGAACAATCATTGCAAGAAGACTTACAACAATAAATTTAACAAACTGCCATATAGTAACAAGGAGTGAACCCTTGGATTCTGCAGCTTTGTCAATGTCTTTTAATTTTGCCATAACAGAAAACTCCTTTATTTTGAATTTAATGTTATACTAACATAATCAGTGGTATAAGTCAATAAATAAATAAATTATGAATTTTTAAAGATTTTCAATAAAAACTTTGACAATGCAAATATTTTACTATATAGTATATTAAGGAAATCAAAAGGGAATAATTCTTTTGAAATAGGTATGAAAGGACTAAAAATTATGGAACTTAAAGGCTCAAAAACAGAAAAAAATCTTCGCGCAGCATTCTCAGGCGAAAGCGAAGCAAGAAACAAATACACCTACTTTGCATCTGTAGCAAAGAAGGAAGGTTATCAGCAGATTGCCTCAATTTTTGAAGAAACTGCAAATAACGAAAAAGAACATGCAAAAATGTGGTTTAAGGAGCTTAAGGCTCTCGGAAACACAGCAGAAAACCTTCTTGCTGCAGCAGAGGGCGAAAACTATGAGTGGACAGATATGTATGCTACCTTTGCAGATGAGGCAGAAGAGGAAGGCTTTACAGAGCTTGCTGCAAAGTTCAGAGCAGTAGCTAAAATCGAAAAATCTCACGAGGAACGCTACAGAAAGCTTCTTTCAAATGTTGAAATGCAGAAGGTTTTTGAAAAGTCAGAGGAAACAATGTGGGAGTGCCGTAACTGTGGTCATCTTGTTATGGGTAAAAAAGCTCCTGATGTTTGCCCTGTTTGTGCACATCCTCAGAGTTACTTTGAAGTAAGAAAAGAGAATTATTAAAAATAAAAGAACACATCTTCGGATGTGTTCTTTTATTTTGGCCCGCCCGAAGGGATTCGAACCCCCGTTCTTCAGAATCGGAATCTGCTGCGTTATCCAGCTGCGCCACGGACGGATTTTATAAATAATATTATATTACTGTAAAGTTGGTTTTTCAAGAGAAACATACTCAATTGTATTTACTTTATTGATTTCTATATGTATTTTTATTCATTGTTCACATAAAATTATACATTTTAAAATAAATTTCTTTACAAATTAAATTTTTTGTATTATTATGAGGACATTAGATGCATATGCATCAAATGAAAGTGGTGATTATATGGAAAAGCTTGAAAAAAGATATGGTCTTCCAACTGCTATATGTATGGTTGTTGGTACTGTTATCGGTTCGGGTGTGTTTTTTAAGGCACAAAACGTTTTGGTTGCAACTGGCGGTGATATGCCTCTTGGTATTCTCGCATGGGTTATTACAGGTATTCTTATGATTATCTGTTCATTGCAGTTTGCTTCCATGGCTCAGAAGTACGAAAAAGTCAGCGGTATTGTTGACTATGCAGAGGTTACTTGTGGTAAAGGTTATGCATACTACCTTGCTTGGTTTATGGTTAACGTTTACTATCCCGGTATGACATCTGTTCTTGCTTGGGTTTCTGCTCGTTATTTCGGCGTTCTTTTCGGTTGGGATTTAGCAGGTCCTGAAGTTCTTTGTGTAGCCGGTTTTGCTCTCGTTGGTTCTTATACGCTCAATGCTTTCTCACCAAAGCTTGCCGGTAAGTTCCAGATCAGTGCAACAGTTATTAAGCTTATTCCAATTATTTTAATGGCTATCGTTGGTACAATCTATGGTCTTAAAGAAGGCGTTCTTACACAGAACTTCACAACAATAGTTGAAGAAGTTGCAGGTGGCAAGAGTGCAGGTCTTTTTGCAGCAGTTGTTGCTACAGTTTTTGCATACGAAGGTTGGATTGTTGCTACATCTATCAACGCAGAGCTTAAAAATGCTAAGAAGAATCTTCCAATAGCATTGGTTATCGGTTCTATCATCGTTGTTATTGCATATGTTCTTTATTATATCGGTGTTGCCGGTGGTGCATCAAATGCTGTTCTTATGGCAGAGGGTGCTACAACTGCATTTAAGAATGTTTTCGGCGCTGTAGGTGGCGCGTTCCTTAACATCTGTATCGTTATTTCATGTCTCGGTACACTTAATGGTCTTATGGTTGGTGCAACTCGTGGTATGTATGCTATTGCTGCTCGTGAAGAAGGTCCAAGACCTGAGATGTTCAGCCAGGTGGATAAGCACACAAATATGGTTACAAACTCATCAATCTGGGGCTTGTTCGTATGTGCAGCATGGTTAGTATATTTCTATGGCGCAAACCTTACAAGCGGTTGGTTCGGATACTTCAACTTCGACTCATCAGAGCTTCCAATCGTTACAATCTACGGTATGTATATTCCGATTTTCATCGTTTGGATGATTAAAGAAAAAGAGCTTGGTTTTGTAAAACGTTTCTTGCTTCCGGTTCTTGCTCTTGCAGCTTGCGGATTTATGGTGTTTGCTGCTGTTTATGCACATGGTATTACTCCATATCTCAATGCAAAAGCTAATGGTGAATTTTCGTTCCCGGTTCTTTTCTATCTTATTCTCTTTGCAATTATTATGTTTGTTGGTGCTTTAGTCAGAAAGAGTAAAAAGAAATAATTAGATATATAAATATTAAAGCCTCGGCATTGCCGAGGCTTTTTCTTGTGTCATGTTTATTTGAATAAATAAACTCTTGTTTCGTAAGGCTTGGTTGTAAAGCCGTTTCCATTAAGAGCAGTGTCCTTGTAGTTTGAAAGAACAAGTTCACCTTTGCTAAGGTCAATTCCTGCAGGTGCTTTGAAATCAACAGCTTTTTCTGTAAATGATGCAACAACAAGGATTTTAACACCATCAAGGTTTCTTTCGTATACGAAAAGATCTTTGCTGTTTTCGTAGTACTGTTTGAAATCACCGTAAATAGCAACCTCGTTTTCCTTGCGGAATTTAAGCAGCTTGCGGTAATAATTAAGAATTGAATCCTCATCTGCTTCTGAAGCTGCAACATTAATTTCCTTGTAATTAGGGTTAAGGTTAAACCAAGGCTCAACGGTTGAGAATCCTGCGTAAGGTCCGTCGTTCCATTGTACAGGTGTACGTGAGTTTTCACGTGAGCCTTTGTTAGCAAGCTTAATGAATTTATCACCCTTGATACCAAGCTTATTGAACATAATCTGGTTGTTAAAGGTAATCATATCCTTGAATTCATCAATTGAATGGAGCTCGATATTTGTCATACCGATTTCCTGACCCTGATAAATGAAAACAGTACCTCTCTGAAGATAGCACATTGTAGCAAGCATTTTTGCGCTTTCAACTCTGTATTTGAGGCTACCGTAACGGTCAACAATACGAGGATGGTCGTGGTTTTCAAGGTAAAGTGTGTGCCAACCCTTGCCATTCATAGCGTCGTACCATTTCTGGTAGCATTTTTTCATCTTTTTAAGGTTGAAAGGTGTTTTAATCCAGTCAGTCATAAAGCAGTCTGCTTCAAGGTGGTCGAAGCTGAACATTGTTTTAAGAACCTGAGTTTCATCTTCTGTAACAAAGCGAAGAACTTTTTCAGGAGTAATAAGTGGACCTTCACCAACTGTAAAACAATCGTATTTTGAAAGAACTTCATCATGGAATTCTTTAAGATATTCATAAAGATGAGGTCCGCAGTTGTAATGCTCCATACCGCATGCAACAGGAATCGGGATAGCATTTGGAAGACCTTCTCTTTTTGAGATGTATGTAATAACGTCCTCACGGAAGCCGTCAACACCCATATCAAGCCAGAACTTCATTATATCCTTAACTTCCTGACGTACTTTTGGGTTATCCATATTAAGGTCAGGCTGACCCTTTGTGAATACATGAAGATAGTATTCGTTAACGGATTCAACATATTCCCATGCTCCACCTTCAAATGTTGAAAGCCAGTTGTTTGGTGGTTTCTTGCCGTTTTTACCTTTGCCTTTACGCCAAATGTAATAGTCGTGGTATGGGTTATCAACGCTCTTACAAGCCTCTTTAAACCACATGTGTTCAGTTGATGTGTGGTTAATAACGAGGTCCATAAATACTCTTATTCCACGTTCATGGCAACCTGCAAGAACTTTTTTGAAGGTCTCCATATCACCGTATTCAGGGTTGATGTCTCTATAATCGGCGATATCGTAACCATAGTCAGCATTAGGTGATTTGAAAAGAGGTGAGAACCAGATAGCATCTGCACCAAGACTTTTGATATAGTCAAGCTTTGAAAGTATACCTTCAAGGTCGCCAATTCCGTCGCCATTACTGTCGCAGAAAGAGCGGGGCCATATCTGATATACCACCATTTCCTTGTACCAGGATTTTTGCATAAAAAAACCTCATTTCCATTTTTTATTAAAATAATTTTATCATACGAATAATGAAAATACAACATTATGTTGCAAAATTACATAAAACATAAAAATTTACGATTTAGTAAAAAATTGCTATGTACATTTCTGATTTTATATTGTATAATATATTGGAATATTACTTAATGAGGTATCTTAATGGATAAGAAAAATAAAATTATTATCTCAATTGGCATTTGTATTATCATTGCCGCAACGGTTTTGATAATTGCCCTTGTCGATAGTATGACTGAAGATAAATCTCAGGGTTATACAGGTACATATACTCTTCAACCTACAACAACTCAACCTGTACCAGTAGCAACAGATTCTTGGATAGACCTTAACCTTATTGCAAGTGATTTAGCAACAGCTACAGATACAAGCAATGTTTCTACTACGGGTGGCGTTATTACAACAGCAGGTGGCGTACAAGGTTATTTCTTTGATATGTATGGTAATCTCGTTGACGCTGCAGGCAATATCATCATTCCTGCAAATCAGCTTGGTGGAAATAATCAAGGCGGTAATAATCAAGGCAGTAATAATCAAGGCAGTAATAATCAGGGCGGTAATGTACAGGTGTCTGATACTACAATTGACAGCACACAGGCTCTTGATACTCCTGTAGATAATGGTAGCGAACTCGGTGAGTTTGAAATTGATGAGCGTGGTGTTATTACAAAATACCTTGGTGATAAACAGGATGTTATGATTCCAAGAACAGAGCAGGGTAAGTTGATTACAGGTATAGGTCCTAATTGCTTTGAGGGAACAAATATAAAATCCGTTTATATTCCTGATTCAGTTGTTGCTATAGGCAATTTCGCATTCAGAAATTGCACAAGATTAACAGCAGTAGAGTTTGTAAGTAGTACCACAAAGGTTGTTATTGGTTCAAGTGCATTTGAAAATTGCGTTTCTTTAAAAAGAATTAATCTTCCTGCGGTTGAACTTAATAATTCCGTTTTCGGCAATTGCACTGCTCTTGAAACTGTTAAGTTAGCAGATGGCTCAAAATCAATCGGCAGCTATTGTTTCTCAAACTGCACATCGTTAAAGTATATTGTTATGCCTGAATCGGTTAATAAAGAAAACATAGGTACAGGTGTACTTGAAGGTGCAAATAAAGATGCTTATATAGTTGCTCCAAGTGATTCTGATGCATATCAGTATTTTGATGAAAAAGGCTTTAAAGTAAGCACTCACGAATAAAAAACATGTTGTATTTTAAAACGGCTCTCGTTTGAGAGTCGTTTTTTAACCTTTGTCCGTTGTTTTCATATAATATACAGACGGATAAGAATTTTCCGTTATATTTTACATCAGTGATTAAATTGCTTTCTATTGGCAAAAATACGGATGTAAATAAAATATCGGAGATGATTATTTGAATATTAAACGCGGAGATATTTTCTATGCCGATTTAAGTCCCGTGGTGGGCTCCGAGCAAGGCGGGATAAGACCGGTACTTATAGTTCAGAATGATGTGGGAAATAAGTATAGTCCTACAGTTATAGCGGCTGCTATAACAAGTCAGCAGTTCAAATCAAAAATGCCAACCCACATAAATGTAAATGCATCTGTATGCGGACTTTCAAAGGATTCAGTTGTTCTTCTTGAACAAATCAGAACCCTTGATAAAAAGCGATTGAGAGAAAAAATGGGTAATCTTCCCGAAACAGATATGGATAGAATAGACGACGCTCTTTCTGTCAGTATAGGATTAAAGTGAAGCAGTAAAAACTGTTTCACTTTTTTATATGTTAAACAATTGTTAAGTCGATCGACATAACTTGACAACAGTGTTTTTCTGGTGTAAAATACAGACGATAAATTGGTGTATAGTGTTCTATTATTTGGAGGATTTTTAAATGTCTAAAAGATTTTTTACATCAGAATCTGTAACAGAAGGTCATCCTGATAAAGTCTGCGACCAGGTTTCCGATGCTATTCTCGATGCAATGCTCTCTCAGGACCCAATGTCCCGTGTTGCTTGTGAAACAACTTGTACTACCGGTATGGTTATGGTAATGGGTGAAATTACAACAAGTGCTCAGGTTGATATTCCATCAATCGTTCGTGAGGTTGTTTGCGGTATTGGTTTTGATAATAATGAGTGCGGTTTTGATGGTAATACTTGCGCAGTTTTCCAGACAATTGATAAACAGTCTCCTGATATTGCAATGGGTGTTGATAAATCTCTTGAGCTTAAAGACGGCGAAGCAGATGAATATAATCTTCATGGCGCAGGCGACCAGGGTATGATGTTTGGTTTCGCTTGTAATGATACAGAGGAACTTATGCCTCTTCCTATTTCTCTTGCTCATAAATTGGCTCTTCGTCTTACACAGGTAAGAAAGAACGGAACTCTTTCATATCTTCGTCCTGACGGAAAAAGCCAGGTTACTATTGAATATGATGAAGATGATAAGCCTGTAAGAGTTGAAGCGGTTGTTGTTTCTTCTCAACATGACCCAATAGATATTGAGGTTCTTCGCAAGGATATTCTTGAAAACGTAATTAGACCTGTTATTCCTGCAAAGTATCTTGATTCAGATACAAAGATTTATGTTAACCCAACAGGTAACTTTGTTGTTGGTGGTCCTGTAGGCGATAGTGGTCTTACAGGCAGAAAGATTATTGTTGATACATATGGTGGTTATTCACGTCATGGTGGCGGAGCTTTCTCAGGTAAAGACCCGACTAAGGTTGACAGAAGCGCTGCTTATGCTTCAAGATATGTAGCAAAGAATATTGTTGCTGCAGGTCTTGCAGATAAATGTGAGGTTCAGCTCGCTTACGCTATCGGTGTTGCTCGTCCTGTTTCAGTGCGTGTAGATACTTTCGGTACAGGTAAGCTTTCTGATGCTAAACTTGAAGAACTTGTCAATAAGCATTTTGATCTTCGTCCTGCAGCTATAATTGAAAAACTTCAATTAAGAAAGCCTCAGTACAGACAGCTTGCTGCTTATGGTCATATGGGTAGAATAGATTTAGATGTTGCTTGGGAGAAAACAGATATGGCTGAAATTCTCAAAAATGATGCAGCAATCTGAATAGCTTAGTTGTTATGGAGAAAAATTCAGTAACAAAAAGCATACACACAGGTCATAGAAAACGCGTTAAAGCGAATGTGTGCAAAAATGGTTTTTCGCAGCTCGAGGATCACAAACTCCTCGAGCTACTACTGTTTTATTCCATACCTCAGGCAGATACAAATGAATTAGCACACGTTTTGCTTTCGGAGTTTGGTTCTATTGATGAGCTTCTTAAAGCTGATGTTAACCGTCTTTTACGGGTAAAGGGTGTTGGTGAAAATACAGCTGTGCTTCTTGCTAGTGTAAGCGAAATTTTTAAAAGAGGTTCGAAGCTTAAGGTTGCGAATAAGGTGAAATACATCGGTTCAAAGGATTTTGAAACTCTTGCTATATCTCACCTTAGTGGAGAAACAGTTGAAAAAGTGATTATTTTCTGCCTTGATAATTCTGGTAAATTAAAAAAGGCAACTGAACTTTCAATGGGTGATGATGGTTCAGCGTATATTGATGTGAGGAAAGCTGTTCAGGCAGTTATGGATTGCAATGCAACAAAAGCTGTACTTGCTCATAATCATCCTGTAGGTGCGCCTGTACCTTCAATTGCGGATATTGAATCAACTCGTTCAATCTGCGTTATGTTTAGGAAATTGGGTGTGTCTCTTGCAGACCATATAATTGTGGGTGAGGATAACTCAACTTACTCAATGTATTCAGACCCTGAATATACACGTATGTTTTATTGATTAAAAAACAAATGCACCATCAAAGGTGAAAGTATAAAACTTGTTAAATCGGCACACAATGCGCTCGGCAATGTGTGTCGAGATTTTTTTATTCCAATGCTACCGTAATAAATAGTCATTGTGTAAAATGTTGTTTCTGTTGACCCCATCATAACCGATGCACATCTTCCAAGAAAACTGTCAGGCCCGACATCTTTAAGTATGGTTTCATACATACTGACGGAGCCACTGCCTGATATCGGTGAAAGTATTGCTAAAGGAGTCAGTTTATCAGGTATCCCAAGGAATGAGCTGATTGGGGAGAGAACCGAGCATAAAACGTCAAGTCCGCCCGATGCTTTAAGCATATTAATGACAAAAATAAGCGCTATGAGCGACGGCGTAATATTAAGAATGGTTTTGATACCATTTTTAGCACCATTTAAGAATTCTGAAAAAACATCAACACCTTTAAATGCTCCATGCATAACTATAATCACAACAATTGCAGGTATAAGGCAATCGTTAATTATTTTCATCTAAAAACCTTCTTTAAAATAGTTGTCATTAAGAGTCCAACTGTAATTGTACATACTGATGTTATAAGTGCAGGAAATATTATATCCGTAGGGGAATTGGAGCCATATTCCTGTCTGAGAAGCGCAACTGTCGTCGGTACAATGTGTATACATGCTGTATTTATAACTACAAATCGCACCATATAATTAGAGGCTGAGTTTTGGTTTGGGTTTAAAGTTTGTAATCTGCTCATTGCTTCAAGTCCGAGTGGTGTTGCTGCATTATCAAGTCCAAGTACATTAGCCGTCATATTCATTGCAATTGCTTCAAGAGTTTTTTTATCTTTTAATCCAGGAAACAATAGCTTTAAAACTGGCGTAAGTAGTTTGCAGAGTGTTTTTGTAAGACCGCTTTTTTCGGCTATGTGTATAACTCCGCTCCATAAGCAAATCATACCCATAAGCTTTATAGCAAGACTGATTGCGTCTGTTCCCGAAGAAATTATTGAAGATGAAAGGTTTGTAGTGTTTTTTGTTGCTATTGCAGAAAAAAACGAAAATAATATCATAAGTGGCCAGATATAGTTCATCATAGTCCCATATATCACCCCAAAACACATAATAATTTGCTTGACTAAATATCACTATATATAGTATAATGCAAAATGTATAATACCAAAATTTTGTATTTCCGAAGGGATAGGTAAAGTAATGGCAAAAGCACAAACACCTAAAGAATACGGTAACGACAGTATAAAAAAACTGAAGGGTGCGGACAGAGTTCGTAAGCGCCCCGCGGTTATATTCGGTTCAGATGGCCTTGAAGGTTGCGAACATTCTATTTTTGAAATTATTTCTAACTCAATAGACGAAGCAAGAGAAGGACACGGTACAAAAATTATTGTTACCCGCTTCCTCGACCACTCTGTTGAGGTACAGGATTTCGGTCGTGGTATCCCTGTAGACTATAACCAGAGAGAAAAGTGTTATAACTGGGAACTTGTTTTCTGCGATTTGTATGCAGGTGGTAAGTACGATACAAACGATGGCGGTAGCTACGAATATTCTCTTGGTCTTAATGGTCTCGGTCTTTGCGCTACTCAGTATGCTTCAGAGTATATGGAGGCAGAAATTCATACAGGTGGTTTCTGTTATGAACTTAATTTTAAAGCAGGTAAAATAAATGGTGAAATGAAAAAAACACCATACGAGAAAAAAGACACAGGTTCACGAATTAAGTGGCGTCCTGATATGAAGGTTTTTACTGATATCAATATTCCTCTTGAATATTTTCAGGAAACAATAAAGAAACAGGCTGTTGTTAATAACGGTATTAAATTTATTCTTCGTAATCAGCTTACAGAAACTAAGTTCGAAACATTTGAATATATGTATGAGAACGGTATTGTTGACTATGTTAACGAGATAGTTGGCGATGAGTCGCTTACTTCAGTTCAGTTCTGGCAGGCAGAGCGTAAAGGTAAAGATAGAGAAGATAAACCTGAGTATAAGCTTAAAATGAATATGGCTCTTTGTTTCTCAAAAACAAAGCAGTTAAAAGAGTATTACCATAACTCAAGCTTCCTTGAGTATGGCGGTGCTCCTGAAAAAGCAGCAAGAAGCGCGTTTGTTTCTCAAATTGATGCTTACATGAAGCAGAATGGCAAATATGTTAAAACTGATCCTAAAATCAGCTTTCAGGATATAGAGGATTGTCTTGTGTTTGTTGTTTCTTCTTTCTCAACCCAGACATCATATGAGAACCAGACTAAGAAAGCTATTACAAATAAATTTATTCAGGAAGCAATGACTGAATTTATCAAGCATCAGCTTGAAATATATTTCATTGAAAATAAACTTGATGCAGATAAACTTTGTGAGCAGATTCTTATTAATATGCGTTCCCGTGTAAAAGCGGAAAGCACACGTCTTAATCTTAAGAAAACACTTGCTTCATCTAATGATATGACAAGCCGCGTTGAAAAATTCGTTGATTGTCGTAGTAAAGATAAGAGCGAACGAGAAATTTTCATAGTTGAGGGTGATTCTGCTCTTGGTGCTTGTAAGCAGGCTCGCGATTCTGCTTTCCAGGCAGTTATCCCTGTAAGAGGTAAGATTCTCAACTGTCTCAAGTTTGACTACAACAGAATTTTCAAGAGCGAAATTATTGTTGACCTTATTAAGGTGCTTGGTTGCGGTGTTGAGGTTTCTTCAAAATCAAACAAAGAACTTTCACTATTCAATCTTGATAACCTTCGTTGGAATAAGATTATTATCTGTACTGATGCCGACGTTGACGGCTTCCATATCAGAACACTTATTCTTACAATGATTTATCGTCTTATGCCTACACTTCTTAAAGAGGGTAAGGTTTTTATTGCTGAATCACCGCTTTATGAAATCAATTCAAAAGGGCAGACCTGGTTTGCTTATACTGAAAAAGAAAAAACTATGGCTCTTGAAGAGATTGGCGATGCTAAATTCACCATTCAGCGTTCAAAGGGTCTTGGTGAAAATGACGCGGATATGATGTGGCTTACAACGATGAATCCTAAAACACGTCGTCTTATAAAAGTAGAGCCTGATGATGTTGAAGAGCTTATAGCAGATAAGTTTGAGCTTCTTTTGGGTGATAACCTTCAGGAAAGAAAAGATTTTATTGCAGAAAACGGTCATCTTTACATCGACCTTGCAGATATTTCATAATAGGAGAAAGCTATGGCAAGAAAGAAAAAAGATAATACTCCCGCAGTAGAAGAAGCGGTTAAGGCTAATATTATCGGAGCAGGTGAGGTTGTTTCTCAACAAATTACTCAGACTCTTGAAACAAACTTTATGCCTTATGCTATGAGCGTTATTGTATCCCGCGCTATTCCTGAAATAGACGGCTTCAAACCCTCCCACAGAAAGCTTCTCTATACCATGTATAAGATGGGATTAATTAATGGTGGCAGAATAAAATCTGCTAATATAGTAGGACGTACAATGCAGCTTAATCCTCATGGTGATGCGGCTATTTACGAAACAATGGTGCGTCTTTCAAAGGGTAACGAAACTCTTCTTCACCCTTATATAGACAGTAAGGGTAACTTCGGTAAAGCATATTCTAAAAACATGGTTTATGCTGCTGCACGATATACTGAAGCGAAGCTTGAAGGTATTTGTACAGAGCTCTTTTCAGATATTGACAAAGATACTGTTGATTTTGTTGACAACTACGACAGCACAATGAAGGAGCCAACACTTCTTCCCGTAACATTTCCTAGTGTACTTGTTAATACAAACAGCGGTATTGCCGTTGGTATGGCAAGCAATATCTGTTCATTTAACTTAAGAGAGCTTTGCGAAACCACAATCGGTCTTATCAAAAACCCTGGTTTTGATGTTTTTGAAACTCTTAAAGCCCCTGATTTCATTTGTGGCGGTCATATTATGTATGACAGAGCTGCTCTTGAAGAGGTTTACAATACGGGTAGAGGTTCAATTAAAATCAGAGCAAAATATAGCTACGATAAATCCAATAACTGTATTGATATTACTGAGATTCCTCCAACAACAACCTGCGAAGCAATTATCGAAAAAATAATTGAAAAGGTAAAAGCTGGCTCGCTTAAGGAAATCAGCGATGTCCGTGACGAAACAGATAAATCAGGTCTTAAAATTACTATTGATTTGAAGCGCGGTACAGATGCAGAAACTCTTATGAAACGCCTTTATAAGATGACACCTCTTGAAGATAATTTCAGTGCAAACTTCAATATTCTTGTTGCCGGTGTACCAAGAGTTATGGGTGTTGCTGAAATTCTTACTGAGTGGATTGCGTTCCGTACAGAGTGTGTAAGCAGAAGAGTATACTACGATTTAACAAAGGCTAAAGATAAGCTTCATCTTCTTTTAGGTCTCAGAAAGATTCTTTTAGATATTGATAAAGCGATTAAGATTGTAAGAGAAACAGAGGAGGAAGCAGAGGTTGTTCCAAACCTTATGATTGGATTTGGTATCGATGAAATTCAGGCAGAATATGTTGCGGAAATCAAGCTTCGTCATTTAAATAGAGAGTATATTCTCAAACGTCTTGCTGATGTTGATGACCTTAAAAAGAGTATTGAGGATATGGAAGATATTCTCAACAGTAAGTCGAGAATTAAAAAGATTATTATTGATGAGCTTACGAAGGTTTCTCAGAAGTTTGGTAAAGATAGACGAAGTGAGATTATCTACGATTGTGATAATGAGGAAGAATTTGTTGAAGAAATTCCTGATTACGAGGTAAACCTTTTCTTTACAAGAGACGGTTACTTCAAAAAAATCACACCTCTTTCTCTCAGAATGGGTGGTGAGCAGAAGTTCAAAGAAGGCGACGAAATGAAAATTGCCTTAAATTCAACAAATACTGCAGAACTTCTTTTCTTTACTGATATGTGTCAGGTATATAAAGCAAGGGCTTGTGATTTCGATGATACAAAAGCAAGCGTATTGGGTGATTTTATTCCATCAAAGCTTGAGTTTGATAAGGATGAAAAACCTCTTTATATGGCTGTAACCACAGATTATAAAGGCTATATGCTCTTCTTCTTTGAAAATGGTAAGGTAGCAAAGGTCGATATGGCTGGCTACCAGACTATAACAAAGCGTAAGAAGCTTATAAAAGCATATAGTAATAAGGCACCTATTGTTGATATTTTATATATCCACGAAGATACTGAGCTTGTTCTTACCTCAACTGCAGGCAGACATCTTCTTATCAATACTGCCGCAATTTCTCCGAAAACTACAAAGGATACAGCAGGCGTTAATGTTCTTACTGTTAAGAAATATCATAAGCTTCAGTCAGTAAGACCGTATAAGGAAGGCGAGTTTGCGAAGCCTCATCGCTACAGAACAAAAACTCTTCCTGCTGCAGGCGCTGTTCTCAGTGCAGAGGATACAGGAGAGCAGCTTCAGCTTAGTCTTGAATAAAATCAAATAAAAATACCTGCTCCTTTTGGAGCAGGTAAGTAAAAAAAGTAACAACCGATTATCCATAGGATGTGTAACACATAAACCGATTATGCAAACGCCTAAAAACTTTTTTTACTGATAATATATTTGCCGTTTTTAAGTAAAATATACATTTTAAAAATATTTTCAAAAAAGTGAAAAAAAGGCTTGCATTTTCAGTATGTCTGTGTTATTATATTCGGGCGTTGTAAATATGATTGATTTCCGAATGAAAGGAATACTATATATGGAATTTTTATGGTTTCACTACCTTATCGGTGCTGTTCTTCTCATTGCATCAGTTTTAATAGTTATCCTTGTTATGCTTCAGCAGAGCCAGCAGCAGGGTCTTTCAGGTGCAATTGCAGGTGGAACTGATTCATTCTTCGATAAGAATAAGGGTAGAACAAAAGAAGCTCAGCTTGCAAAGTTTACAAAGGTTCTTGCAATCGTTTTCTTTGTAGCAACTCTTGCTGCAGTTCTTGTTTTTGCATTAGTTAAGTAATATTTGCCCTGATTATAGGGCTTATATATGAGTTATTAGCTCAGTAGGCAGAGCACCTGCCTTTTAAGCAGGGTGTCCGGGGTTCGAATCCCCGATAACTCACCAAAAAATCCAAGTCTTTCGACTTGGATTTTTTTATTTATTACAAAAGAAATGGTATATTATCCTATTAACAAAAAGAACTCTGCTGAAGCAGAGTTCTTTTTTATTCTACTATACTAACCAATTCGTTAAGATCTTTTCTTTTCTTGTTACGGAGTTTAACATCTTCTTTAGCGTATCCGAGAGTAATAACAAGCCTGACCGGTTTTGAAAGTCCGCATATTTTACGGATTTTTTTGTCATCAAACCAACCTAAAATGCATGTACCGAGACCTTGTGAGGTTGCTTCAGCGGTAATATATGAAGCTACAATACCAATATCAATGGAACGGTAATCGTTACCTTTGAGCTTAGAACCCATTGCTGCAGTTGATACGTAATTTTCCTCTGAAATAACGAGTACTAGAGGTGCTTGAACAGCAAATTTATTAAGACCCATACCTGCAGTAAGCTCTGCAACTTTTTTAGCTGTATCGCCCTTACAAACAGTAATGTGATATGGTTGACCATTGCAGGCAGAAGGGGAAAGGCGTGCTGTTTCGAGTATAGCATCAAGCTTTTCCTGTTCAACATCCCTCGTTTCATCATAGCTCCTGCAGGACTGTCTGTTTATAGCAATTTCTGTGAAGTTCATAGTTTTATCTCCTATATGGATTTTATATAATTATATCATATCAATTAAAAAATACAATAAAAGAAATATATCTTAGTAAGGAGGTTCAAGTCCTGGTTTATCAAAACAACAAAAAAGTCAAAGAATCCTAAAAAAGAATCCTTTGACTTTTGGTGCCGCTGACCGGACTTGAACCGGTACGGTGTTGCCACCGAGGGATTTTAAGTCCCTTGCGTCTGCCTATTCCGCCACAGCGGCACATCCTCTAAATTATAATCATAACAGCAGAAAATGTCAAGTTGTTTTATATAAAAATATGAGAAATTTCTTTGGCATTCCTAAAGTTGAATTTTTTTCTTACGTATGTTAAAATATCAGACAACAAAATATTATATCTAACACATACAGCAGTTGAAGGAGATTTTTATGAGGATTCTTGAAATAGATTTTGAATATTTTTATTATCCCGAAGGTGTTTCCGGCTTAAGTGAATTTATTGAATATGTTAATGCGAACTATAACACTTTTATTAGCTTGGTTCAGTTTAACACAGAGGAATGTGTGTTTCCTTACCTGATTAAAGAAGAAACAAAGCAGGTTTACATTAATGTTTCAAATATAGATAAAATCAAAGAGGTTAATGCTAACATACTTTGTCGTTCTGATTATGATAAGAAGCTTGAACAGGTTGTGAAAACAAAGTGTATTAATTGTGTTAATTATCTTGAGGATTTAGATGGTGACAATATGAAGGGTCACCGAGAGAAACTTTCACTTGATGGAGAATGCTGGGCATATGAAGAGAAGGGTAATGATATTTAGTTTTAATTTATAACCTTGTTATCCCCCCACAACCAATTTTCATCCCTGCATTGCCTGCAGGTTGAGTTGTAAAATCATCAGGCATACTGTGTATAACAACTGTCCTACCGATTATATCTTTTACATTGAAGCGGTCTGTTGCAACAGCTAAATATGCACCACCATTGCAACGCATTAAGGGAGGTAGATCTCCTGAATGAGAAGGGTGTGAGATATTTTCAGGGTTATAATGGCTTCCTGTTTCTGTGAATTCATTTCCGCCACAGCTGTTTCCTTCGTGTATATGAAAGCCAAAGAAGCCTGTTTGTGTTTCGGGCAAGCCTTGAATATTAGCAACAACTAAAACAGCATTTCTTTTTTGGTAAAACTTTACCTGACCTGTTAATTCAGGAAAGTTGTTTCCACCTTGTATATTTGCTATAGCCATAGGGAGAGAAGTATTTTTATTCATTTTTTCACCTCATATTACTATATGCAATATGAAGATAAAAGTTAAAAAGCAATCACCCGATTTGATTTTATTTTAATCAAATCGGGTGATTATTTTATTTATTATTCAGCAATTAAATGTATTCTGTAGCTTTTTCCATCGCCGTTTGGCTTGTGGGTAAGGTTAAGACCTGCATTCATAAGGTATGCGCCACTGTACTTTTTGCCTGTTTCTTGGTCAATGTAAGTTTTATTTTTGTCAAGACCCTTGAGACGAAGCATAAAGAACTGGTCGTAATTCTGTCTCATAATTACTACAGTTACGAGAGCCTCGTTTTTGTCTTCGCTAACATGCTCCCATGCAACTCTGAATTGGTTTTCGAATGGTGTTATAAGTCTGTAAAGGTCGCCAAAGTGAATAACATCGTAATATCTGTGGTAGAGTGCGATCTGTGCCTTGATTTCTGCTTTTTCCTCTGGTGTAAGCTTATCAGGGTCAAGTTCATAACCGAATGAACCCCAGAGAGCTACGTTCATCTTTGTTTCATAGCCAGCTCTTCTGCTTGCTGAAACGTGAGCACCCATTGTAGAAGTCGGGTAGCACATGCTTGTACCGAACTGAATTGTAAGTCTCTCGATCGGGTCTGTGTTATCACTTGTCCATATCTGTGGTGAATAGTAAAGCATACCGGGGTCGAAGCGGCCGCCACCGCCTGAGCAGTTTTCTATAAGTAAATCAGGGAAATCCTTTGTAAGTCTGTCCATAATTTCATATGTACCTAATACAAAACGATGGAAAACCTCGCCCTGACGCTCTTTAGGAAGCTGAGCGCAAGAAACTTCAGTTAGGTTTCTGTTGAAATCCCATTTAACATAATCAATGTTGTTATTTGAGAGTATATCGTACATCTTTCCATAAATATGATCGCGTACTTCTTTTCTTGAATAGTCGATAACATATTGTGTGCGAGCAATGGATTTGTCTCTGCCTTCAGTATGTAAGCACCAATCCGGATGTGCTCTGTAGATATCTGAATCGGGTGAAATCATTTCGGGTTCAAACCATATACCAAACTTAAGACCAAGAGCATTAACTCTTTCTATAAGGCGAGAAAGACCACCTTTGAGTTTGTATTCGGCAACAACCCAGTCTCCGAGGGAGCTTTTATCGTCATCGCGTTTACCAAACCAACCATCGTCCATAACAAGCATTTCAAGACCAATATCTTTGGCATGCTTTGCAAACGAAACAAGTTTGTCGTCATCAAAATCCATTCCTGTACCTTCCCAGTTGTTAATGAGAAGAGGACGCTTAGCTTTTTTCCATTTACCTCTGATAAGGTTATTTGAATAAAATCTGTGGAAGATTCTACTCATTTCACCTAAGCCTTCGTTTGTGTATACCATAACAGCCTCAGGTGAGTAAAATTCTTCGTTTGGCTCTAAATACCACTTGAAGCCTTCAGGGTTGATACCCATAACAAGTCTTGTGCATGCGAATCCGTCTACTTCAACATCAATAGAAAAGTTGTTGCTGTAAACAAGATTAAAACCGTAGCATTCGCCATAATCCTCTGTAGCACCCTTTGTAACAAGCGCTGTGAAAGGGTTGTGATTGTGGCTTGATGAACCGCGCTTGCTCTTAATTGACTGAATACCGTGGTGGAGAGGGTAGCGGTCAACTGCACGCTCCTTAACCCATCTGCCGTATAAATCTATCATTTCATAGTCCATGCCCGGTAAATCAATGCAAGCAGAATGAACAGTATCAATATAGAAAGGTTTATCGGTTTTGTTTTCAACCTTAACTCGTCTTGTGATTACACCATAATCGTTGAAAACTGTGTAAATAAGTGTTACAAGCACACCTGTAACCTTATCTTCAGTTAATACTTCAAGTGTGTC
>JAEIGA010005706.1_pt1 | contig 18962 bp, 20 predicted proteins | sample 9270691 | NCBI WGS metagenome assembly JAEIGA01 (sample SAMN17057246, study PRJNA624740) | gut metagenome | biome: biome; isolation source: fecal sample | host: Bos grunniens | place: China: Xizang | collected 2019 | reverse complement strand
TCAACCCCGTCAACCGAGACGACTCCTCGCTCAAAATCAATATCCACCATTTGACCGCCCACTGCGATAACCCGCTTTATGATAGGCTCTTGACCGTTTTCAGCATCCTCGGCGGAATTGTTAATATTCCTTGAGACAACCACTATATCGCCCTGCTTTGGCGTATATCCGAGATTTGAAATTATCACCCTGTCCCCCGTAAAGAGGGTGTTTTGCATGGAAGGACCCTCAATGGTAGCAATCCTGCATATCAGGCTGAAAATTATAACAACTGCAATTATAGCGGTAGCAAGAACATCAAGCCATTCAAAAATTTCCTCAGCGACAGTGGGCTTTTTATCCTCCTCGGGGGTATCAGGCAGGTTGTCAGCATATTCAGTATTCACCTTAAAGCCGTCCTCCCCGTTGCCGCTGTTTGCGGCAGAAATAATAATATTTTTAAGTTTTTCAGTATTACTAATGCCGTCCATACAGTTACCTCATTTAAGCAAAAAGGAGGAACAGTACAAACCCGTTCCCCCTCTTAGCCTTATTATTAACCGATAAGTTCTTTAACCTTAGCAGCCTTACCCACTCTGTCACGCAGATAGTAGAGCTTCGCTCTGCGAACCTGACCCTTGCGTACAAGCTCAACCTTGGCAACGCTGGGTGAATGTACGGGGAATACACGCTCAACACCTACTCCGTAGGAAACACGGCGAACGGTAAAGGTCTCAGCAATTCCGCTGTTGTTCTTGGCAATAACTGTGCCCTCGAACACCTGAATTCTTTCCTTTTCACCCTCCTTAATTCTTACATGTACCTTAACAGTACTACCGATAAGAATTTCGGGAACATCCTTTTTGAGCATATCAGCTGTAAGTTCCTTGATAGCGTCCATCTTTTTTTCCTCCTTAATTAATACCAGGCGTTCGTACTCCTAAAGGACAGAGGACCACCCGCTTCAATGTCGATTTTCGGCAATGAACCCACCCGTAAGGCTCGGGTGAAATCAAATGCACACTCGCTCAAAACGGCATAAAAAAGCCTTGCCGTCCTGAACAGCTTTACTATTCTAACACAACTTTCCAAAAAAATCAAGTATTATTTTGCAAGAGTTCCGCCGTCGCTCTTTAAAAGGACTAAAATATCCTCTTCCTCCCCCGTTACGGCGTTTATATATACAAGAATTTCCCTGTCGTCATCAGTCTCACAGACAAATTCATAGCACCGTTTTTCGTTCCCGCCCTTTGTTGGTATAAGTGCCAAGGCGGTTTCTCTTATATGAAGCCTCGGGCTTACGGCTTTTGCCGCCTCCTCAGGTGCTATCGCCGCACTTTCAAAGGCTCGCTCGGTGTGGTTTGCAATATATCCGCTCGTCTCGTAAAGCATTATTTCCCCCGTATCCATCGCAACCCCCACCTTTACAAGGTCGGTATAGCAAATAGTTTTTCCGTCAAGAAAGGCGAAGTTTATAACGCAAACGCCCTCGTCGGTAAAATAATAAGTCTCGGTAAAACCGCTCATTCCGATTCGTTCAAGGTATCTTTTTGCCTTATCAACAGCCTGACGGTAATCAAGGACAAAGTCGCCCATTTCACGACTTTTTCGCATATATACAGCATACCCGCCCGCACGACTTACCGTAACGCTGACATTATCCCCCGAAAAGCGATAAGCAGGAATTTTTCCGTCTACCGTACCGTTCGTCGAAAGCTGTTCTTCATCACATTCACAGGTTTCGGCGGCTATTTTAAGTGCTTCGCCCTCGGTCACAGCCTCGGCGTTTTTAAGCATAAGCGGCTCTTTTTCCAAAATGTGGTCGGAATAAGGCCCGTCGTACACAAGGGTTGGATAATCGGAAAGACTGCCCTCAAGTATATCAAGGGTACTGCTTAAGGAATCTTTGTCAACACTTTCGGAAAGCTTGTTGTCCAAATTGTCTGCCCAAGCGGAAGGATTATCGTAGGCGATAGAGGAATTACTCACCGCTTCAGAAATTTTTTGTGCGGCAACTTTAAGAGCTGCGATATTAGCTGTGTATTCTTCATCAAGGCTTTCCCCGCCGATAAGGCTTTCAGAAACCGAAACGGCGTAGTTACCCACCTGAGAGAGGAATCGGTTTAAAACATCTAAATTTTCCCCCGCAGGCAACCTGGACAGCGCCGCCTTTGCGCTTTCCGCCTCGCTTAAAAGCTTTGCCGACATATGGCTTAACTGTTTCGCTGTGGTTACATACTCCGCCTTTTCAAGAATAAGAGATATATTGTTAACGCTGGAATTTAAAGTGTCAAGCATTTCCGCATAATTATTTTTAATTTCAAGTCTGTATCTGTTCAAATCATTATTTGTGCGCACTGCAAACACAGCGGAAACCACCACTGCGGCGGCGCAGAACGATATAATCCTTACAGCATTCCTTTTTTTCATAATTTCCCCTCCGTTTTTACATATTATTGCCATAAGAGGGGGAATTATTAAATTAAATTTCTCGCCTTTGGTAAAAACACCGAAAGAGACTGCGACAGCTTGCGTAAGGCTTGGTGCCGAAGGTACCCAATATTTACAATAGAAGCAATAAACCCGCACCCGCTCCGATTTTAAATCGGAACGGGTGCGATTAATTATGAATGTCTAATATCTACCGTCTAATGTCTAAATCAGTACATTCCGCCCTGTGCGGCTGCAGCAGCTGCTGCGGCATTAGCCGCCGCCTTGTCTTCCTTCTTCTCGGCCACAAGGCTCTCGGTTGTGAGAACCATTGAAGCTACCGAAGCGGCATTTTCAAGAGCAGAGCGTGTAACCTTGGTGGGGTCAACGATACCTGCGTCTAACATATCGGTGTATTCCTCTTTGTAAGCGTCAAAGCCGTAATTGACCTTGCTGCTGTTTACAATCTTATCGATAATAACTGAGCCTTCAAGACCCGAGTTTAACGCAATCTGTTTGATAGGAGCTTCAAGTGACTTAAGAACGATGCTGACGCCGGTCTTTTCGTCGCCCTCTGCAGTATCAAGCAGAGCCTTAACGGCCGGAATAGCGTTGATAAGCGCTACGCCACCGCCTGCTACGATACCCTCTTCAACGGCCGCCTTTGTAGCCGAAAGAGCGTCCTCAATGCGGAGCTTCTTATCCTTCATTTCAATCTCGGTTGCGGCGCCGACCTTAATAACAGCAACACCGCCTGCAAGCTTCGCAAGTCTTTCCTGAAGCTTTTCTCTGTCAAAATCTGAAGTTGTGTTTGCAATCTCGTTTCTGATGCGGTTAATTCTGTCCTTAATGGTGTCCGAATCGCCCGCACCGTCAACTATAATGGTGTTTTCTTTTGTAACCTTAACCTGACGGGCACGGCCTAACTGATCAATAGCGGTGTCCTTAAGCTCAAGGCCTAACTCCTCAGAGATAACCTGACCACCTGTAAGAATGGCGATATCCTGAAGCATTTCCTTGCGTCTGTCGCCAAAGCCGGGTGCCTTAACCGCAACGCAGGTAAAGGTGCCTCGAATCTTATTAACAATAAGGGTTGAAAGGGCTTCGCCCTCAACATCCTCGGCAATTATAAGGAGCTTCTTGCCTGCCTGAACAATCTGCTCAAGAAGGGGGAGAATTTCCTGAATATTGGAAATCTTCTTATCGGTTATAAGAATGAGGGCGTCGTCAAGGACAGCCTCCATCTTGTCGGAATCAGTGACCATATAGGGTGTGATGTATCCTCTGTCAAACTGCATGCCCTCTACAACCTCGGAATATGTCTCGGCGGTCTTGGACTCCTCAACGGTGATAACGCCGTCGGCGGTAACCTTGCTCATAGCCTCGGCAATAAGCTTACCGATAACCTCATCGCCCGAAGAAATTGTAGCAACACGGGCGATATCATCACTGCCGCTTACCTTCTTAGAATTATCAACAACCGTCTTGATAGCGGTATCCACAGCGGTCTTTATTCCCTTTTTAAGCACCATCGGGTTAGCGCCTGCGGCAACATTCTTCATACCCTCTTTAATAAGAGCCTGTGCCAAAACGGTAGCGGTGGTTGTACCGTCGCCTGCGGCATCGTTAGTCTTAACCGAAACCTCTTTTACAAGCTGAGCGCCCATATTCTCAAAGGGGTCGTCAAGCTCGATTTCCTTTGCTATGGTAACTCCGTCATTAGTGATAAGGGGTGAGCCGTACTGTTTTTCAAGCACTACATTTCTACCCTTAGGTCCTAAGGTGACCTTAACGGCATCTGCCAATTTATCAACGCCTGCCTGAAGCGCCTTGCGGGCATCTTCACCGAAAATTACATTCTTTGCCATAATTAAGCCCTCCTATTATTCAACGATTGCCAATATATCGGACTGATGAAGGATTGTGTATTCTTCATTATCAATCTTAATATCGGTTCCCGAATACTTTGCGGCGATAACCTTATCTCCCGCCTTAACGGTCATTTTGACCTCTTTACCGTCAACCATTCCGCCCGGTCCTACGGCTACTACAACCGCAACCTGCGGTTTTTCCTTAGCGGCAGATGTAAGAACAATACCGCTCTTTGTGGTTTCCTCTGCTTCTGTCGCCTTGATAACGACATTGTCAGCCAAAGGCTTAATGTTCATGAAAATTCCTCCCAAATGAATTTTAATAAGCGAGCATAAAACGCTTTAAAGTTATGCGTTTTCCCGTTTGCGAGTTTAATTATACACTAAAGTCAGGAAAAGTCAATACCCAAAATTAAAATTCAAATTATGTTAATAATTTAATAGAATTTTTGTTAATAAATCAATTATTTTCCAGAGCTTTACATATTTTATCGAATATATTATCAAGTATAATGCGCTCCTCGGGGGTTAATTCCTTAATTAATCCCTCATAATATTTTTGCTGTGCCATACTCACAGACCTTGCGATTATTCCCCCCTTGCCCGTAATTTTAATGCCCTGCATACGGCGGTCTTCGCCGTCACAGGTTATTTCAATAAGACCGTTACTTAGCAGCTGTTCAATCGCCTTAGAGGCGTATTCGTTTGAAAATCCCCGCATTTTTACAGCGTCGCATGCAAGAGTATACTCAGGGTTATTAAAAAAGAATACCAGTACATCCGCCTCCTGCTTTGTAATTCCAGAACGCTTGGCCGCAAACTCCATCGCCTCGGAATAAGACTCGGCAATCGCTTTTTGAGTCTTTAAAAATTTTGTCATTCCCGCTTTGTTCATAAAATGTTTTCACTCCCGCTATTGACGATAAATTAGTTTCTATGCAGACTATATTGGTATATATATTATATTTTAACTTTTATCAAGTGATTTGTAAACCGTAAATTTATATTTCAAAGGACGATGATAAAATTGTCAATGGGTTTGCTACGAATTAGCGGTATCATCTTATACATATGCCAAAAATAAAAATATAGACATTTAAAACGGGCTTGTGATGATTATTGTGAATTTTTTTGCGAATTAGACATTAGGTTTTTCCCCTCTAACATCTAATATCTAAAACGGACGGGGATGCCGTCCGTTTTAGATATGTATAATCAGCTAATCTTAAGCCTTAGTCTCAGCTTATCGCTTATCATTGCAATAAACTCGCTGTTGGTAGGCTTTCCTCGGTCGTTCTGGATTGTATAACCGAAATAGGAATTCAAAACATCAATGTCTCCCCTGTCCCATGCGACCTCAATAGCGTGGCGTATAGCCCGCTCGACCCTTGAAGAGGTGGTATTATAGTTTTTAGCGACGGTGGGGTACAACAGCTTTGTTACGGAATTAATTATATCGCTGTTTTTAACCGAAAGAATTATCGCTTCCCTTAAATAGTGATACCCCTTGATATGCGCAGGCACCCCTATTTGGTGAATAATCTCGGTCACCATAAGCTCAAGCTCGGGATCTGTCACAACATTATCCTTTACAACTACGGGGGATATTTCGTTTTTCCAGCCCGAAAGCTGAATAATGCGCTCTGCCATAGTGTTAATGTCAAAGGGCTTTAGAAAATAATAGCTTGCACCCGCATCAAGGGTTTCCTTTTCAAGCCTTGGATTGTCAAAGCTTGACATAGCCATAACCATAGGTCTTTCCTTGCTGTCTATCTCACGGATTCCGTTTAAAACGCCTATAATATCAAGATTCGGCATAAACACATCCGCAAGTACAACATCAGGCTTCTGCAACCTTACCGCACTCAAAACCTGCTGACCGTCCTTTTGACATAAAACCACATCCATTCCGTATCCTTTGAGTGCTTTCGCACAATTTTGCCCTAATTCCGTAGAATCATCCGCAATGACAATTTTTAGTTTTTTTCTCATCAAATTTCTGCCTCCGATGTTAATTTTTACATATATTACCACAATTTCACGCTAATTGCAAGCTTTATTGCAAAATTAGTATAATAATTGTCAATTATTACTTAAAATAACAAATTAAATCGTATTTCGACAGTCAATTAATACATTATTCACACTTTTACCCCTGCTTTTTTTACAGGGTAACTACGCCCGTAAATTTAATAAGCATAAAAAATACCGCAGACCTGACTTGCAGTCTGCGGTATTTTTTATGAGAAAATTATTCCTCGTTATTTTCTTCCTCTTTCATTTTTGCAAAGCACTCGCTGCAATATACAGGACGGTCGTCGCGGGGAAGAAACGGAACCTTAGCAACTCCTCCGCAAGCAGCGCAAACAGCTTCGTGCATCTCTCTCGGTGCTCTGCCCGCATTCTTGCGCTTGTCACGGCAGGGCTTACAGCGCTGCGGTTCGTTTACAAAGCCCTTGGATTCGTAAAACTCCTGTTCTCTTGCAGTGAATACGAACTCCTCGCCGCAATCTTTGCAAACTAATGTCTTGTCTTCAAACATCTTTTTTACCTCTCTCGGTTGTTTTTTAGCCCCGGACGGAATCGCACCGACATCTTTGTATTCAACGCTCTGCTGGTTTAAGCTACATGGGCATATATTAAGCGCAAAAAAGCGCTTATTTATTTTTTAATTTTTTTCTGATGCGTAAAAGCGCATTGTTAACCGACTTTTCGGTAATTGATAGCCTTTTGGCTATATCTATGTACTTATTACCCTCGAGAAAAAGCTGTAAAACACTGTATTCAAGCCCCGAAAGCTCAAGCCTTATGCTATCCGTTAAATTTTTAAAGCTTTCCTTGTCAAAAAAGATTTTTTCGGGACTGTTGGAATCGGTTATTTCAACATCTCCAATAGGAGACAAAAGCTCGTCCGGAATATTCTTACGACGCTTTGACTGCTTTAGGGATGCTATGACCGACCGCTTTATACAAAGGGCGGCAAAGGTTGAAAAGGAAGCCTTTTTGCCGTCAAAATTTTTAACAGCGGAATAAAGAGCATAGGTTGCCTCCTGTACCGCATCCTCCCGCTCATTCTCGGCGCAATAGCGGCCCACATAGTAATGTATGCAAGGAAGATAGCGGGCGATTATCAACTGCAAAAGCTCAAAATCGCCGCCGTTTATTAAGCCGACAATTTCTTCGTCTGTCAAATTTTCGTAATTTTCGACAAAATCTATACTCATTATGACTCCACTATAGTATTACTTGCTAATAATACATTATTAAGCCGATAAAGTCAAGCAGAAAATTATGTTATTTAATTTTTTTACCAAATTGTGAAAATTACCGTGTAATTTTTGGTGATTATACTGTCAAAATCTCGGTTCCGCCCTGCCAAATAACAAGTGCCGTACCTCTGCCGATTTTAATTAGTGCGGATTTACCTGTAAATTCATTGCTTACTCCAAGGGGGAAACCGCTTTCAAGAACGGCGTTTTTAAGGGGATAAAGAAGCCCGATCAAATCCACATTTCGGGCAGTTTTGCTGAGAGCAAAGACCGAAACGGTACCTCTCGCACTCTCAGAAAAAGAAAGCTCGCCGTCTGTTATCACCGCCGCAGTAAAGCCGCACAAGTCAAGAAATCCCTGCCCGCCGCATTTTGATATATATGTAAGGGTTTGAATATTCGCAAAGGTGTGGTCAGGTCTTCCGCCTGCACCGCCATACAGCACAAATTTTGTAAAACCGCATTCAAAGCCCGTTTTAACGGCAAGCATCATATCGGTATCATTTTTCTTAACAGGGTGCTTAATCAGCCTATTACAATCAGGTACAAAGCCTAATGAATCGAAGTCTCCCACGGCAATATCGGGCTTTATTCTTAGCTTTTCAAGGCTTTTAATTCCTGCGTCCGCCGCAATTACAAGGTCGTCCTCTTCTTTTAATAAGCTTGAGGGGTTGCCCTCCCCCGCACCGAAAATGTAGCAGATACCCATAATAACTTTCCTCCGTACGAATATTTACAAATATTAAATATTACATTGTATTACATTTTTTGTTTTAACCTTGAAAACCAAGCACAGATTTTATATAATATCATTTGTCTAATTATTATATTATATCAAAAAAAGATTTAAAATGGAATACAAAATATCAAACAGCCCCACTAAAGCTCAAGTCCGAACCCTTTCATTATCGTTTTAACATTGTTCTCTTCGGTTTAGATTTTTGCCGAAGCCGCAAATGCCGCAAGAGGAAAAAACATCCTTAAAACAAAGGCTATCACAAGGGGAAGTGTTGTTTGTTTTAATTCCATTCAATAAATTTTCAGGAGAAGTCTATGCAGGAAAACACCTTTTTAAAGGGCAAAATTTTGCCGCCACTTATAAAATTTGCCCTGCCGCTTATGCTTTCCCAGCTTTTGCAGGCGCTTTACGGAGCGGTGGATTTGATTGTGGTAGGCCATTTCGGGAATACTGCCGATTTTTCCGCAGTAGCCACCGCAAGCCAGCTTATGCAGGGAATAACAGGTATAATAATCGGGCTTACAACGGGAGTGACCGTGCTTATAGGACAGGCTTTAGGCTCCGGTGACAGCAAAAAAGCGGGCGAAATCACTGCGGGAATGACCAAGCTCTTAATAATAATTTCTTTTGCTTTTTTTGCAGTGCTCACCCTTTTTGCACCGCAGGCCCTCGCTCTGCTTAAAATACCCGCCGCCGCTAAAGGTGCGGGAACGCTATATATTAGAATTTGTGCGGCAGGCGTAGTATTCATTTCCGCCTACAACGCAATAAGCGGACTATTTAGGGGAGTCGGGAACTCCAAAATGCCCTTTATTTTTATTCTTGTGGCCTGTATTGTGAATATTATCGGCGATTTGCTGCTGGTCGGGACCTTCAAAATGGGGGCGGCGGGAGCAGCTCTCGCCACGGTTTTAGCACAGACTGTAAGCGTCATTTTCTCGGTAATATATAGCTTAAAAGGCGGTCTTCCCTTTAAAATAACAAGGGAAAGCTTTAAAACCCGAGGTTCAGTGGGCAGAATTTTGAAAATAGGCGTACCCATAGCCCTTCAAGACTTTTTAACAAGAATATCCTTTTTGATACTAACCGCAATATTAAACTCTTTGGGTCTTGTGGCCTCGGCAAGTATAGGAATTTCCGAAAAGCTGTTTTTATTCCTTTCCATTATTCCTATTTCCTTTATGTCGGCTTTGTCGGCATTTGTTGCGCAAAATGTCGGCGCGAGGAACAGAGAACGGGCCTACAAATCCCTTAAAATTTCTATGGCGATATCCTTTGTTTTCGGTGTTTTGACATTTGTGGCAACCTTCTTCTTCCCCGAAATTTTAGCCGCTGTATTTGAAAAAAGTCCTGAAGTTATAGCTGCGGCGGCAAGGTATCAGCGAGGGTGTGCGACTGAGCATCTTTTCATAAGCCTGTTTTTCTGTATGCTTGGCTATTTTAACGGACTCGGTAAAACAGACTTTGTTATGGTGCAGGGCATTTTCACCGCCTTTGCGGTGCGTATTCCCCTATCCTATCTATTAAGCCGAGGCGCATCGCCCGACCTTTTTAAAATCGGGCTTGCAGTTCCTGCCTCTGCGGCAGTTTCCCTTATAATGTGTACAGTATATCTTATTTATTTAAGCAAAAAGGAAAAAAGCAAATTAAACTCTTGAATTATATAAACATTCATTGTATAATTAAATGTAACTGTGCAAAAAAAGTTATACAGTATTTGGAAATGAGGTACTCGAATTATGGTTAAAGCTGTTGTAGGCGCTAACTGGGGCGACGAAGGTAAAGGTAAGATTACCGATATGTTAGCAGGAGATGCTGATATTGTAGTCCGTTTTCAGGGCGGTGCAAATGCCGGTCACACAATAAAGAACAAATACGGTAAATTTGCTCTTCATACTCTGCCGTCGGGCGTTTTTAACGAGGGTGTTATCAACTGCATAGGAAACGGTGTTGCCCTTGATGTTGATAAGCTTTTAAATGAATATAATTCAGTTGTGGAAAACGGCGTTCCCGCTCCGCAACTTATGGTGTCCGAGCGTTGTCAGATGGTTATGCCATATCATGTCCTCTTTGATGTTTACGAGGAAGAAAGACTCGGCAAGGCAAGCTTTGGCTCAACCAAATCGGGCATTGCCCCCTTCTATTCGGATAAATATGCTAAAATTGGCTTTCAGGTATGCGAGCTGTTTGACGAAAAGGCGCTCAAAGAAAAATTAGAGCGAGTTTTAGAGGTCAAGAACATTCTTATTAAAAATCTTTACCATAAAGAGCCCCTTTCGGTTGATGAGATTTTTGGTAAATTGATGGAATGGAAAAAGGGTATTGAACCCTTTGTAGGTGATGTAAGAAAGCTTGTATACGAGGCCGATAAAGCGGGTAAAACCGTGCTTCTCGAAGGTCAGCTCGGCACCTTAAAGGATACCGACCACGGCATTTATCCTATGGTTACATCCTCTAACACAATAGCGGGCTACGGCGCTGTAGGTGCAGGTGTTCCGCCTTATGCCATAAAGGAAATTTACACCGTTATAAAGGCTTATTCCTCTGCCGTAGGCGCAGGCGCCTTTGTAAGCGAGATTTTCGGTGACGAGGCTAAGGCTATGCGGGATCACGGCGGCGACGGCGGCGAATACGGCGCCACCACCGGAAGACCCCGCAGAATGGGATGGTTTGACTGTGTTGCCACACGCTACGGCTGTGAGGTACAGGGTACAACCCACGCCGTACTTACTGTTGTTGATGCGCTCTCCTACCTTGACGAAATTAAGGTATGCGTAGGCTATGAAATTGACGGAAAAGTCACTAAGGACTTCCCCGTTACCGGAATGCTGGAAAAGGCAAAGCCCGTTTTGGCAACTCTCCCCGGCTGGAAGTGCGATATTACGGGAATTAAGAATTACGCTGACCTGCCGGAAAACTGCAGAGCTTACATAGAATTTATCGAAAAAGAAATTGGCTTTAAGATTGTAATGGTAAGCAACGGCCCTGCCCGTGAAAACATAATAATTAAAGCTTAGGGCGGAGAGACTTATGAATTTTACTCCTATTGACGGCAGCGGCCTTGTTGACGGCTTCTGCCTCATAAAAAGCATTGACCAAAAGACCTCCTCAAAGGGTGACACATATCTTGATATGACCCTTTCGGACTCTACGGGCGAGATTAACGCAAAGCTCTGGCGCTACAATAAGGCCACCCACGGAGAATACGGCGTTAATGACCTTGTTAAAATTCGGGGTATGATTTCGCAGTACAACGGTGCAGACCAACTCAAGATTGAAAAAATCAGACCCGTAACGCCTGAGGACGGCGTTAATATCTCCGATTTTGTAAAGTCGGCAGATTATTCAGGCGAGCAGATGTTTGAGGAGCTTTATAGGCTTGCAGACAGCTTCGGGGACGAAGATTTAAGAAAAATCGTAACTGCAATACTTGACGATAACCGCTTAGCTCTGCTTTATTGGCCCGCCGCCTTTAAGCTTCACCACGCAGTGCGGGGAGGACTGCTCCTTCACACGCTTTCGATAGTGCGGCTTGCCGAGGGTGTTTGCAGGGTCTACCCCTTTGTTGACCGTGAGCTGTTAATTTCGGGCGCAATACTCCATGATATTGCAAAGCTTTCGGAATTTAAGGTTGCAGATACAGGCATAGCCACAGGATATTCGGCCGAGGGCAACCTTTTAGGCCATCTTGCAATGGGGGCTATGGTAATAAATAAGTATGCCGAAAAGCTTACTATTAACCCCAAAACCGCAATGCTGCTTGAGCATATGGTGCTTTCCCACCACGGTGAGCCTGAGTTCGGTGCGGCGGTAAGGCCTATGTTTATTGAAGCCGAGCTTTTAAGCGAGCTCGACCTTATGGACTCCCGTATTTATGAAATGCGTGAGGCGGTATCCGCCGCTCCGGAAGAGGATTTTTCCGCAAGAGTATGGGCTATGGACAACCGCAAGCTTTATAACCACACAAGAACAGATTTGAATAAAAAAACAGAATTATTTTAATAATAAAAAAGAAAGGTGATTTATAATGAAGATTACAAAGGATATGCTTATAGGCGAAGTATTAGATATGGACACAGGTGCTGCTGAATACTTCTTTGAGATTGGCATGCATTGTTTAGGCTGCCCCGCATCAAGAGGAGAGAGCATCGAGCAGGCTTGCGAGGTTCACGGAACCGACTGTGACGCACTTGTAGAAAAGCTTAACCGCTATTTTGAAAATAAATAATGTCTTTAAGCCAAAGACTTAAACTTATAGCTTCCCTTGTGCCGAAAGGTGCAAGGGTTTGCGATATCGGCACAGACCACGCACGGCTACCGATTTACTTAATCGAACAACAAACAGCAGATCGGGTAATCGCAACCGATATCCGTCCCCTGCCCCTTGAAAACGCAAAAAGAAATGTTGCGCTGTCAGGGGTTGCAGGAATAGAATTACGCCTTTGCGATGGTCTTTCAGCCGTAAAAAAGAGTGAGACCGATACGGTTATAATAGCTGGTATGGGCGGAGAGGTTATCTCAGGTATCATATCCCGAGCGGAGCTTCTGCGGGAACGGCCCTATCCCCTCTTGATTTTACAGCCCACCACCTCGCCCGAGGCTTTAAGAAAGTACCTTTATGAGAGCGGCTTTGAAATACTTACCGAAACTGCACTTAAAGAAAACGGCAAGCTGTATTCTGTTATGACCGCCTGTTTCACATGCGAAGCTAAAGAAATGCCCGAATACTTTTTCTTTACGGGCAAGCTTGACCCTAAAACCGAGGACGGATATTTATACATAAAAAAGCAGTATATCCGCCTTAAAAAATGTGCCGATGCACTGTGTGATATTCACGAAAAGCAGGCAGAATATCTGCATTATAAAAAGCTTTCAGACCAAATACTAAAACTTTTGAAAGATAAGCAGGAATAAAAATGGCATTTGACGGCGGTTTTTTGCACCGAATTACCCACGAACTGAATATCGCCAACGATTCCCATGTGGACAAAATATACCAGCCCTCTAAGGACGAGCTGGTTCTTTTGTTGCGCAAAAAAAGCTTTGCCAAACGGCTTTTAATCTCTGTAAAGCAGGGCTCTGCCCGTATTCAGTTTACCGAAAACAAGTATGAAAATCCCGCAACACCTCCTATGTTTTGTATGCTGATAAGAAAATACCTTTCTGCCGCAAGGCTTATTAAGGTGACGCAACCCGCCCTCGAAAGAATAGCCGAGCTTACCTTTTCATATACAAACGAAATGGGAGATATTGCTGAAATACGCATTATTGCTGAATTTATAGGCAATAAGACCAATATTCTGCTTGTGGGGGCAGACGGAAAGATTATAGACTGCCTTCGCAAAAGCGACCCCGAAACCGCCGACCGCCTGCTTTTACCGGGGGCTGAGTACGAATATCCCCAAAACCAGGGAAAGCTTAATCCCCTAACGGCTGATGCAGAGGAAATATGCTCAGCAGCAGTTGCTCACGGGGGAGACTACGCTAATGCATTGCTCGAGAGTATCGACGGCTTTTCTCCCCTTGTTTGCAGGGAGGCGGTTTATAAATCGGAAATCACGGGAAGTCTTAATTCGGCATTAAGCGATATTTTAACCGATTTAAAAGAGGGCGGTGCCCCTGTTATGCTTATAAAAACGGACGGTACACCCTACGATTTTTCCTATACTGACATTTCCCAGTACTCGAATGAATTTTCAAAGCAAAGCTTTGAAAGCTATTCCGAACTTTTAGACGCTTTTTATACCGCACGGGAAAATTCCGAAAGGCTTAAGCGCTCCGCCTCGGATATAATCAAGCTTGTAACAAATCTCCGCACCCGCACCGAAAGGAAGCTTGCCATACGGCTTAACGACCTTAAAAAGTGCGAAAACAGAGAGACCTTGAGAATTTACGGCGAGCTTTTAAAGGCAAATCTGTATAGGCTCAAAAACGGTGCTGCCTTTGCCGAGGTTGAAAACTATTACGATGAAATGAATCCGGTAAGAATACCTTTAAATCCCGCTCTTTCACCCCAGAAAAACGCAGACAAGTATTTTAAGGATTATAAAAAATCCTATACCGCCGAGCGCACACTCACAGACCTTACAAAAAAGGACGAGGAGGAGCTTAAATATTTCGACTCGGTGCTTGACAGCATTGCACGCAGCGTTTCCCTTTCGGAAATTTCCGAAATTAGGGAAGAATTGGCGCTTGCGGGCTATATAAAGCAAAACGGCACACGGAAAAAGAAAGCATCCGCCGCTCCGCAGTTTAAGGAATACACCTCAGATGAGGGCTATAAAATACTTGTGGGTAAAAATAACCGCCAAAACGATTATTTAACAACCGTGCTTGCCGCAAAGAATGATTTATGGTTTCATGTTAAGAATATCCCCGGCTCTCATGTGGTAGTAATGTGCCGAGGCGGCGAGGTTTCGGACGCAACCATAATTAAAGCGGCGGCTTTGGCGGCGGCAAATTCAAAAGCGGAGGGTTCTTCACAGGTCCCCGTGGATTACACGCCCGTAAAATTCGTTAAAAAGCCTAACGGCGCAAAACCGGGAATGGTCATCTACACAACAAACAAAACCGTTTTTGTAACACCGCAAATTTTACTTGAGAAAGGAGTACAGCTTTGAAAATCGGAGTATCAACCTCTTGCTTTTACCCTCTTGAAACCGAGGTTGCTTTAGAGAATCTCGGCAAAGCAGGAATAAAGCATGCGGAAATCTTTTTCAATGCCTTAAGTGAGCTAAAGCAAAGCTTTGTGGATATGCTCCTTGACATTCAAAGTGAATACGGGATAACAGTAGCCTCTGTTCATCCCACAATGTCCCTTGCCGAGTCATTTATGATTTTTTCAAACTATGACCGAAGATACCGTGAAGCAGAGGACCAGTTCCGCAGGTATTCCGAAATTGCGGCACAATTAGGCGCTAAATATATTATAATGCACGGCGGAAAGCCCAACGGCATATTAAGCGATGAAGAGTACTGTGAGCGGTATATGAGGCTTAAGGAAGTAACCCGCCAAAACGGCATAGATATCTTGCAGGAAAATGTCGTCCGCTTCAGGGCGGGTGAAATTGACTTTCTGCGTTCAATGAAAAATATTTTAGGCGAGGAAGCCGAGCTTTGCATAGACTTAAAGCAGTCCCTTCGCTGTGGGTATAACCCGTATGACCTTATCAACGAATTTTCCGATAACATCAAGCACTACCACATAAGCGACCACAGCATTTCCTCCGACTGTCTGTTGCCCTTAAACGGCGGCTTCGATTTTGAAAACTTTTTTTCGGTGCTTAAAAGCAAGGGTTTTAACGGCTCCTGCATTATTGAGGTTTATAAGGATTGCTACAACTCTTATGAGAATGTTTACAGTTCTTTTAATAAACTTAAAAATTGCTATTGCAATATTCTCGAAAATAGGTTATAATGAGTTGTAATTATTGAAAGGAGTAAGTGTTATACTGTGAATAACATATCTTTAGTGGATCTTCTCAAGCTTGCATTAAAATATATCTATATCTTGATTACCGTAGCCTTAGTCGCCGCAATTGTTGCGTATTCTTACTGCAATTTTGTTGCCGAACCAAGGTATTCTTCAACAGGTTCCATCGTTGTTACAAACGGTGCGATTATCAGCGATATCTCGGCACAAACTGCGAGCGACACAACCTCGAAAAAGGTAAGCGGTTCGGATATTTCTGCATCGCTTCTGCTCTCTAATACAATCATTGATATTCTCAATACTAATGATATTTATAAGCAACTCGCTTCTGAATTGGGTAACAAATATTCATATGCAAATTTAATGAACAGGGCCACAGTCAAGCAGCGCAATGAAGACACACTCTTTATTGATGTTTCTTTCTCCGCCGATGCACCTGAGGAGGCTCAAACTCTTGTTAATAACTTTTTAGAGATTGTTCCAGACTATATTGCGAAATTTATTCCCGGTTCTACAGCGTCTGTAACCACAACTGCTGACAGAGCGGTAAAAATTTATCCCCAAACCTCCAGAACCGTATTTGTCGCTGCAATGGCAGGTGCGGTATTATCCTATGCAATCATTTTTATCATATCATTATTTAATACAACTATAAAAAGCGAAGATGAAATTAAGAATAATTATGATTTAACCGTTTTAGGCAATATTCCTGATTTTTCATCTGCGGCGGCAAATAAGAATAAATACTATGGATATTCAAGGAAGGAGTCTACGAATGTCAAATAAAAATGATGTTTCTGCAGTTTCCTCCGAAAAAGAAAATAACGAGATCCAGTCATTAAAAAAGGTGCCATTTGCGGTTTCCGAAGCGTACAAGAATATCCGTACCAACCTGATTTCTGCGCTGGGAAAGCAAGATAAAAAAACCGTAGTGATTTCAAGCCCGAACCCTTCAGACGGTAAATCCACTACCTCAATTAATGTTGCGATTTCTCTTTCACAAATCAACAAAAAAGTGCTACTTATTGACGCCGACACACACCGTCCCACCGTTCACACAAAGCTCAAAATGAAGAACAATGACGGTATTATAAATGTTTTAACCGGTGTTTCAACCTTCAGCGAAGCTGTTCAGCAATATAATTCCAGGCTTGATATTTTGACCGTTGGTCCTATACCTCAGAACGCCGCCGAAATTTTCAACGATCCCTCTTTTGACGAGTTGCTTGATGAGTTAAACGAAAAATACGATTACATAATACTTGATACTCCGCCTGTAAATCTCATTTCGGATTCACTTGTAATTGCTCAAAAGGCAGGTGGCATTATCTTTGTGGTTCGCTCAGGCTTTACAACTCGTGAGATGCTTTTCCGTGCTGTAGCAAGTGCAAAACAGCTCGATATTAACATCCTTGGTGTTATACTTAACGGCACTGATTTCAGCAAAAACGGATATCGTAAAAAATATTACGGCTCTTACTACAATTAATTTAGGACGGGCGGCCGCCTATTATTCCGCGGCTGTCCGTTTCTACTATTTTGGAGGAATTTATTATATTTGACATTCATTCACACATACTCCCCGCTGTAGACGACGGTGCAAAGGATATAAACGAGGCCTTACAGCTTCTTGAAATGATGAAGGAAGACGGAATCACAGATGTTATAGCAACACCTCATTTTTATCCCGATTCCGATAATCTTGACGAATTTAAAATGCGCACCGAAGAAGCTTATACGGCTTTATGCTCTGCGGCAGAGGGTAAAAATTTACCTCGTATTTATTTTGGATGCGAGGTTTTATACTTCCGCTATTTAGGTACAAGTGAGTCTGTAACCGATTTTCGCCTTAACAGCTCAAATTATCTCCTGCTTGAGCTTACCGATGACTGCATAACAGATTCTTTTTTTGAGGATATAGCAAATTTAAAAAACAACTCAGGTATAATTCCCATAATCGCCCACATAGAAAGGTATTATAAAGCCCCCTCATTCAGGAAGCTGTTAAAATTTGTAAAAAGCGAAAATATACCTACGCAGGTTAATGCCTCCTCCCTTTTTTCTCCGTATTACAAAAGGATAACCGAAAAGCTCATAAAAAAGGGATATGTAAATCTTTTAGCAACTGATTCTCATTCCATAGATATCAGGCCACCCCAAATGAAGAATGCCATTAAACATATCACCGAAAAATTAGGCGAGGAATATGCAAACGGTTTAATCCGTAATTCCCGATTGCTGTTAGAAGAGATGACCCGAAAAGGAGACCTTTATGAAAAGCAAAACGCTTAATATTTACGACAAAAACGGCGTTAAATATATTGCATTTCCAAAACTCGAAAAATGCGGCATGGTGCATCACCTCTTTTCAACAAGAATAGGCGGCGTAAGCGAGGGACAGTATTCCTCAATGAATCTAAGCCTTACAGGCGGCGATAAAAGGGAAAGCGTAATTGAGAACTACAAACGGCTTTGCAGCTGTGTGGGAATTGATATAAATCACCTTGTTTTAAGCCGCCAGACCCATACAAACAATGTCAAAGTGGTCACCGAAAAGGACTGCGGAACCGGTATTTTTAAAGAATCTTTCAATGATGTTGATGGGCTCATAACCGACTGTAGCGGAGTTGCGCTTGTAACGCAATATGCCGACTGCACTCCCCTTTTGTTTTGCGACCCCGTAAAAAAGGTGATTGCAACCTCCCACGCAGGGTGGCGAGGCACGGTTAAGGAAATCGGCAAAGTGACGGTTCAAAAAATGGTTTATGAATACGGCTGTAACCGGGGGGACATTATCGCCGCTATCGGACCCGCAATCGGCGTTTGCTGTTACGAGGTTGATGATCCCGTTATAAGCGAATTTAAAAAAATTCCCTATCTGAACCTTAGCGATATAGTTTTTCCAAAGCAAAACGGAAAATATATGTTAGACCTGAAGGAGGCTAACAAGCAGATACTTGTAAATGCGGGTATAAGCCCTGATAATATCGATATCGCCGACCTTTGCACCTGCTGTAACAGTGAGGAGCTTCACTCCCACCGAGCTACAGGCGGAAAAAGAGGAAACCTCGCCGCAATAATAGAATTAATATAACCTATCAAGGCATTTCTATCATTTTAGGATAAAAATGCCTTATTTTTTCAAAAAACACTTTACAACTTTATCGAAATAAAGTATAATGTATTTATTAAATACCAAAGGGGTAGAAGAAAATGAAAAAATTATTGGCATTGTTAATGAC
>JAEIGA010005705.1_pt1 | contig 18962 bp, 22 predicted proteins | sample 9270691 | NCBI WGS metagenome assembly JAEIGA01 (sample SAMN17057246, study PRJNA624740) | gut metagenome | biome: biome; isolation source: fecal sample | host: Bos grunniens | place: China: Xizang | collected 2019 | reverse complement strand
TCACGCAGAATACTGGCAGGATATATGTTCCGATGGTTTCACCCATCCAATCCCAATGCCAGAAGAGTATTTTGTAGAAATGCTTTGTGATAGAGTTGCTGCTTCAATGATTTATCTCGGTGATAAGTTTACTGCGGCCGCGCCTTTAGAATACTACGAAACACACAAAGACGAGAATCAATTCCACGAATTAACAAGACATAGTTTAGAACAATGGCTCGTACACATTGCAAGAGCAGGTGTAGACGAAACATTTAAAATACTAAAAGAAAGGTTGAAGAGACGATGATGAAATTAAGCCCGATAGTGATATCGTTATTAGACACAGACTTATATAAATTTAATATGAATCAGGTTATGTTCCATAAACATACCAATCTCAACGGCAAATATATCTTCAAGTGTCGCAATCAGGGTGTGGTATTCACCCCCGAGATGGTAGCGGAAATTAACGCACAGATAGACCATTTGTGTACTCTTCGTTTCAGCGATGAAGAGTTAGACTATCTTAATTCGCTTCGTTTTATTAAGTCGGACTATGTTGAATTCCTTCGCTTGTGGCACCCTATCCGCAAATATGTAACTTGCCACGGCAATCCCGACGGCACTCTTTGTCTTGAAGTAGAGGGTCCTCTCTTCAGTGTAATGCAGTTTGAGATTTATCTTCTTGAAATTGTTAATGAAGTATATTTCCGTATGACCTATGATTATCTCTATCTTGTAGAGAGTGCTAACGAAAGACTTAAGAATAAAATCGAAGGTCTTGAAAATGGTAAATATACCTTTAAATTCGCAGAATTTGGCTGCCGCCGCAGACTTAGCCGTGAATGGCAGGACTACGCAGTTAAGCAGCTTCTTTATCGTCATCAGTGCGTTGGTACTTCGAACGTGTATCTCGCTATGAAATACGGTTGCACTCCTATTGGTACTTATGCTCACGAATATGTGCAGATGTACCAAGGTGTACCTGGCGTTACTCTCGCATATACCAACAAAATAGCGATGGAAGAGTGGTTTGAGGAATATCAAGGTGATAATGGTACTGCTTTAACCGATACTCTTGGTACAGACCTATTCCTTCGTGACTTCAATAAACTCCAAGCTACTTGCTATACAGGTGTTCGCCACGATAGTGGAGATCCAATAGAGTGGGGAGAAAAGATTATCGCTCATTATGAGAAGCTTGGTATTGACCCCAAAACCAAAACCTTACTTTTCAGTGACGGTTTAGATTTTGATAAGGCTCAAGAAATCTTTGATTATTTCAAAGATAGAATCAATGTAAGCTTTGGTATTGGTACTTTCTTAAGTAATGATACCGATGAAGATGCTTTAAATATTGTAATTAAATTACAATATGTAAACGGACACCCAGTTGCTAAATTGAGTGACGTACCTGGCAAGGCTATGTGCCAAGAGCCACAGTATGTAGAATACTTGAAAAATGCTGTGGAGTATAGGTTACAGGAGGGAATCTAATGAGTAAAAAAATAATTAAAGATTATAAAGCAGAAGTAAAACATATAAAAGATTGGATTGTTGGTTATTTCTGCCGAAATGGTAACGCAGATACTATGGCGGTAATAGGTATCTCTGGCGGTAAGGATAGTACGGTAGTTGCTTATTTATGTGCGGCCGCACTTGGTAAGGAGCATGTAGTCGGAATTAAGATGCCGAATGGCAAACAGCACGATATTGATTGTGCAGATGCAGTAATCAATAATCTTGGTATTATAGATTATCAGATTAATATTGAAAGTATGTGCCAAGCATTTTATAATGAAATATATACTGTTTTAGATAAAGATGGCGAGCTATCTGCTCCGCAAATTAAATCAATAGAATATAATTTACCCCCTCGTATGCGTATGTCGGTATTATATGCAGTTGCGGGTGCTATTGGTGGTTTCGTAGCTAATACGAGCAACCTATCAGAGCGTTATATAGGCTGGTCTACAAAATGGGGTGATGGAGCTGGAGACTTCGCACCTTTAGCTGACTATACTGTAGAGGAAGTTATTAACATTGGTAGAGAGCTTGGTGTTCCTGCCGAATTACTTTTCAAAGAACCAGAAGATGGATTAACTGGTAAGAGCGATGAAGAAGCTATAGGAGTAGAATATGCTCTTATAGACCAATATATTCGTGGTGAAAAACCTGATGATTATAAAGCTTGTCGCATTATATATGAAAGAAATGAAGCAAATCTTCATAAAATGGCGGCGCAAAATATTCCTCACCCACGTGCGGGGCTTCAGTATGAAGATATGGAAGATGATTGGGCGTTTTAAGATAAGAGCTTCTCATTAAGAGAAGCTCTTTTGATTTTTATTAAAAAATATTATATAATATATATACAGTAAAAATGAAAAAGAAAGAGTTGATAGAATATGAATAAAGTATATGCAATAAGTGATATTCATGGAATGTATAATCTTTGGCGTCAGGTTATTGAATCGCTCGATGAAACTGATACTTTATATGTATTAGGTGATTGCGGCGACAGAGGTCGCGATGGCTGGAAGATAATTAAGGAAGCGCTCGCAGATCCTAGAGTAGTATATATTCGTGGCAACCACGACCAAATGTTACTAGACTGCTGGAAGAGCGAATGGCACGATAATTATCTTTGGTTTATGAATGGAGGTTATGAAACATTTGATGCCATTCTTCAGGACGAAAAACACGAAATTTATTTGATGCAGCTAGCTAGAACTAAGTTGTATCATTGCTACGAAAATAAGAATGGAAAGAAAATTCATTTATCTCACGCAGGTTTTACTTTACATGAAGATAATGAAGTACCATACGATGAAGAATTGCTTTGGGATAGAGAGCACATTGATATGCGTTGTGATTGGTGGCCAAAAGAAAATCCTAATGATTATGTGGTTCATGGTCATACTTATTGTGCCAGCAAGTCTCGCTTTAGAATGGTAAATACTAAATTAAATGATAGCCATACTGTTGGTAGATATTGTCACGGTCATAAGATTTGTATTGATGGACGTAGTTTTTTAACCAATAAAATTGCTATGTTAGATTTAGATACCTTAGAAGAGACTGTATTTGATTTATCTGAATAAAAATTTCCTATTGATTTTTTATAAAAATTATGATATAATATTTATAGAAAATTAAGAAAAGGATTTGATAAAAATGAGTTACGGAAAAATAGAAGTTCATAATTTTTACTGCATTAGTTGTGGTAATAAGGGAATACCGTGTGTGCGGCCGCGGGCTCACAAACGCGAGAGGTTCCATAGAAAGAAACTCTATTGCCCGAATTGTGGTCTTACAGTAAACCATATTGAATGTTCAACTGATGAAGAGACCTATGATTTTAAACAAGCATTTGAAGCTGGTGAGTTTAAAGAAGAGTTAAAATTAAGTTTAAAGGAGTGTGTGGTAAATGGATAAGAAAAAGTTATATCTAATGTGCGGGCCGGCTGGTTCAGGTAAAACCACTTGGGTTCGTAAGCACGCATTAGCGGGAGTTTCGGCCCACATAAGCCGCGACCGCATTCGTTTTGATATGCTCCAACCCGGCGATCCCTACTTCTCAAGAGAAGATGATGTATATGCAGAGTTCATTAGGCAAATTGCACAGGCACTTACCTCCCCCTGGGTTAATGAAGTATATGCCGACGCTACTCACCTTACAGAACAAACGAGAATGAAGCTAGTGCATTGCATAGATAGAAAATTACCACAAGGCTTCACCTATGATATTATGGCTGTGGTAATTAACCCTCCAGTTGAAATAGCAATTCAACGCAACGCACAACGCACGGGGTGGGGCTGTGTGCCAGAAACTGTAATCCGCAATATGTATAATTCTTTTGAAGATCCTTGGAATGATAAACATTTAGGTTACACTAATGTAATCTATGGAGAAGAAGGTGGAAACTAATGAATAAAATCTTTTTAACAAGTGATACTCACTTTGGTCACGATAGAGAATTTCTCTGGGGTCCACGAGGATTTAGGTCAAGTATTGAGCACGATGAAGCAGTAATTGCTAATTGGAATTCAGTAGTTGGGCCAGAAGATACGGTATATGTATTAGGCGATTTAATGCTTGGTGATAATGAACACGGTAAGGCTTGTGTAGCTCGTCTTAATGGACATATCAAGCTTATCCGAGGAAATCACGATACTGATAAGCGTTGGAATGAAGTTTATGTCGACTTACCTAATGTGGAGCGAGTAGGCTGGGCCGATGTAATCCACTACCGCAAGTATCATTTTTATCTGTCTCATTTTCCAACTAACACTGCAAATATCGAGGCAGAAAGTTTACACCAATGTACTTTAAACCTATTTGGACATACACATAGTCCAGAAAAATTTAGAGAAGATTATCCAATGTATTACAATGTAGCACTTGATGCTAACCACAATACGCCTGTGTTTTTGGACGATATTATCGACGAAATGAAAGCAAAGGTTCAAGAATGTATAAGTTACCTTTAATAAGGTATTTATAAATATATAAATGGCACTTTGAAAATTAAATAATGAAAAGGAGAAAAAAGAAATGCCAAGTTTTTTAATTCCCGTAGTAACAATTGCTGCTATTGCAATTGCAGTAATTATTTTCCTTGTTATACTCATTAAGAGTTGTTGGAAAGTAGCAGGCACAAACGAAGTTTTAATCGTATCCGGTATGGGTAAGGTAAAACGCAAGACCGGTGGTGGTATCTTTATAATCCCCCTATTGCAGAGAGTTCAAAGAATGACTCTGGAAAATATCCAAGTTGACTTTACTTCTCGTAATGAAATTCCTACTAAGGACGCAATTCACGTTCTTGTGGATGCAGTAGCAAATATGGCTATTTCTAAAGATCCTGAACGCCAAGCTATTGCAGCAACCAAATTTGCAGATTATAGTATTGAAGACATTCAGTCAATTGTAATCCCTGTTCTTGAAGGTAATATTCGTGAAATTATTTCACAGACAAATTTTGAAGACCTTATACGTGGAGATAAGAAAGAATTTGCAGAAAAAATCCAAGAGAATGTAACTCCTAATCTTGCAGATTTGGGTATTGATCTTACAACTTTTAATATTCAGAATTTTAATGATAAAAACGGAGTAATCCGTGATCTCGGTATTGAGAACATTGAAAAGATTAAAAAAGAAGCTTCAATTGCGGCAGCTAAGGCAAAGTCAGAAGTAGCTATTGCCCAGGCTCAAGCAGATAAAGAAGCCAATGATGCTAAAGTTGCTGCTGCCACTGAAATCGCTCAAAAGCAGAATGAATTTGCTATTCGCAAAGCCGAACTCCAAAAGGAAGCTGACATTAAACAGGCTGAAGCAGATGCAGCAAAACAGATTGAGGCAGAGAAACAGCGTAAGACTCGCGAAATTGCAGAAGCTAACGCCAATATTGCTCGCCAAGAAAAGGCTATTGAACTCCAGGAAAGAGAAGTAGCTATTAAGGAAAGAACTCTTGAAGCTGAAATCAAGAAAACTGCGGAAGCTAAGAAATATGCTGAACAGCAAGAAGCAGACGCTAAATTATATGCTGTTCAGAAGGCTGCGGAAGCTGACCTCTTCGAGCGTCAGAGACAGGCAGAGGCTGCTAAAATCGAGGCTGAAAAGAAAGCTGAGGCTGACTTAGCTCTTGCTAAGGCTGAAGCGGATGCTCAAAAAGCTCTTGCAGAAGCGCTCAAAGCTCAAGGTGAAGCAGAGGCTGCGGCCGCACAGGCTAAAGGTCTCGCAGAGGCTGAGGCAATTCGTGCTAAAGCAGAGGCTGAGGCAGAAGGTCTTTTAAAGAAAGCAGAAGCTATGGAAAGATATGGCGATGCTGCTAAACAGGATATGCAACTTGAAGCTCTTAAAGTTCTTTATACTCAGTTACCTGCAATTGCGGAAGCTGTTGGTAAGGGCTACAATGGTGCTGAAATCCACCTTATCGGCAATGACTCCGGCCAACTTGCTGGAAATATGATGAGTAATATTACTCAGATTGTTGAAGGCTTTAAAGGTTCTACTGGTGTAGACCCGATGGCATTTATTAGCGGTATGCTCGGAGCAAAAGTTGTAGATAATAATCAGTAATAAAATAAATAAAACCCCGACGTGGAAACACGCTGGGGTTTTTCTTCGTTATTCCCGCTTACGACTGTGATTCGGAAATTCGCGCCCTATAGAATTTTTTGAGCAAAAATATAACTTGACTTTCATCTAAAATTTTAGTATAATATATACATAAACAATATATAAGGAGAATTAACAATGAATAAACAACCGCAATATTTTTGGAACGAAGGTACTGGTACTGCTTTTGCTACAATATTTTATAAAAATTATACTTTTACTGGAGAGGCATGCTGTCACCCAGATGACAAAGATATGATGAGTAAACTTACTGGGCAAACAATTGCTGAATATAGAGCTACTATTAAGTACTTACGATTTATTAGGGATTGTGAATTACAACCACAATTAAAAGCGTTAAAGCAATTATATTACAGTATGAATTATAGCAAATATTTTAACCCCAAATCGTATGAAGCTACAATGTTATATAGACAAATTAATCACTTAAAAGAAGATTTAAAAGAAAATAAATATCTTATTGAATTAACAAAAAATCAATTAGAAGTATATTTAATTATTAAAGAGAAAGACCATAAACAACTACGAGATTTTCTTAAAAAGAAAGAATTGGCCAAAGATAATCAATAATGCTTTAATTTTCCCTATTATATATAGAAAATTCTCAAAGGAGTGATTTATTTGGCAATTTTTATTATGGGACTGATCTTTGGGATAGTAATGCTACCTCTATTGGATGGTTTCACTTCTTTGGTACTATCATTCTTTGAAATGATAAAAAGCTATTTTGCTCGCGTTATAGCAAAAAACAACCAAAAGATACAAGAACTTTCTATCGACGCCCCAAAACACGCAATTGGATTCGCTATAGGAGAGGAGGTAGAAGATTACGATGATGACATATAAGTTTTATGACACTTGCTCTTTGTTATTAAAAACTAATCATTTATTTGATGAAGAAAATGTAAGAGTAGTTATATCCTCAATTTCACTCCAAGAGTTAGAAGATATTAAAACTGCTAATAATAAAGACGCTGAAATAAAATATTCAGCAAGAAAATTGCTTAATATTTTAAATGAAAATCCAGAAGCATATGAAATCTGGGTATTTAAAGAAGATATGCTTAAACCTATTATTAAAAAAGGTTTTGACCATATTAACAATGACTTAAAAATACTTGCTTGTGCTTTTGATTATGATTACAAAGTACACCCCGATGAAACAGTATTTGTAACAAACGATTTAGCTCTTAAGGCTATAGCAAATTGTTTCTTTGGTGAAGACAGTATTAAATCGGTAAACGAAGTATAGTTAGATTAGTATTGTGGCTATAAAGAAATAACTGTTGATGATGAAACATTAGCTAAATTTTATGAATAGTCTGATTATAACCATTTTAATTTAATGGTTAATTAGTATGCCATATTATATGATTGCGGCGGCAGCTTAATCGACCGTGTCTGCTGGACAGGAGAAACTCATAGAAGACTCAACTATAAGGACTTCTGGTCTCACTGGTTCGGTACAGTACGCCCGCTCAAAGGAGACACATATCAAATGCTGTTAGCTGATAGCTTGGCTAATAATCAAATAACTATGGTTAAAGGGCCTGCGGGCTCCGGTAAAACGTACCTTAGTTTGGGCTATTTGATGCATCTACTTGAAAATCATAAGATAGACAAAATTATTGTATTCTGTAATACCGTAGCAACAAAAGATTCAGCAAAGCTCGGTTACTATCCCGGTTCACGAGACGAAAAGCTTCTAGATAGCCAAATCGGCAATCTTCTAGCGAGTAAATTTGGTGGTAAGATAGAAGTAGAAAGATTAATACAAGAAGAAAAACTAATACTACTCCCACTATCAGATATTCGTGGTTACGATACCTCTGGTATGCGCGCAGGTGTATATATCTCTGAAGCATAGAATATGAGTGTTTCACTTATGAAACTCGCATTATAGCGTATAGGCGAAGATAGTATTTGTATAATAGATGGCGATGAAAAAACATAGGTTGATAGTGTTGAATTCGCTGGTAATAATAATGGTATGCGTCGTGCTTCTAAAATATTTAGAGGTAACGATATATATGGAGAGGTAATTCTCAGAAATATTCACAGGTCTCGTATTGCGGAACTTGCTGAACTAATGTAATATGTAATCTTTAGGGTTAGTGATTTTTCACTAGCCCTATTGGTCTATATAAATTTTAATGAAAAGGAGAAATGAAAATGGTACCAATTAAACAAAATTTAGTAAATTCTAATAAGTATAATATCAAATGCCCTTATAGTATGAACCCAGAAGGAATTACAGTTCATAACACTGCAAACAATGCTTCTGCCGCAAATGAAATTGCTTATATGATTCGTAATAATAATAAAGTTTCATACCATTACGCAGTAGACGATATTGAAATTATTCAAGGTGTTCTAGAAAACAGAAATGCTTGGCATGCTGGAGATGGCAACGGCAATGGTAATAGAAAAACCATTGGTATAGAAATTTGTTATTCTACTGGTGATAAAACAAAATTTGAAAAAGCACAAGAAAATGCTGCTGAATTTGTAGCATATAAGCTTAAAGAATATGGTTGGGGTATAGATAAAGTATATACTCATAAACATTGGTCAGGTAAGCATTGCCCACATAGAACTCTTGACGAATATGGCTGGGAATATTTCCTTGGTCTTGTTGAAAAATATCTTGGAAAACAAACAACTCCAGTAGTAAGTACTGAATTGTATCGTGTACGCAAATCTTGGGGAGACGCGGCTTCTCAACTTGGCGCATATAGTGTTCTTGAAAATGCTATTGCGGCCTGCAAAGAAGGATATTCTGTATTTGATAGTCAAGGCAATGTAGTATATCAAAAAGTGCAAGAAATAGTTACCCCCACTCCTGTTCCAACCCCTGCCCCTATCCCAAGTGTTACAATTTTAAAAAAGGGTAGTAAAGGAAATGAAGTAAAAGAACTTCAAAATAAATTAAATGCTTTAGGGTATAATTGTGGAGAAGCTGATGGTATATTTGGGGCTAAAACAGAAGCTGCAGTAAAACAATATCAAAAAGATACTGGTCTTACAGTAGATGGTATGGCTGGACCAAAAACATTAGAATCGTTAAAAACAGCAAAAAAACCCGAACCTCAAAATTCTATCCTTGTTTTAAAACAAGGTAGTAAGGGAAACGAGGTTAAAGAGCTTCAAAACAAGTTAAACTCTTTGGGATATAATTGTGGTACGGCGGATGGTATATTTGGAACCAAAACTACTTCTGCGGTTAAATCATTCCAAAAAAATAATGGTTTAGTAGTTGACGGAAAGGCTGGTCCAAAAACCATGGAAGCTTTAAAAACAGCAAAAAACAATGGCACTAAAGTTAAAGTAACAGCTAGTGCGCTTAACGTTCGCGCAGGCGCTGGTACAAAATATAAAGTAGTAAAAATTGTACGTAAAGGTCAAATTCTTACTATTGTAAGTGAAAAATCTGGTTGGGGCAAACTTTCTGATGGCTCTGGTTGGGTATCACTTGGCTACACAAAGAAGGTGTAATAATGGCTAAGAAAAATAAAGAGAAAAAAGAAAAGTTATCTTTTTCTAAAGGTTTGCTTGTACAAGAAAGTATTTTAATTTGGATAGTTACAATTACTTTCTTAGTATTAGCATTTATCTGTGTATTCATGGGCTTCTTCGGTGAGCTTCCTTGGCTTTCAGTTATCGTAGCATTCCCTTGGTCAGCATATGGAATAAGTCAAGCTTACTACTACAAGAAGTCAATGAAAGAAAATACCAAAGATGGCATAGTATTTGAACAGGCTCTAAAAGAAGAGCAAGTGGACGACATTATCGAACAAGAAGACATCGTTGGTTAATATATAGCGGTATGGCAATAGTCATACCGCTTTTTATTATTTTATTTGACTTTTTCTAAAAAAAATGGTATAATACATATGTAAATAAAAAAAATCATGGCAAATTTTAAAGGAAGTGATTAAAATTAAAAACGTAACAAGCGATATATTGTTTATCGCCCCTGGCGATACACTACTACTTACTTTTGGTAAGGATTATGATTTAGAAGAAATGGAAACTGTTGCTAAAAGAATAGCAGAGGTTTTACCAGATAATAAAATTATTATTAATTTAGAAGGTCTAATGACCGATATAAAGGTTATCAAAGAAGAACCATTGTTCCCAACAATCCAAATAAACGGTGGAGATTATAATTCAACTGGTAAAAGTGCTCAAACTTTAGATTGGACTACCACTTCTAACGCAAAGGAGTTTAAAATCAATGATTATATATATTAATTTATCTGGACAAAGTTTGTTAAGGTAAATATTACAGATTTTATAATATTGTGAAAGGAGAGATAATATTATGAAATGTGGTATATATAAAATTACCAATAAGATAAACAATAAAGTTTATATTGGATGTTCTAAAAATATTGAGCACCGTTGGATAGCTCATAAGTCTGAATCAATAATAGATACCAATCCTCAATATAATTATTCTATTCATAAAGCATTCCGAAAATATGGTTTAGATAATTTTTCTTTTGAAATAATTGAAATACTACCAGAAAATGAAATTTTTGAAAGAGAAAAATATTGGATAAAGTATTATGATTCTTATAATAAAGGATATAATGAAACTTTAGGTGGTGATACTGGACCATCTATGCCGGGAGAAAATAACCCAAATTCTAAGCTAACAGAAGAAGACGTATATAATATTCGTATTAAAATTTTAGAAGGAGCTATGTTATCTGAGGTATATCCGTTATATGCTAATAAAATTTCGCATAAAGGATTTGAACATGTATGGAGAGGAGATAGTTGGTTATCGGTTTTACCCGAAGCTATTCAATATGTTAAATCAAAAGAATATATAAGTAAAACAAGAGCCTTTGCCAGAAATTCAAGACTTACGGAAGAACAAATACAAATTTACAAAGATATACAAGAAAGTAAAAAGAAAGGTTTAAATAGACTTGATGTTTATGAAAAATATAAAAATAAATATTCATTAAGTGGGTTTAATAAAATATGGTATAAAAAATGATTATTTATGTGGACGGAGCTTGTAGTGGTAATGGCTCAGCCACTGCGGTCGGTGGTTTTGGGGTTGTTATATTAGATGATAATGAAAATTTTATCACTACTCATAATGAACAAGTAAAAAATACAACAAATAATAGAATGGAACTTTCCGCAATACTATGGGCAATGATTCAATATGGCAAAGAATTACCTTGTCCTACAGTATATAGCGATTCAGCTTATTGCGTTAATACTTTAACATCTTGGTGCTGGGGTTGGCGTAATAGAGGCTGGGTAAAAAGTGATAATAAAGAACCTGAAAATTTGGATCTTATTCAAGCATATTGTAAGTTATACGATATGGGATATCGCATAGATCTGCGTAAATGCCGCGGTCATGCTGGCAACAAGTGGAACGAAATGGCAGATAAATTAGCTGTTTCCGCAAAAGAAATAAATGTGGAGGTTTTAAATGGAAATATCAAATAATTTAAAACAAAATGATTATGGAGTAGAACAAATAAAAACTCTTGAAGGTATTGAAGCTATTAGATTACGTGCGGGCATGTATATCGGCAGTGTGGGGCCTGAAGGTGTTAGACATATCACTCTTGAGATTATCTCAAATGCGGTCGATGAATATCTTAATGGACACTGCACTGAATGTTTAATCAAAGTAAAAGATGATATAATTGAAATAAAAGATAATGGACGCGGTGTACCATTCGGTAAAGCAGAAGATGGTAGTGAAACACTGGTTAATGTATATACAAAACTTCACACTGGTGCTAAATTTGATGCCAATGGAAAAACTGGTTATAACACCTCTGGCGGTATGAATGGTGTTGGCGCTAAAGCAACCAACGCTTTGTCAGATCAATTCCAAGTAGTATCATTTAGAGATAAAAAACACGCAGTGGCTACATTCGCGAAAGGACAACTATTGTCTTATAAAGAAGAAAAGTGGTCCGATGAAAGTACGGGTACTTGGGTGAAGTTCCGCCCAGACAAAGAAATCTTCAAAGAAGGTATTAAGCTCGACTATACCGCTCTCCGCAAACAGCTCCAAGAATTAGCATATCTATCTCCTGGAATGGTATTTAAGCTTACTTTTGAAGATAAACCAGAAGAGATTATAACTTCTCAAAATGGTATTCAAGACTATATTAACGATTTAAATAAAGATAAAAATACAATGACTTCTGTATTTTATACTGAATCATTGGAAGATAGAGTTGGCGTAAAAGTAGCTATGCAGTATAACGATGGTTATTCTGACAGTTATAAATTATATACTAACTCAATACCCAATAGTGCGGGAACTCACTTAACAGGTTTCAGAACCGCGCTTACTACAACTATTAACTCATATGCTCGTAGTAAAGGGTTGTTAAAAGAAAAAGACGGTAATATTACTGGTGATGAATTAAAAGAAGGTCTTGTACTTGTGCTTTCATTTATTATGCCAGACCCCGTGTTTTCTGGTCAGACCAAGGATGTATTATCCAGTAGCGAAGCAAGAACCATCGTTCAAAGATTAGTATCTGCGGAATTAGATACTTGGTTAGCAGGACATCCTAAAGATGCTAAGGCAATTGTGGATAAGGCACTTTTAGCCCGTGCCGCAAGAGAAAAAGCGAAGAAGGCTAAAGACGCTGTAAGAAATATTGAGGGTAAGAAACAAAAAGCGTTAAAGTTTGATAGTAAACTCGCTGACTGCTATAGTAAAGATCGCAGCAAATGTGAAATTTACATCACAGAGGGTGACTCGGCTTCTGGTAACCTTAAGACTGCTCGTAATAACGAATTCCAAGCAGTGCTTCCGGTTCGTGGTAAAATCCTCAATACACAGAAAGCAACTCTTGATAAAATTCAAAAGAATGCTGAAATTATGACTATGATCGAAGCTTTTGGTTTAACTATTAATCCAAAAACAATGAAAATCACATATGACCCAGCAGATTTAAGATACGGAAAAATCATCATTATGTCGGACGCGGACGTCGATGGAGCGCACATTAAGAACCTCTTCTACACGTTCATATGGAACTTCTGTCCAGAGTTAATCTATGACGGTTATGTATATGCGGGTGTACCACCTCTATACAAAATTACTATCGGCAAAGAATATAAATATTTAAAAAATGATGAAGCACTTGAAGAGTTTAGAAAAACACATCAAGATAGAAAATATATAGTTAAACGACTAAAAGGTTTAGGAGAGATGTCAGAAGAAGATACAGAAGAAACACTGACAGACCCTGATAATCGTATTATTAAACAAATTACAGTCGAGGATGCTGCGGCCGCAAGTAAATTATTCGATGACTTAATGGGTACAGCTATCATTCCTCGTAAGAATTATATCAAAGCTCATAGCAAGGAGGCTACTGGTAATGTATAAAGTGTATATTGTAGCCTTCCCACAAGATTGTAGCCTTGAAGAACATTTAGATGAAATGCTTATGAATTACGAATGCAATCTTGATGAAGAACTTTATTCTTGTATTATTGAAGACATAAATATGACAAATGTTCCAGAGGAATTGACAAGTTATATTGAGAATGGTTTTAAGGAGGAAGAATAATGTATAATGATTTAACAAAAGAATTAGGACAAAATTTTATAGAATATGCTGTTGCTGTTAATTCTGACCGTGCTATTCCGGATGCTAAGTCTGGCCTTAAACCCGTAGCAAAAAGAATACTTTATGGAGCTTTTGATAAAGGACATTCTTCAGCCAAACCCTACGTTAAGTGTGCTGATATTGTAGGTTCAGTAATGGGCGAATGGCATCCACACGGAGATTCTTCAATTTATGGAGCTTTAGTCCGTTTAGCACAACCTTGGGTTTTAAGATATCCATTGATTGATTTTTATGGATCTATGGGTAATATAGATGGCGATGGTCCAGCCGCATATCGTTATACCGAAGCTCGTTTAGGCAAACTCGCAGAAGATGGTATGTTATGTGGTATTAAGAAAAATAATGTAGACTATATGCCGAACTATAGTGAAACAAAGGATGAACCAGTTACTCTTCCTTCACTATTCCCTAATCTATTATGTAATCCAAATACAGGTATCGGTGTAGCCGTGGCTTGTAACTGGGCACCGCATAACTTAGGCGAAGTAGCTCAAGCTATATATGATTATATGGACGGTAAAGAACCCACATTACCTGGCCCTGATTTCCCAACAGGTGGAATGATTATTAATAAAAATGACATTCCTAATATTATGAAAACAGGTAAAGGTTCTGTTAAAATTCGTGGTAAGTATAATATTGAAGATAATAATATCGTATTCTATGAAATACCTTATGGTGTTGGTACCGAAGACCTTATGAATGAGATAGGTGCCGCCGCAGACGAAGGTAAGATTAATGGTATTAAAAATATTCGCAATGAGAGTAATAGAAAGAAAGGTTTCAGGCTTGTAATAGAGTGTGACAAAGGAGCATCTATTGCCACTATTATTAATTTATTATTTAAAGAAACAAGTTTACAAACTTCTTTCTCATATAATCAAGTTGCTCTTATAGATAAAACTCCAACAGAGTTAGCGTTGAAAGACTGTATTAAAATCTATGTTGACCATAATAAAGAATGTATCCGTAGAGAAACAGAATTTGACATAGAGAAAGCAAAAGCTAAACTTGAAATAGTAGAAGGTTTATTAAAGGCATTAGAAGATATTGACAATATCATTGCTTTAATTAAGGCTTCGGCTAGTGCAGCTGCAGCTAAAACTGCTCTTATGGGAAAATACTCATTTACCGAACCTCAGGCAAAGGCTATAGTAGATATGAGACTTGGTAAATTAGCAGGTTTGGAAAGAATTGAAATCGAAAATGAGAAAAAGGAATTAATATCTATTCTTGATGAATTAGATGATATTCTACGAAATCTTGGTGGAGAACTTCGTAATCGACTTGCTAACATTGTAGGTAGATATGGAGACGCGCGCCGTACAGAACTCTGTCAAGTAGCGGACAGCACTAAGGAAGAAAAAGAAATTGAGTTCGTAGAACCCGAGAAATGTGTAGTGGTAATGACAGAGGGTGGAACTATTAAGCGTATTCCACAGTCCTCATTCCGAACCCAGAAGAGAAACACGAAAGGTATTAAAACGCAAGAAGATATTACTTCGTGTGTAATCCGCACTAACACAATAGATTCGCTTATGATATTCACAAATCAAGGCAATATGTATCGTCTATTGGTTGATAATATTCCAGTAGGTACGAATGTAAGTAAGGGCACTCCGATTACAGGCCTTATTGAAATGGAAGAAAATGAAAAACCAACGGTTATTTATTCCATTTATCGTGATACCGACGCTAAGTATATCTTATTTGTAACTAAGAACGGATTAGTTAAGAAAACTTCCCTTGAGGAATATACAAAAACTAAAAAGAAAAGTGGAATTTTAGCTATCAATATTAAAGATAATGATGAGCTTGCTTCAGTGTTCCTTGTAAAAGACGAAGATGTTGTTCTTATTACTGAACTTGGTAATGCTATTAGATTTAATTCTATGGAAGTTGGAGCAACTTCTCGAGCAACAAGTGGGGTTAAGGGTATTGGTTTAAAAGAAGGAGATGCTGTATCTGTAGCACTTCCAATTCACGATACCAATGACCAACTTGGAATATTCTTAAGCTCTGGTATTGGTAAGAAAATTAAATTAACAGATTTACCCGCCCAAAAGAGAGCAGGCAAGGGATTAGCAGTATCAAAACTTAGTGATAAGGAATGGATAAGTGCGGCCGCACTTTTATCAGACGAAGATAATATATTGGTAGTAGGTAACTTAACATCAGTATGTTTATCTGCTACAGATGTTCCCTCTCTTGGACGCGCTGCTAATGGCAATATGATGATTAAAGGTAATCAGATTAAATCCGTAAGCAAAATATAATAGAGTAAGGAGGCTTCGGCCTCTTTACTTGACATACATAAAAATTTTTGTTACAATTATATTGTAAGAAGTGAGAGAATAAATATATATTATTCAATTTATTTGCACTTCGTGCAAATAAATTTCATACAGAACTTGATTTTTATATAAATATATTATATAATATATGTAATAAATAAAAAAATAATTTTTAAGGAGTAATTTTATCTATGAGTATAAAAGCAAGTGCAGATGTAGAAATGCAAATTTTAATAGATAAATTAAATTACGCTACAAAATTATATGATGAAGGAAAACCTGTAATCTCTGATAGTGAATGGGATGATATGTATTTTGAGCTTCAAGAATTAGAACGCTCTACTGGTATTTATTTACCAAACTCCCCTACACAGTCAATAGATTATCAGGTTGTTAGTGCTTTACAAAAAGTTACACATAATCACCCAATGCTTTCTTTGGCTAAAACAAAAAGTATAGATGAAATGAATACTTTTATTGGTAACAAAGAATTTATTATTATGCTTAAAATGGACGGACTTACTTGTTCTCTTGGATATAAAAAAGGTCGTTTGGTGAGTGCTGAAACTAGAGGTAATGGTATTGAAGGAGAAGATATTCTTCATAATATAATGGTTGTAAAAAATGTACCAAAGCGTCTTCCGCAAGATATAGATTTAACTATTGATGGAGAAATTATTTGCACTTTTGAAGATTTTAAAGAGTTTGAAAATGAATATGCTAACCCTCGTAATTTCGCTGCTGGTAGTATTCGACTACTGTCTGCTAAAGAAAGCGCTACTCGAAATCTTAAATTTGTAGCTTGGGATATAATTAATGGTTTTGAAGCAACTTGTGATACTTTAAACAAAAAGCTCGGACATTTATTATCTCTTGGATTTGATACAGTTCCTTTTACTATTATGGAAAAAAGTTTTAATGAAACTATAATAGAAGATTTTAAAGAAATTGCTAAAATCAATGGCTATCCAATAGACGGATTAGTGGTTAAATATAATAAAATTTCTGAATATGAAGCTTGCGGCCGCACTGACCATCACTTTAAAGGCGGTATGGCATTTAAATTTAAAGACGAAGAATATGAAACAAAATTATTGGGTATTGAATGGTCCATGGGCCGCACTGGTCAAATTACCCCAATCGCCTTATTCGAAAAAGTAATTATAGATGGAACAGAAGTTAGTCGTGCTAGTTTATCTAATTTAAGTATTATGAAACAAACGTTGGGCAAACCCTTTTTAGGTCAGACTATTTATGTTTCAAAACGAAATGAAATTATACCAAAAATAGAAAAGGCAAAAGGAGTAGATGGCCAATGGATTTAACTAAAATTAAAAAACAGTTTCCAGAAGTGTTAGTAGGAAGAGCTGAAAATTTAAAAGGATAGTCTTTTGGAAAATGGACTGTTTTATATAGAACTGAAAATAGCAAAGGAAATAAAACTCGTTGGGTATGCTAGTGTTCTTGCGAAAAAGGAACAGTTAAACCAGTAGAAACTAAAACGTTAAAGTCAGGAACATCAACGAACTGTGGATGTGAAAGGCTAAAAACCATTTCAAAAAAATCAGACGATCTTATTCATAAAAGAAATGAATAGGGAGAAATTATATTAAAAAGATGCTCAAGATGTAAGGAATGGCTTTCTTTAAGTGAATTTTGGAAAAATAAAGCCTGTAAAGATGGGTATTGCGGCGAATGTAAGCATTGTCAAAATACCGCAAAAGAAAATAGATATAATCTTTATAAAAAAGGGGCTAAAGCGAGAGGGTTAGAATTTAAAATTGATAAAGAAAATTTTTATAATTTAACCCAATAGCCTTGTATGTATTGTGGGGAATTAAATGAATATAATGGGTTGGATAGAATTGATTCATCCATTGGATACACAATAGAAAATATAGTTCCTTGTTGTTCAATATGTAATAAAATGAAATTAGACCATTCAAAAGAATTCTTTTTTGAACATATTAAAAAAATTATTAAATATTAGGAAGATAATAATGAATAATACACAATATTTTGATATTCCTACCGAGTGTCCAATTTGCGGTGGTAGGTTAGAAGTAGTATGTGAAGTGGATACTGAGGTTCTCATATGCACGAATGAAATGTGTGAAGGTAAACTTGTAAATCGACTTGACCATTTCTGCGGAAAGAAAGGTCTTGATATTAAAGGCTTATCTAAAGCAACTCTTGGTAAATTAGTAGATTGGGGTTGGGTAGATGGTTTTGCAAGTTTGTATTGTTTACACCAACATCGCGATGAATGGATTAGTAAACCAGGTTTTGGAAGTAAATCAGTGGATAATATATTAACTGCAATTGAAAATAGTAGAAAACCAAAGCTTGAATCTTTTATTTGTGCTCTTGGTATACCGCATGTTGGAAAAACATTATCACATGAACTTACTAAATATTTTTATGATTATAAAACATTTAAAATAGCGGCTAAAGAAAAATGGGATTTTACTGAAATAGACAAAGTAGCTTATGAAAAAGCTTCTGCTATTTGGAATTTTGATTTCACAGAAGCTGATTTAGTAGACGCTTTTATGTTTGGATATACGGTTGATGAACCTGCGGCCACAGATAATTTATCATCTACAACAGTTGTAATTACAGGTAAATTATCATTACACAAAAATCGTGATGAGCTTGTTAAGCGTATCACAGACCACGGTGGTAAGGTTACAGGTAGTGTAAGTAAAAATACCAATATCTTAATAAATAACGATGTAAATTCAACATCATCAAAAAATGTCTCGGCTCAACGTCTCGGCATACCAATTATGACAGAGGAAGAGTTTGTTGATCTCTACCTCTCCTAACAAGTGTATAAAATCTTTGGGTTGAAAAATTCCAAAAATTTTTGTATAATATAAATATAATAAGGAATGAAAAATT
>JAEIGA010005704.1_pt1 | contig 18963 bp, 44 predicted proteins | sample 9270691 | NCBI WGS metagenome assembly JAEIGA01 (sample SAMN17057246, study PRJNA624740) | gut metagenome | biome: biome; isolation source: fecal sample | host: Bos grunniens | place: China: Xizang | collected 2019 | reverse complement strand
TGAGAAGTATAAGGAGAGGGTGAAAGAGGAATGAGAGAAATCTTATTTAGAGGTAAATCCATAGTTTCAGATTCACCTTCCGACCCGGGATACTGGCGATATGGTAGCTTGATTAATAGAACATATTGCTACGATGATTATACCTGGGACACCCTCTATATTCTCAAGTCAACAGACAGCGATATGGACGAGACAACGGAAGTCTGGCCTGAAACCGTCGGTCAATATACCGGTACGCATGATAAAAACCGCAGGAATATTTTCGAGGGTGATATTGTCAAGACAAAGTATGGTAGGCTCTGCAAGGTTATCTGGTTCGAATCCAAGATGCAATCTTGCTGGGATTTGGAACCTGTCGATACTCAAGAGAATATCTGGTATACTCAGGCACCTGATGTTTATGATCTTTGGAAACCGGATAATCTTGAAGTCGTGGGTAATATCCACGATAGCCCTGAGCTGTTGAAAGGAGTAACAAATGTTCCCGAATCTACAAATGACTAATGGATCGATTTATATTCAGAATGAACTGATCGGCACTGGAAACCTCGAGCCCATTCTCATCGACGAATCAGATCCTCCCACCTATATCCGCAGTATCAACCGACCCTTACCCGCAGAAGCTGAGTGTACGTTAGAATGCGAAATCGACACTCCGATGTATAACCGCCTGATTGGTTTCGACGCTTCTCCCTTCCCCGATGCTACTGGTTTCTCTGTAGTATTCAGCAGCCCCTATCAGGCACAGCGCAGAAGACATAAGAAAAAGCGCATCAACAAGAAGTGGGCTAAGCGATATGGCTACGTGACTAAGTATAAGAAGTATCGGCTTAATGAGGTATATTTCAGAGACGCCGGTAAGGACGAGTACAATTTCTATACGAAGGATATTGAGATCGTGAGGTGAGAGGTATGTCGAGGAGATATGTTAGCATCTACTGCAACGGCGAACACGTTCGTACGTACGGTGGGAACGGATTCGATGTTAGAGAGATGTATCGACGCTATAAATCTATGTCAAAAGAAGAGTTCTTAGCTAAGCACCCCACATTTACTGAGATCTGTAAGTATGGATTTTCCTTACATGTTTGGTATAGCGGAAATCCAGAAACGTGCGGAATTCATATAGTGGATACAAAGAATAAAATGTCTACAGTTAAGGGTGGATTTGGAACTATACTAGAGGCAAACCTTTGGGCGCTAAATAATCTACCAGAAACCGAGGTATGCCTATGTGGACAGGATTCAAGCACAGATGAGAAATTTAGATATTTTGTAACTAACGAACGCTGGTGAAGAAGGTGGAAGTAACTATGAAAGAAAAGACCGCCCAAGAGATATTCGATACAATGACCGGTGTTCAGAAAAACATTGTATACGAGTTGATCGGTCAAGCTCTGGAAAATGGTAACTATGACCGGGAAGCTCTCGTGATGTTCAATATGGAGCAGCAGATGCTGGTAGAACTACTGCTTAGGGAGGCTATGAAATGAGCTCTTGGACTTATATTACCGGCGTGATCACAGTATTCCCTATGGGACGGACTCAGCCGGAGAAGCGCTATATTCTGGATACGGTACTCGAGCATTTACCTAGAGTGACGGGTTCCGAAGGGGATATGCACGTTCATGTGGTGCAGAAAGCCGGATACGATGGCTCAAGTTCTCATACCGAGTTCGGTGAGTGGATTCCTTGGAAAGAGAATCATACTCAGTCGAAGTATATGGTGATTATCGAAGCGGCTCTCAGAGATAGACATTTCGAGGAAACTCTTCGAGAGCTTAACAAGTGGCTCAATCGTCTGGCTAAGCGTGCTGGTATCGATGATATTCTTGTTAAGCTACGCGGACTAGACTCTAACTGGGAATGGAAAGAGATCGTCATCTCCGATCCGAAACCCTACGACCAAATGGCTGAATGGCCATCCTGGTGTAAAGAGAGCGAAGGTGAACCCGCATGGTGCGAATATTTGATGTGGGAGAGCGCTAAGGATAGCTGGTATCCGATGCTACTGACTCGTAAGTATATTGATGATCCAGAGAACGATGCTGAGGTCGAGCGTCGAATGAAGTGGCATAAGGAGGAAGAATGAATGGATGAGCAAGCAATGACAAAATCCGCAAAAAGCTGTGATAAATGTCTACATACCAGACTCATCATGTCTGAAAACGGACTTCATCCAGTCTGCACTCTTTCTTCACAGGCTGCGCGGAATTGTCTTATCGGTAAAAAGGATCATTTTCTTAAGCTGGATGAATGGGAAGAACTGAAGGGAGAAACTAAATGACTAACATCGTAGGTACTATCAATTTTGACGAACGGGATCTGAACGTATATCGTTCTCTCGATGAGCCTATCTTTAGAGCTGCCGACGTAGCGGATATGATCGGCTATAGCGAGGGTAATACCTGGAAGATGCTGCAGATGTGCGAAGAGGACGAGAAGCTGAACTTACCTATGGTAGTCGCAGGTCAGACTCGTCAGGTCTCTTTCGTAACTGAGCTGGGTCTGTATAATATTCTGTCCCAGAGTCGTAAGCTGATCGCAAGAAAGTGGAGACGAGTTGTACATAATCAGCTAATCGCCATGCGGAGAGAAAAGGGAATGTCCGTTGTGGATCAGTTCGACGAGTGGGATGATCTGCTGGATACTATCTACTGGGACGAAGAGAAGGGTATGCTCATGCAGAGTGTGACTGTGCAGGGTGGTGATGTCGAGCAGATTCCTTATGTCGAGGAGGCTGATGAGTGGGATGAGTAACGGTATGCTTGTTCTTGCGATCATCGGATGTTTCGTAGCATCTGGTTTTGGCGTTTTTGGACTTTCCTGTCTGTTTGGATATATGTTCAGCGGAGGCGACGATCACCGTTGGACATTTTGGAGCTGGTTCATATCATGCGTAATGTTCGCCGCTTGTATGACTATATACATTATAACAACTAACGTTAAAGGAGCCTAACTATGAAAACTTGTGGAACTTGTCTGAACTATCGAACCGAGGAAGAGGTATCTCCTATCAGCGGCGCTACTGTCGTACATGACTTCTGTGCCAACGACCCTGGTAGACTGTGTGGATATCACTGCGTTGGCTGCGAGGCGTATGATCCTGATATAGAGTATATTAAGTTCATGGAGTTTGATAAGGAGGACCCCAATGACCGAGTATGATATTTACGAATACGTTCGTGATGCTTACCGGAAAGTCAACGTGTCTTTTCACATTCCCTTGACTGAAGACTTAATCGTGAATCTCGTGGGTACGTTCGGTCTTGATATTTTGAAGTCTAGCAAACTCATCGAGACTGCAAGCTATCCCGGTCAGTATGTTTTGTGGTGTGAGGGGTAAGGACTATGAAGGTTACTCATTTAGAGAAAAGTATGGACTCTATCATCGGCAAAGATCAAGAGGACATGTATTTCCTCGAACGAGCTCTCATAAGACATAACGGTAAAAGCAAGCCTGGTAACTATAATCTCTTTTCTACTCGTGTTAGATCTGTTCCCTACGAGAGACTTAGAGATTATATTTTGAATCCGAATGTTGTCTTGGTGAAGATCGAGCTCGCGTAATTTTCAGAGGCTATTATGGAGAGACTGATTGGTTTAACACATAGTCTGCGATTGGAAAGTTTTAAATGGGACATTTCTGAGAATCGTAGTGGAGGTTGGCGTCAGTCTCTTCTTTATATTTTTGAAAGGAGAAACAAAATGAGCAATGCATATGACGAGTATTTGAGAGACCATAAGGAGAATGTGGCGAAGGGTCTTTACTGGTTAGGAGCAAATCTGCCTGATATTCTCAATGGCGTGGACGTTGTGTCTCTACGGGATCAGGTCAACCAGTATCACGACCTTAGCAAATCTACCGTGGCCGAGTACGAACCCTACGACGCATATTTCTACGGTAAGAACAAATCTTACGACGTCGTCAAGAATTTCAAATACGCTTGGCTGCATCATATTCACCGTAATCCTCATCACTGGCAGTATTGGGTTCTGATCAACGACGAACCTGGTAGGGGCACCGAGGTTCTCGACATGCCCTATGAGTATATCATCGAGATGATTTGCGACTGGTGGTCCTTCAGCTGGAAGAAGGGCGAGCTGTACGAGATCTTCTCCTGGTATGATCAGTATAAGGCATATATTCAGCTGAGCGATAAAACTCGTAAGACTGTCGAGGATATTCTCGATAAGATGCGAGAGAAGCTGGATGGGATCAATTACGGGGTCTAAGGAGGATCCATTAATGGATATTTTCAATCTTAAGAGAATAGAAGAGTTAGAGCAACAGCTAGAAGCGGCTAATAGAGAACTCGCCGACCTTCGGATGTGGAAGAGTATTCAGATTGGTAAATTCGAGGAGATGGCGATACTCAAAGAGGTCACTCCGGATTCATGCACGCGAGGACCTTGGTGTAAAGCCTGTGAGTTCTCGAAGACATACCACTACACGGATGGATGGTACGGTAACGTGTATGATGTGCTTTTCTGCAATAAAGCTAACGTCTGTAAAGAATTCATGCCTAAGGAGAATCTTTAATGCTCAAACTCGGTCAGAAAGTAAAATTCGATCCGTGGAAGGGTCAGCATAATGTCGGTATTGCAGTCGGTGAATGTGAGATGGATGGCGTTATCGTATGTATCCATCCGGGCCACAACTGGTTTACCATCGAGTACAAAACCAACAATCATAAGTTTAGAACGTCGTATCATTTCTGCGAAGTGTACGGCGAACATAAATACGTAAAGTTAGTAAATTAAAGGAGTAAAAATTATGAAAATTGTAAACCCTAGCGTCGAACTGCTGCATACTGGTTACGAGACCAAGCCCATGACTCCCGAGCAGCTCATTGAGAAGGTCGGTCGGACTTGCTATAAGTCTGAGGACAAGATCACCCCTGATTCCTCTGTGAAGTTCGTCGGTGGTTTGATCAAGCGCGGTCATGAGGCTATGATCGAGCATTATAGCCCCATCTTCTGGGCCGAGCCTGAGACCTATGAAGAATTCATCGATAACTGGGAGATGCTGATGCATAACGGCAATCTCAAGATGGAGGATCGTCTGAGACCCTTCCTGAGATTTACTGACTGGACCCCTGATGGCAGTAATACGTGTCGGTGTATTATCTCCGGTAATATGCGAGCTTGGCGCGATTATGCTAAGGCCTGTATGGAAGCATTCGGTTTCCTTCCTGCATATCTGTATTCCCCTATCAAACTGTTCCCCACTTTCTTCCCCGAGTATAAGGACTGGAACCCCACCGATATTAGCGTTGATTATATTCTGCATCAGATCGGTGTTGACCAGCTGATGGGTGATCTGGAGCATGGCGTTCACCACGATGTCACTGCGAAGTTCATCTGCGACCGTGGCGTTACTCATGAGATGGTCCGCCATCGTACTTCCAGCTTTGCCCAGGAGAGCACTAGATATTGCAACTACACCCTGGGTAAGTTCGAAGGTAGCATCACTATTGTCGAGCCCGCATTCGTCACCAATGCTCGTACCCAGTGCAATCAGGAGATCATTGATATTTGGGCTGCGTCTAATGAGCGTGCCGAGCAGGATTATAATCGTCTGATCGAGCTTGGCTGCACTCCTCAGGAAGCTCGCGCTGTCCTGCCTACTGACCTCAAGGCTGAGATTATCATGACTACTAATCTGTATGGCTGGAAGCATTTCACCGGCCTGCGTTGCGCTCCCGATGCCCAGCCCGATATGAGAGTGTCTGCTATTCAGCTGCTCGATGAACTGGAAGATAAGGTGTATTGTCGAATTAATTAAGGAGGATTTATGGTCGAGGTTCAGGTTTCCTGTAGGTATTTCAAGGAATGCGCAGATCGATCTACTACCAATTGTAAGAAATGCCGACACAATACGGTTCGTAACAAGGAGCGACATTATTTCGAGGAAGCTAATGACAAGCCCATCCCTGATGCGAATCCTCGAGTAACCTTTAGTGGTCCCGCGGAGCAAACAGCTGGATATCCTTGTCCTGTTTGTGGAGGTTTTACGAATCCTTATGCGATGCGTGAAAGTCGCTGTGGAGAATGCGGTTTTAAACTTAATGTTGGGTGTTAAGGAGGAAGAAAACTAATATGAAAATGAATCAGGAAAATATGAAGCGCTTCGAGGAAATGGTTCGAGATTGGGCCAGCGATAACAACCTCGTAGTCGAGTTCAATCAGAGATGGGATATTCGTGAAACCGGCATCCGATTTAAGGAGCTCGAAACGCATTCCAACAGAGACGTTCGTGTTACGTGGGATAATAAGAAGAGTCTATCCCAGGCGGGCGCTGCGATTTTTAGCTACATCATCCGAGAGTTCGACCTGGATGGTAGATTAACATTTGCAGAGCTGAAGATCAAGGACGTTATCTTCAACGAACCCGCTACCATCGTACTCTGGGAAGACGGTACCAAGACGGTCGTCAAGTGTCAGGATGGCGATGTATATTCCAAAGAGCTAGGTCTGGCTATGTGTATCTCCAAGAAGGCTCTCGGTAACAAGGGTAACTTCAATGATATTTTCAAGAAGTGGGTGCCTGAGCCTGAGGTTAAAACTATTTCTATGGCAACAGACGCTAAGATCGACGTGAATATTGATGCTAAGGCAGCTATTGATGCGGCTAATGACTACTTGGATAAGATTTTTGACGAACTCCGCAAGAAGGTCCGAGGTATTGTCTAATGACACCTGAACAATTCGCTGCGAAGATGCGTTATATTTCTCAGCTCGTAGCTACTCCTGAGAGAACACGTATGCGCCTTATCGAAGCTATGGCGGATGCTCTCGAGGATATGGGATTCAAGGAAGGCGTTAGATATTTTCGTGAGTCAGAGGAGGTGAAAGAGGAATGAGTCATAGAGATACTCATTTAATCTACAAAATCGCATTCGAAATCATTTTCTTCGCAATTCTTATGTTCGTTATCGGCATCATCGAGCCTGCTGTACTGCCAGTGATTAATAACGATATGTATCTGACCCAAATGGAGAACTCAGACGCATATTTTGTTGCTCTAGAGACGTACCAGCGACTCAAACCCCTATTCACTGTCGCAAAAATCGTAGTATCGTGCCTGTTTGTCGGTCTAGTCTCGATTGATATTCAAGCACTTCATCGCAACCTCACTAAACCCGATCCCGAAGAAACCTAACATCATATATGATTTAAAAGGAGAAGAAACATTATGAAGAAGTTTATCACTATGCTGCTGACCCTCGTCATGTGCTGCACCATGTTCACCGGTTGTATCAAGCCTTACGACAAGCCTGAGTTTGTAACCATCGAGGCGTCTCAGACTGCATTCCTGATCCCTCTGGTTGGCGATACCTCTAACCAGGGCGCATTCGAATCCGAGGAACTGCTGCTGGAGGCCAAGGTTGCTACCAAGGAAATCCAGATTCCCCATCGTTGGGTTCAGACCGGTCGTAAGCATTGGAGAGGCGAGTGGCGTGCAAGTGCTGTTCTGATCGTTGTCGAACGTAAGCCTGTTTCTCGTTCTTGGGAATCCGGTTCTTCTGCTGCTGATAGTTCCAACCGTGCCATCTTCGGCGAGACCTCTGACAATATCGGTATTTATGTCGGCATGAACTGTACCGCTATGATTGAGGAGAAGGACGCTGCTAAGTTCCTGTATCGCTACAACAATACCCCTCTGGAGACCATTATCGACACTGATATTAAGAAGATGGTCGAGGATCGCTTTAATATCGAGACTGCAAAGTATACTTCTACCGAGCTGGGTGCTAAGAAGGGTGAGATCGTAGAAGCCGTTAAGACTTACGTTGTTGATTATTTCAAGGAGTATGGCATTACTATCACCGTGCTGGGTCTGAAGGAAGGTATTTCTTTCGAGAATCCCGAGATTCAGAAGGCTCTTGATGCTAAGTTCGCTTCTGAGCAGGACCTGGTAATTCAGCAGAATAAGAACGAGGCTAATCTGGCTAAGGCCGAAGCTGAGGCAAAGGCTATGCTGATTGCGGCAGAGGCAGAAGCAGAGGCTAACCGCATTCTGGCCGAATCTCTGACTGAAGCTGTTCTGAAGTATCTATATTTCCAGAAGTGGAACGGTAAGCTGCCCGAGTATCTTGCTGATGGCGGTAGCAATGTGATGATCGGTATCGGCGATTGATTAAATTATGGACCCTGGGTGTAACAGCTCGGGGTCCTTTCTTTGAGAGGAGTTGATATTTATGGCAATCAAACTGGAAGTTGAAGAATACTGTCAGGAATGTCTGGACTTTAGCGCTGATGTAACTGGTCCGCAGAGAGTGCGGTTTGGCACAGAAACGGCTCTTAGCGATACTATCGTTCGCTGTGAATATAGAAAGAGATGTGCTGCGCTCATGAGACATTTCGAAGCTTATAAGAAAATTAAGGAGATGGAAGCATGCGAGACGAAATGAACATTGAAGAAATTCGTGAAAAAGTAGAGGGCTATGATGCTCTCGCGAAAGATTATCTGGATCTGATTGGAAAGTACGAGGAGCTGATTGACAAGCTTGGTAAGGTCGCTTTCTATCTCGATCATGTGGCGGCTATCTATAATATGGTCAAGGATAGTACGGAAGCTACTGAAGAAGATAAGCTGGAGTTTTCCGGCAAGGTCTCTGGTCTGACGGAGGCCAAAAAGTACATTTTCGATGTTCTGAAAGACTGTCTGGGGAGTGAGGAAGAAGAAAATGACTTGCCTGGAGAAGCTGAAGAAACTGAACCCTCTGTTTGACGAAAGAGTATTGGAAGACGTCATTCGAGGTTATTGTCCCTTCGAGTGGGGTATAAACTATCCTCTCGAGGGACACTGCTGTCATGGTAGCTGTAAGAAATGTTGGAATCATGCGGAAATTGTGGAGGATTAATATTTTGAAGAAATTCATCGTTTATCTGATTCGTAAGCGCCTGGGTCTGAAGACATATGAGATGTTCCGGTTTGTTGGTCAGAAAGCTGATGCTACATATTATTTTACCGAGGACGCCGTTATGAAGGTCTGGAATGGCGTTACTGAGAAGTCCGGCGTAAGTCTTAACTGGCTGCTGGACGACGAATGTAAGATTGATAGTTATGAGACTACGGAGGTAAAGAGATGACTTACGTTGAGAAGCTGAGACAAGATCATCCCGAGTGGAGTGAGTTCGAACTCGGTTATAAGGTTGCTGATTGCTGTCCTGAGGAGTTTGGATACCCTGAAAACTGCGATAATGATTGCAGACATTGCTGGGAGAAGGAATATCCTACGAATATGGAAGAAGAACCTAAAAAGACCCTTGAGGAGGTTCTCAATGTTTCTTCCGAACCTCATATTTTAGACTCTGGCGATCGTACTCAGTTTAGCTCCGGCGCTGTAAGAGATATGCGTGAGGGGAAGGGCCGGTGTGATCTTTGCCCTGTAGACGTCGCAGCTAGAGTATTCTGCGATCCTGTCCTCAGCCCTAGAGAGTACGATCAGAACCTTAGTGACATTGCAAAGTTTCAGACGACCGGCGATACCTGCTATTTATATTATGTCCTGAGACGATTCGCTATTAAGCATTTTGGTGGATATGAAACGATGCTTCTCGAGGTCGCTAAGCATTTCGAAGAAGGTGCTAAGAAGTATGGTCCTGATAATTGGCGCAAGTCCATTCCGACATGGTGTTATATCGATTCCGGAATTCGACACTATTTAAAGCACAAACGCGGCGATAATGATGAAAACCACCATTTGGCCTTCTGCTGGAACTTGATGTGCTGTATCTGGGAAGTGGATTATGGCGAGGAGTGGCGGAAGAACAAGGAGGCCAATAAAGATGTTTAAACCTTGGGTTTCTATCCCTACCGAGGACGTCATCGTTACTGTGGACTATGACTGCGGCGACGTTCGGCTGATGCTCAAAGACACTGCTGTTATCGATAATATCATCGAACAGCTTATTAATCTACGCAAATTAACTGAAGAGATGGAGGCTGCGAAATGATTCATTGGAGTTGGTTAATCCTAGCTCTCATACTCGGAAGTAGTTTAGGGGCAATGCTTATGGCACTTGTAATTGGAGGTACTGTCAACGATGACTAACCCTACGCTCACTATGTATGCAATTGGCGTTATCGGCGTGATCGTTGGTATACTGGCGGGCATGGCTCTCGTGTATGCTGCGATGGAGGATCGCTATCGAGACTTGGCTGAGGATATTAAGGAAGACGCCGAGTTTAAATGTCTCGCGACTATTCGCAAGAATTATAAAAAAGAACAGCGTACTCGCAAACTACTGTTGCATGAGCTCGGTGAGGCTCTGGGCGTCGATGTGGTCCATCTTCCCAGTTTCGGATACATAACGCTCAAGAAGGCTATGGAGATCCCTGAGGACATTGTGGAGGATTGTATCGGATATGAAAACTCTGAAACTGAAGACGCGTAAATTACACGCTCCTTTATGGAAGGAAAAATTAATGACTTTGAAAGGAGTTATATTTATGCGTAATAGTATTAATGCTCTCATCAGAACTCTCATCCTGCTGATCTGCAGTGTGATTCAGGTGTTCGAGATTATTATCCGAGGTCTCTCTGAGATTCTCGGAAGAATCAGCGATCTCCTGAAGAGCACAAGCGGTCGGCTGCTGAGAGGTTTGGATCGAGGTACATACGAATCGGCAACTGAAGCTACTATTGAAGTAGATTGATCCCTCCATAGGAAAGACTCTGAGTCGGAAACGACTTGGGGTCTTTTCTTTCTTTGTCTGACAAATATTAAAGGAGCATATCATGAAACATTCTAAAATTCTCGCAAAGTTTCTGCAGTACTATCCCAACTATATTCCGGGCGTCACTCATTGGCGTCCCAGCGGCAACGATTCTATTTATATTACATTCGACGACGATACCGAGATGGTATTCACATACAGAAATGAAGACAGTTGGTTTCTGAAGCCTGCTCGCAAGAATCTGGAACGCGGCTTTCTCTAAAAATTGTTTAAAGGAGTTGATATTCTATGGCGAGATTACCTGATGAGCAGTGGGCGATGATCGAGGATAGTATCGAGAAAAAGCGTACTGCAGCAAGCGCATTCAAGCAGCGAACCCACTGTGGTAAGGGTGGTAGTGTCAAGTTCCCGTCTGATTTTATGAGTAAAAAGGAGTTAAAAGCTATGAATGGTGAAGTTAAGTCTTATCGTCTGAACGATCCTATGTCTTGGGATGAATTCAAGGAGCTGCCTAGTGATCTGAAAGCCGGCTATATCCAGAAGCTGCGAGAGAAGTTTAATGTTCCTGATAATTTTATCGCTGAGATGTTTGATGTGTCTCTGGCTAAGCTCACTCTTTACCTCATGGATCTGAAACTTGAATTGGTGCACGATATCGAACTCTGGAACAAGGAGGCTTTCCTTGCTTGGCGTAGTGGTGCAAGTTCCGAACTGGTGAAGGAGAACGAGCCTGTGGTCGATACTGAGACTAAGTACGAGCGCAAACCTATCGACTGGGCTGCTTTTAAGACTTTGTCTGATCCCGAGAAGGTCGCTTATATTAAGTGGATTCGTGAGACGTTTAAGGCTCCCAACAACGCGATCGCTGAGTCTCTGGGTTGCCATCATACGACTCTGCGTGTTGTGCTCTCCGAACTCAATCTCCAACTCGGTCGAGGTAGCGCTCTTGGTAAGGGCGAATGGCCTAAAGACGAGTTCTTTGCATGGGCCCGTGGCGAGAAGACTATCGAAGAGGTCGCTGAGGAAATCGTCGAGATGATTACTGAGGAGCCTGTTGTGGAAATCGTAGAAGAACCTGTTGTGGAAATCGTAGAAGAACCCGCGCCTATCGTCGAGTCTACCTACCACGAGAGAATTGATATTCGTCCTAAGCCCACCACTGCTGTCCCCACTTGCGGTAATCTGACTTTCGCTTGTCCTGCTGATCAGGCTCTGAATACTCTTGCTCAGCTGCTTGGTAGTACTAACGTCCGGCTGCGTGTTCAGTGGGACATTATTGAGGAGTGATATTATGCTGGTGCTTAAATCTGGTAAGACTGTCTTCGGTGCTAGACTGACGGCTGCTGAGCAGAAAGCATTGGATATGGAAGCCAGACGGTCTTTGGCGGAATATACTCGCAAACATGAGCTTGAGATCGAGGCTACTGTTCTGTGGCAGATCAAGCAGCTCACGGACTGGGATGAGGGCCTCTTGAAGGCCTTCTACCAGGACTTTGATATTACGCTTAATAAATTGATCGAGTATTACGAAATGGGCGAAGATGACGCGCAGTGGCTCTGTACGAAGAAGCTTAAGGACGAGGGTATTGATATCGAGAAGTGGCGGAGCGAGAAATACCCGAATCTAAAATACGAGGTTAATTGTAAGTGAGTCTGGAGGTTGATATTTATGCCTAAGAAGAGACGGAACGGTCACGCTCTGGCCCCTAGTGAGATTGATGAGCAGCATTTCAGAAGCGGACTGATCCCGACGTTTAAAACAGCTGTTCATTTCGCTGAGAAGAAGATCGAGATGCTTGAAAGAGACTTTAAAATCAAGCTGACCGATAAACAGAAACTTCATTTAAAGACCCTTAAGACCGAGCGGGACATCAACGCTGCGGTTCGAAAGATTATCGACGATGCGTGGAGGTGAGTTGACGTTTGAGTATAACTATGAAAAGCGAGATGGAATATATCCAATTGCGACTGAAAATGGGCTACGGTATCCAATCCGATATTATTCACGACGACGCCGTTCTGAATGGCTGCAGCGATAATATCGTTGTAATGGTCTGTGCTCCTCATGATAACTATCCGAACTGGCTTCTACGAATGAGTCCGGCTGCTACTTTCGATCGGTGGTCAAACTCCTGCTGTATCGAGCAGTATTTCTCTACCTGGAGGGATCTGTATCGATATCTTGACGATTCTGCCGATGATATTTACCGACAGCTTTTCGAGTATATGAGTGACGAGTATAAATACCTAGAAGCTGAACACCACGAGTTAAGTGAGGATTGGTTGAGAAAGAGCGACTCTATCGATAGGATGAGCAGTTACATAAGAGATATGGATTTGGAGGATTGATATTTTATGATCGACCCCAAAAGTTTAAAGCATATGCTAAATAGCATTTACGGCGCTTGTAACCTTCCCATGGTTGAAATTAAAGATGAAATTGTAACGGAGGAAGAAAATATGAATAACGCATATCCCGTGAAGAACTATAAGATTAATTTTGGCGATGACGTCCTTACCAAAGACGCAGTAATGACTCAGCAGGAAGTGTATAAAGCCATCATGAGTCCACCTCCAATGACTATCGGTGAGGGCAAGCAGAAAGCCCGCCCCTTGGATACTCCCGAAGAGAAATGGACCTGGGTTACCGGTTATAAGGGCCTGGACAAGGATATGAAGGCTTATGGTGACTTCCAGTATGAGATGGATAAGCTTTATATTATGCCTGATGGAGAGCCTGTGGAGGCCTGTCACGGCGGTTTCCATATGTGCCTGAATCTTAAGGATCTGTATAACTATAAGCCTATCGGTCATGGTAACAGATTCTTCGAGTGTAAGGCGCTGGTTCGGGAGAGTGATCTGGAGAAGTATGGTACGCCGGTTTCCTTTAAGTCTGCTTGGTTTGTACCCGGAGTAAACCCCTTAGTCGATAAACTCGCTGCAAAATCTATTCATCTTACTCGTGAGCTGGACTTCGATGAGATTCTGGCGCATATCGAAGGTGTTGAAGAATGGCCTCTTTATATTAAGAAGATGGCAATCGCTGAGAGTATTGACAAGGCTAAGACGGAGATGAAGATTCTGACTATGATCAAGATGGGTTATGCAGAACCTCTGGCTAAGTATATCGTGAACGATCGTAATGGCGAGGACGGTTATAATCTCGCCGTGGCTCTGGATTCTCAGCCTGGCATCTCCATGGATACTAAGATTAATGCTATTTTTAGTCATATTTGATGGGAGGGAAATGTTATGACAGTTAGAGAGGTTAATAGAAAAATTTCTGCTATAGAAGAGGCTATTAGAATAGTAGAAGATCGGAGTCTTCCTAATATCCATACTTTCGACGGAAATATATATAGTATAGCTGAGCTTTTACAGGGATACGCCGAGCTACTTTCGAGTCTTAAGGTTGACATTTAAGGAGGTTCAAAAATGCTCTACACAAGTTATTTCGCTAAGGGTTCTAAGGGTTGGGCTGATAACGTGATTCCCGTGGCTATTTGCGCAAAGCCTCCCGAGGGATATGCCGGTGCTTGCTATAAGAAACTGGCTCCTCCTTGGGAACTGGTCAAGGAGTGGAAGAGCGACCCTAGGAACGATGACTATTTCGGTATTAAACGAAAGCAGTATGATGCGGCGGTTCTGAACGAACTGGATGTCCATCAAGTCGTGAGGGAGCTGCAGGGCCTGATGCCTAAGACGAAGCAGTGGCTAATGGGCGAGCCGGTATGGGAGAGCAAGCGCTATCATATCGTCCTGCTGTGTTACGAGAAGCCTAGCGATTTTTGTCATAGGCATTTCGTCGCTCAGTGGCTTACTAAGAATGGATATAATTGTGAGGAGGTCTAATACATATGGAAGAAACTAAGGGTTTATACGAAGGGCTATGCTCTACTTGCGTGAGTTCCATTTTCTGTCCCACCTGGGCGGAGTGGAAGTGTATCGAACATAACAAACGTTATCCCAATGCTGGCGCTAAGGAATGCGAGGAGTATAAGAAGCGTCCTGTCAAGTGGATTGAGAAGCCTTGTCAGTGTGAGGATTGTCTGAAGAATGAGCTACTGGTGGAGGTAGAGGATGACTAATAGATATCAGACGACTAGGGAGTATTTCGAACCTGGCACCACTTTATATCTGTATACTATTCGCAATGGTAAGTTTTCTGTGCATAAGGGTATGGTCATCGAAGGCAAGTACGGCTTCGGTCGTCCTGGCTGGCGTAAGGTTACTTTCGAGACCAAGCAGGCTAAGGAGTGGTGCCCCAGTATCGATGAGGTTGATATTCTTCAGACTAGCGGACCTCGCATCTGGATGACTAAGCGAAATGATTACAAGGCTCGGGATATGTTCCTGGGGTATGAGAAGGTTAAGTTGGCTGAGTTAGAGAATCTAGTCGCTAAGAAGCAAGCTTTAATCAAGGTACTGGAGTCTGTTGGGATGGAGGCTTGATATGGGCTGTTTAATCGTTACTGTTATCGCTGCGGTTCTGGGATGGTTTGATATTATCTCTGTTAAGGCCGGCTTGCTCATTATATTTGGGTCGCTTGCGTGGATGTTCATCGCGCCTGTACTGTACTTTAAATTTGGCGCCATGAAGTTTTTCTATCATGACCTGCTGCATTGGCACAACCCTGATGGTTCATCTAAGTGGCATGACGGATGTTCTATGCATTGTGTCTGTAAGCACTGTGGGAGGAACATTATGCAGGACAGCCAGGGTAACTGGTTTACGTTTGATTGAGGAGGACTAAATGCTAAATCATATTACTATCATGGGTCGGTTGACCAGAGATCCTGAGTTGCGGCGGACTGGTAGTGGTCTGGCTGTTGCTAGTTTCAGTGTTGCTGTTGAACGTGATTACCCTAATCAGCAAACTGGCGAGCGGGAAGTGGACTTTATCGATTGTGTTGCTTGGCGGCAGACCGGTGAGTTCGTGAGTAAGTGGTTTACTAAGGGTTCCATGATCGTAGTCTCTGGTAGGCTGCAGATTCGTGGATGGACAGATAAGGACGGCAATAAGCGTAAGACTGCTGAGATCGTTGCCGAGAATGTCTATTTCGGCGAGAGTAAGAAGGATAGGGAGGCTAACAATGTTGGTATTCCTAGTGCGAATGCTTACTCTACTCCTTATAGTGTACCTAATTATAACAACTATGGTTCATTTACGGGCGGAGTCAAGCCTGCTGTGAACGATTGGGACATGCTCGATGACGATGATGCACAGCTGCCGTTTTGATGGAGGTTGATATTTATGAACATTGGCGAATACGAGTTTCATGTTGGCGATGAAGTGATTACTGCAGACGGCATCAAGGGTGTTATTACTGGTATCTGTGATTGCGAATACTGTCGAGAGCGAGGATACTTAGAGCCGTACTGGGAAGACGAGGATGGTGAGGAGGATTATATCACTATCGGCATGGCTAGACACGGCTTCTATGACTATTATCAGATCGGTAAGTATCGCTTCGGCAACCTCAATAGAGAACTTATTGAGAATGATATTTCTCGTGCGGAGTCTATGCTGGTTAAACTGAGAAAGCAACTGCAAGTGATCGAAGAACTTGAACGCGAGGGAGGAGTTACGCATGAATAAGAAAATTAAGATCATCAGTGAGCGCTATGTCACAACTTTTGAGCATACCGTTAATGAGTTCCTGAAGACGCATAATGCTCTGGATATTCAGTATCAGCATAATTCTAACGGCGTATATTCCGTCATGATTGTTTATGAGGAGTGGTGAGGAGGAGTAAATGCATTACGGAAACATTAAAAATCTTGACATAGCTAATGGGCCTGGGTGCCGCGTTAGTTTATTCGTGTCGGGTTGTAGAAATCGCTGTAACGGCTGTTTCCAACCTGAGACATGGTCATTTACATACGGTCAAGAATTCAGCTTTGAGACGCTTCTGGAGCTTCTGAGATTACTCGAGAATGAACACGTTGCGGGTCTGAGCATCCTTGGCGGCGATCCTTTCGAGCCTGAGAATCGAGAGTGCGTGCTTGATATTTGTAAGGCTGTACGAGAGAGATTCGGAGACTCAAAGACTATTTGGGTCTGGACTGGTTATATGTGGGAGGACTTACGCGAGCTGCCTATTATGGACCATATCGACGTTCTTGTAGACGGTCCTTTCGTCCAATCCGAGCGGGATCTGACTCTGTTTTACCGTGGCAGCCATAACCAGCGAGTCATTGATATTCCCAGGTCTAATGAACTCGGATACGCCGTTCGATGGAGTGGCGGACAGCGGTGGAGATGAACTGAGAAATCGCGTCGCAAACATTCACTTTTATAGGAGGAAACAATACGTTTTCTCCTAGTTTCTATTTTTATACGAAAGAGGTTGATAGTTATGAAAGTAATTAAGAGAAATGGCACCGAGGTCGAATTCGACAGAGCCAAGATCAACACTGCTATTTCCAAGGCCAACGCGTCTGTGGAAAAAGAACACCAGATGGAGCCGTGGGAGGTCGCTACTATCGCTGTACAGGCTGAATCTGTCATCAGTGATCTGAATCGAGAATGCTCTGTTGAGGAGATTCAGGATATCGTGGAGTCTCTGCTCATGAAGTCTGGTTGTCACTGGGTCGCTCGTGCTTACGTGCGTTATCGTTACGATCGTGAGAAGCTGAGACAGAAGAACACCATTGACGATTCTGTCCTGGCGCTGATCGATGGTGTTAACGAGGAACTGAAGCAGGAGAACGCAAATAAGAATCCTACTGTGAACTCTACTCAGCGTGACTATATGGCCGGTGAGGTGTCCAAGGACCTGACTCGTCGTGTTCTGCTGCCTCGGGATATCGTGGAAGCTCACGATCAGGGCATTATTCATTTCCACGACTCCGACTACTTCGCTCAGCACATGCACAACTGTTTTACAGGAGGTACAAAATTTGTAACCGATAAGGGCGTCATGCCGTTCAAAGCTTTCAGAGATGGTGATACCGTTTATGTAAAAGACATGAATGGTGTGCTGCGTTTGGCTACTGTGAGGAAATACGGAAAGCGATTCATGCAGAAAGTAACTTTCAGGAATTGTAATTCTGAACATGTAGTTTTATGCACTCCTGATCATAGATGGGTTCTTGATGATGGGTCCGTGACGACAAACCTTCAAGTTGGTGACAGACTTATTGGCACGGTCGATTCTACCGATTTCACTATTGAAACCTTGGAAGACGCCGAAGCATTCTGTATCGGTTTCACTATCGGTGATGGATGCGATTTAAAGAATGACGCTGTTAGAATTAGATTATGCGGTGACAAACGGCGTTTTGCTGATATTTTCAAGCTCGCTGGCTATTCTATCCGGGAATCTTCTAGGATGAATGGTGATATTATTGCATATCGACATCGGGCTTTTAAGCAGAATTTCTTAAATGGCAGAGGATGGCGTTTCATGTCCGCTCGAGAAAAGCAAATGGTATTTCACGGACTGTATAGTGCCGATGGTGCAACGAAAGCCAACCGCTTGTGCACGGCTGATGATAGAGTCGAGGAGTTCATCGAAGAAGTGTCTTGTTTGGCCGGCTATTATATTACTAGCAGACGGGAAGATTTCCATGATACTACATATCTGGAAAATGCGCGGCTCGTCACGTATCAATTCATGAGAGAGCAACCCGCTAATCATCTTTGGAGAGTCGTCGATATTACACCGTATCGTAGTGAACCGGTTGACGCTTGGTGCGTTGAAGAACCCGTGACTCACACCTTCACCCTCGATAAAGGCATGGTGACTGGAAATTGCGATCTTGTAAACCTGGAAGACATGCTGCAGAACGGCACTGTTATTTCCGGTACTTTAATTGAGAAGCCTAAGAAGTTCTCTACTGCCTGCAACGTCGCATTCCAGATCGTGGCTCAGGTCGCTTCTAATCAGTATGGTGGTCAGACCATCAGCCTTGCACATCTGGCTCCTTTCGTCAATGAGACTCGTAAGAAGTACAAGGGTATGTTTGAAGATCTGAACGACGATGTTATCGAAAAGCTGGTTCGGGAGGATGTTAAGAACGGCGTTCAGACTATGCAGTACCAGGCAGTTACTCTGCTGAGTGCTAATGGACAGTCTGCTTTCTGTACTCTGTATATGGATATTAACGAAGTCGAAGATGAACAGACTCGTAAGGATCTGGCTATGGTCATTGAGGAAGTTCTGAAGCAGCGTACTCAGGGCACTAAGAACGAGAAGGGTGTTTGGGTTACTCCCGCATTCCCCAAGCTGATCTATACTCTGGACGAGAATAACGTCTATCCTGATT
>JAEIGA010005703.1_pt1 | contig 18966 bp, 26 predicted proteins | sample 9270691 | NCBI WGS metagenome assembly JAEIGA01 (sample SAMN17057246, study PRJNA624740) | gut metagenome | biome: biome; isolation source: fecal sample | host: Bos grunniens | place: China: Xizang | collected 2019 | reverse complement strand
CAAATAGCAATTATAATTATTGGAAGTATATATTTAAGAGTGAATTTCTATTTTTTTCCAACTTTAAACTTAGATAATTTGTTTAATGCAGGCATTACCTTTTCCACACCATAATACCAGGAAAATATTATTGACTGAATACAAACCAATATTAAAATAGCAAATTCATTTACAAAACTGTCTACAAGTTCAAGCAAATGACTGCCTATGCTTGTTGCAAAAATCAGTGAACAAATGCATGCAATAATGGATAATATCGTTACCCCTTTTTTACGGGACCATCCAAATTTATCCAAAATTGAGGATAATAAGGGTTCGAATAATGCAAATGAAGATGTAATACCTGCAAATAATATTGACAGGAATAATAATGGACCTAAAATATGCCCAATAAAACCCATTGAATTAAAAATTTGTGGAAATACAACAAATATTAAACCTGACCCATCAGTCACCAAATGTTCAATAGGAATAGATGAACTTACAGACATGTATCCCAAAATAGAAAAGACACCTACTGCTATGAATATTTCATATAATGAATTTGCAGTAACTACCATCAATACATCATCTATCAATCTTGCATCATCATTTAAATAGGTAGCATAAGTATACACCATTGCCTGACCTATGCTTAACGTGAAAATGATTTGTGCAAATGCAGCAAGCCATACTCTAATATCCAAAAGCGCATTCCAATTAGGGTTTAAAAGTGCATATAATCCTACCTTAAAACCAGGCAGACTGAATGAATACACAAAAATGAAAAGCATTATAATGAAAAGCATTGGCATTAAAACTCTTGAAACCCTACCTATTCCATCATTTACATCATGGTTTGATATAAACCAGAAAATTACCCACAGAACAATAATGCCAATGAAAGTAGGAACTACAATTCCTATAGGGGAAGATAAATCCGAATTTCCACCAACATTATTTGTAAAAAATGAAGCTGTATCTAATCCCCATCCGAAATTAAAACTATTAAACAGATATACCAAATCCCAGCTTAAAATTACCATATAATAAATAACAACTATAAAAACCAATAAAACAATCATCCAAGCAAATATTTCAAATTCTGGTCTAATATCGCGCATCAATTTCGAAAAACTCTTCTTTAGACTAAAACCCAAACCATATTCCAAAATTAAAAATGGAACACCCATTACGGCAATTGCAATAAAATACGGAATGAAAAATGAACCGCCGCCATTATTGTACAATACATAGCTGAAACGCCATATATTTCCAATTCCAATTGTCAGACCAACCATTGCAACAAGAAATGTTACAACAGAATTCCACTGGGATGATTTGTTCATTTTATCATTAAAATTTATTTAGTGTAATTTTTCCATAATTCAGTCTGGAGAACACTTTTTTTACTAATTTCCTCTAATTTCAGGAATAATTTCCAAGGCATAGCCAAAGTCAAATATTCATTAGGTATAAAGTGTTTGGTTTTTGACCTGCCAGCCAAATCAATAGGTCCTAAAACAGGAATAGGATCATCGCTTTCATCCTGCTTAAATACATAGTTTCCTATTGACTGGCATGAAGATGCCTGAGGCGTCAATAGACATGCATCTTTAGTTCTGAATGATGTGTTTAGCTGTATTAAAATAGTTAGTTCCAATGGATTTAGAGTAAATATAACAGACTTTGGAATTTCTCCTTCATTTAAGTTTTCTATTCCTTTAAAAATTACATATTCCCCTTCATCATATATCGGCCTATTCTTAATGTTTTCCTTTGCGGTTTCAAAATCAGTGAAAATCCTTTCACCTTCACGAAACATCTCGCTAACACGAGGCATATTATCAAGTTTTTGCTGATATGATTCCTTATCAGGAGCACTTTCAATTCCGCATGAAAGAAAACTTGCCTGAAAATCTATTGCATCCTCATCTGGAAGACCGGATCCCCAGCCAAAACCTGCAGATATTCCCCCACAGCTTATATTTTCACGGCCAAAATATGTTGTTGTTCTTTTAGCTATAGTCTGAGCTACAAAACTCATTACACACCCACCTTTTCCAGGTTTTGGTCCTTTTGCATCCTCAGGTTTTTCATCAGATTTTAAAAGAACGACAGGTGGGAACCTTAATTGCAGTTCATCAGAAATGTAACATTCCATCTTAATACCCCAATTAATATTTTATTGAACAAATTATTAAAAGATATGTGTATTGATGAAAGCAAAAATGAAAATGTTAACTATAGCATCAATTATTTTTAAATAACCCTAAGTTATCATAGTTACTTCACTATCAACATACAAAATAATTAACCGATATTGCATTTAAATTAATTGAAAAAGTCTTTTAATCTATGAGAGATAAATGAATAACCATCATGGAAATAACAAAAGAAATCATTGAACAAATACATGAAAAACTAAATCAGGTTTCACCGCTGAATTATGACTGCGGAAAACTTTGCGGTGAAATATGCTGCGTTTATGATGATGAGGATTATCCAAACGATGATTTGATAATTTATCTTTTGCCCGGAGAGGAATTATTATATGACTCGTCCAAATCCTTTGAACTGATACATTATGATATAGAAGAAATCAGATATCCTCATTCATGGAAAGAGGGCGTTTATACGGTAAAATGTTTAAATCCTCCTAGATGCGAGCGTGAAATAAGGCCAATTCAATGCAGAACATTTCCACTGATACCACATATTGACAAAAATAACCATTTCTATTTAATATTTGATGAAAGCCAGTATCCATACAAATGTCCATTGATTAATGACAATATTGAGCTGAATGAAGACTTTATTATTGAAACATATAAAACCTGGAGACTATTGCTTCAAAACAGACTGGTCTATGATTTGGTGGATATGGATTCCAGAAAAAGGGAAAATAGAAAAATAAAATACAAAATAGTTCGATAACATGTTTAGACAAATGAGAAGATACAAGCAGGAATTGACAGAAGAAGAATGCATTGACATATTAACAAATGAGCCTCGGGGAGTATTGGCTCTTCTCGGTGATGAAGACTATCCTTACGCCATTCCAATGAGCCATGTATATGCCGATGGAAAAATATACTTTCACGGAGCAAAAGAGGGCCACAAAAACGATGCAGTCAAAAAATATCCGAAAGCATCCTACTGCATTGTAGATGAAGGTATTAAAAGGGAAGATGAATGGTGGTATACATTCAAAAGCGTGATTGTCTTTGGAAAAATCAGAACCATAAATGAAAGCAGTGAAAAAATAGATAAATTAAGGCATTTAGGAAACAAATTTTTCCCAACACCGGAAGAAACTGAAAAAGAAATCAAAAGGTTATTGGATAGAACTGAAGTTTTCGAATTAACCATAGAACATATGAGCGGTAAAACTACTGTGGAAAAGTAATTAATGAAGCACTTTATCAATTATGTAGCCTATTATAAAGCCAATTATTGCGACAGGAGCTGCAAAAACTAATCCAAACAAAATTGATCCAAAAATTCCTGCGATACCTGCACCTGTAGTCAAAGTGAGAATTAATCCGAATCCGGTAAACGCACAAAAGACAACTAACGTAGCACATTTAGTCTTGGCAAGTCTTAATCTGCCATTATTCGTGTCATATTTATACATTAATTTAGTTTTAATGGAATCCAGTGGATTTGCAGAGTAAGATTGTCCTTTTCTTACAACCTTGAAATCCTTTTTTAAACCATCCACATTCTCATCGAATGTTTTTAAATTAACGCCGCATTCATGACAAAAGCTTACGCCATCTTCGTTTTCATATCCGCAGTTATAACATCTCATGGCTATTCAATCAAATCTTTGTTTCCAGTTTCAATTTTATTTACAACTTTTTGTCCTTCGTCAGCCATATCGCTGAACATCTGAATTGTTTCTTTCATTCTAGGAAGTGCCTGTTCTTTGTAATCACTCACTTCTTGGATAGCTGCAATAGCTTCAGCAAAGGAATTTTGAAGAATTTCAGGTGAAATCATAGCTTCTGCACTAGATTTTTGAATTTCAGCACCTTGGTCACGGAGCATATGTGATGTGGATTCAATAATGCTGCCTGTAGTTTCATTTAAGATATTGATTTTATCCATTACTATTTTTTGGTCGTATAATGCACTTGCAACCATTACACCAGTTCTTAAAGCGGTTACGGTTACATTCTTAGCACGGTTAACACCACGGATTAGCTCCTTATTATTTCTTCTGATAACATTTAATGAGACAATTCCCTGCTGGTTTATTACAATCATCTGCTGCATATCCATGATTCTTTGCCTTAATGGGAATAGAATTTCTTCCTTAACAAATGAAATCTTTTCAGGGTCAACGCCATCCATTTCAGCCTTTTGGATTTGCATTTCTATTGACTCATCCATTTGCTTTCCAAGTTCAATATCGGCCAAAAGCTTGTTGGTTACTTCCCTCAAGTTGTTTTCTTCAGCAATGAGAGTCGTATTATCATTCTGTAATATTTTACTGCTGTGGTCTAGAGATTCTATAATCTGTGCAATAGCAACTTCAGCTTTCTGATATCTTGTAAAGTATTTTCTTACAGGATTAAAAATATCTCCTAAAACTCCTTTTTTTGTGAAATCTACCTTACCAGGGTCTAAATCTTTCATCTGATAATTCAATTCAGCCAATTTATCTCCGATATTTTCAGATTCAGAGCTACCTTTACTTAAATCAACAAAACGAGTACTTAATAAATGATTTTTTTGTGATGATCTTGTCATGTCATTCAAACCAAAATCATCCAAAGGTTTTAAAATGCTTTCCCTTTCTGAAGGATTATTTAAATCAGCATCAAATATGGCTACTGCATTATTTTGAGCCTGAGTTTTAAGATTTGAATTTTCCAATTTTTCCTGTTCTACCTTGATTGTATCGTCTACTTCATTTTGTATCTCATCAATATTAAGTGAAAATTCAGACATTTCCATAACCTCATTAAAATACTATATGTTATATTATATGGTGTGGTTACTTTTAAAGTTATGTATAAAAATTGTTATTAATCATATTTCTTTACGGAATCTATTAAATCTTTCATGTCATCAAATAAATTCTCAACATCAGTATTGCTATCCTTATTTGAACTTAAATTAATAATCAATTCATTTGTCAAATCATCGATTTGAGAAATAATAGCTTTCATATTGCTAATCTTATTTTCAAGTTCAGTGTCAATTCTTGGTGTTTCACGGGTAGCTAACTGGACAATGTTTAATGCTGAGTCAACCTGATAGTTAAAGACCTTAGTACAATTTTTAACAGCATCCATAAATTTATCATATGTAATTTGAGGAGGAGCAAAAGATTTTTCAATGAGATTAATAACGATTTTCTCTTTTGCATCATATTCTGTTTTAAGAGATTTGACCTGATCTTCATATCTTTTAAGGGGAGCATCTAAATTGATAACTGGAGTATCTTCTACAGGGTCCTTTTTTTCAGTCCTTTGGGCAACTTTACTTTTATCTGCATTTTGATTAATCAGATAACGGAGTCTAGTTTGCAAACCCTCTTCACTTACGATATTTAGCCTAATTTCCTCTTTAAGCTGATTTCTGATATGCTGTCCTGTGTGAATATCAATACCATTGGCCCTTAGAAGAGCCTTATACTCTTCACTTAAACTGAAACCACCAGTCAATTCCTCTAATTTTCTCTCAGCAGGACTTTTTGAAAACATTCCCATTTTACAAACACCAGTATTAATTATATTTTAATTGATATATGAAATTTGCTCTTCATTAATCAATGGATAATCAATCAACACATTTGAATCCAAGTCTTCTTCCATTAATTTGACTGCAGTTATTTGACTATTATTGTATGTTTTATAATATAAAATAGCATCATTTGTATTATAGCAGGAAGTGTAAATAGTATACTCATATAAATTAGGGTCTGCTATGAATGTACAGCCGTTTTGCTGTTCCACTGATGCCAGAATATGGAAAAATTGGGATACACTTTCCTTTTCACCATCACCAGAAAATGAATTTGCACGTGTGAAAGCAACTTTAGCAAATCTGGATGAAGAAGATAAATCACCCGGAAGACCAATAGCACCCATTCCCCTTGAATACTCATCCAAATCAAAAGATTTGGAAAATGAATTATCAGGATTTTTATTGGACAGACCCATATATTTATTTAATTCTGACAACTGCTTATCAAAAGGAGGATTATTTGTCAAAACTCCAACAGGATTATCATATACCTTTAAACCATCTTTTAAAGGTTCGACAACAATAGCTCCACTGTCATCAGATATCATCCAATGAAGAGGAGACAAAGGCAATTCTTCAGAAAAATTAATGTTAACCAGATTTATATTTTCAAGGGCTTTTTTAACTTCATTGACATTGGAAAAATTGCTTAACAAATAAGGTATAAATTCAAAAGGAGTAATGTTAATCATTCCTTCCTTTTCATCAAGATAACAGGCATTGCCTGCAAAATTCAAACCAGCTATTGATAATCCCTTTTCATTGCATGCATCATAATACAATGGATATTCATCTATTCCTGCTGCAACACCAATTATTGCATGATGTGATTCAATTGAATCGATTAGCTTAAAGTCAAATTTGAAATTACGTGGAGTAATAGTTACTTTTTCATTATAAGATATTTCATAGTCAAAGTTACGACCAAAATAATGGTTTTTTGTTATATAATTAGCTGAAGTACACATTAAAATCCCCTCATAACTTAAGAAGTTTTGCCGAATTTTCATATAAAATCATTGATCTTTCCTCATCGGTCAAATCAATTTTATTGAAGTATTCCATTTCGCTTACAGCTTCCCACATAGGATAATCAGTTCCCCACAATACTTTATCTGCACCATAAGCATGAATTAACTCTTTTGCCGTTTCCGGTGAAAGTGCATATAAACTGGAACTTAAATCAACGTAAAGGTTTTCTCTTCCTGCCAATTGACGGGTAGCATCTTCCCACATACTCCATCCTGCAAAGTGAGCGCCAATAACAGTCATTTCAGGAAACTTATCCAAAAATGGAATCAGCTGTTCTGGATTGGAATAATTGTATCTGAAATCACCGCAATGAATTAAAAGCGGAACTTCACCTGCATTAATAACTTCACCTAAATCAAATGCTCTTTTTTCATTTAATGCAAAAAGCTGAAAATCAGGGTGAAGCTTGACTCCTTTCAATCCAAGTTCAATCAGATAATCAAAATCTCCCTGAATATCATCACTGTCAGGGTGCAGAGTTCCAAAACCGGTAAATAAATCAGGGTGCTGACCTACCTCATAACTAATAAATTCATTTATTGATTTGACTTGTTTTGGAGAAGTTGCAACAGAATGAATTAAATAATGAACAACACCTACATTATTACCATCCTTTATTAAATCATCAGTTTTACCATTTAAAGACATGTTTAAATCATAGAAATCCTTAATTCCTTCAACAGCTTTTGAAGCAATTTTATCAGGATAAATATGACAATGAGCATTTATCACTTTTTGCATTATATTCACCAAATAATAATTATAATTGTTTTTATTAAAATAATTATTTAATATTTTGAAAATAATGTAAAACAAAAAATTCAGAAAAAAATTATAAGATATCCTCTTTAGGAGGATACTTAATGGCATTTTTTTCCATCTTGTTTAATATAATTTCTTTTACATCCAAATCCAGCTCAATAGCCATCAAAAAGCAATAATTCAATACATCAGCAAGTTCATCTGCAACTTCTTCTAAATCGTAGTCTTTTCCCCATTGAAAGTGCTCCAACAATTCTGCCGATTCTATTGATATTGATTTTGCAAGGTTTTCTGGAGTGTGGAACTTTTTCCAGTCACGCTCACTTTGAAACTTAATTAATTCCTGTTTAATCTCTTCCATGAAATCATTCTTTGTTGTTTTTCTTTCTTAATATTAATGAATATTTCTGAGAAAACTTAACAAATGTATGGGGGTTAATCTCATTATAATTTCTGTGATACATATTGTGGCACTTGTGACACATTACAACCCCATTATCTGGACTGAAATATATGGGATTTGAGGAATCGCATTTGATGATGTGATGCGGCTCCAGATTTTCATCAGTTCCGCAGATTACACATTCATCATGCTGCCACAGCAGTTCTCTTGCCCAGGACTTTAGCTTCCAGTATACCTGGGAAGAATGAATCTTCTCAACACCAATCATAATTACACCCCCATCAATTATCCAAATACTCCAGATCAACTCCGGCTTCAGTATATTCGAATACCAATGGCGTATTTTTACAGGTAACTGAAATTACTCCACAGTATTCTGTGAAGTTATCTTCAGTCAGTTTCTCAAATAGATTATTTGAGATGGACCTTGGAAGCCTTCGAGGAATTTTTGAAGGAATCCTCCTAGGTTTCTTATTCCTGTTAATGAAATCTTCACTTAAAATGAATTCCATTAACATGAATCCTTCGTTTGTTTCTAGTTCAAATGCATTAGATTCAGTTATTAAATCTAAAAAGTTCAAAGTTTGAGTAAATGATGGATTTACACAAACGTGGTTATTACAATTTGGACAATTTTCCATTTAGCATCCCTCCCCGGTTATAACAAAATATAGTTTACAAATAAGATACAGCTTAACAAATAACAAATCATTATTAAAATATTTTCAATAGCAAATCACTCCTTTAAAAAAGATTTAATCATAAAAGATTAAATCATCAATCAGTTCATTAGCTATCTGGGCTAAAATGTCATTTTTACTAAATTGTTCAAAGTGTGGTTTTTTGATATAGCTGGTTTTACCTATGGTAATTTCATCACCACGGATTTTGATTCCAATATCGGTGATTTCATCTAATGCAGTTTCAGGTATTTTGATCGTGGTCTTTGTAGACCCGCTTTCTATTTCTACAGTAATTAAATTCTTTTCAGTGCTCATTTCAACCAAATGAATCAATCTAACATAGATTCCATTTTCATTGATTTTTCTTGACACGAAATCAAAAAATTCATCATCCATCTTATCAAAGGTGTATTTTTCATCTGCAAGCCCAAGGAGGGTTGGCATTTCATCACTTGCAGAGAGCTCTTCAACATAGAATGGGAATTCGTCAGGCACAATTACAGTATTTTCAATAGTTTTTCTCACATTAATCTTCATATTTCTCCTCTTTTATGGTAATGGTAATCAAATTCAACAACAAATGCTTAAATTTAAACAAATTGTCAAATATAAACGGTTATAACCTCCTTTTAAAAAATACATTCAAAAGCAGTTTACAATTTCAGGAAAAATTAATTAGATTAGAACACTGCATATCCAGTGACTTTTACAAATGCTATCATATTTATCAACTCCCTTTAAAGTTATGATAAATTCGTATATAGTCAGTTTTCAAATGGTGTGATTATCTTCAGTACAGTACTTAATATTATATAATCCATAGTATATAAACCTATTGTTTTTTGAGGTGATTTTGATTAAAATTTTAAATAAATATTAAAAAGAAAAATATTAAAATTAGCATCTACAAAGAAAATAATATGATTGGAAATGATTGGGATTTAGTTTTAAAAAAAGAATTTGAAAGTGATTATTTTAAAAAAATAGAAGAGTTTACAAATAACGAATATGCGACAAGAACAATTTATCCGCCAAAGGAGGATGTTTTTAATGCATTTAAGTTTACTCCTCTCAGCAATGTAAAAGTTGTAATTTTAGGCCAAGACCCATATCATGAAGAAGGACAGGCCCATGGGCTTGCTTTTTCAACACCTGAAGGACGGCCGATTCCAAGATCCCTTAAAAATATCTTTAAAGAAATCGAAAATGAATACTCCTACCCCATACCTGATTCAGGTTGTCTTGAATCATGGGCACATCAAGGGGTTTTCTTATTAAACACTGTCCTGACCGTACGTGAAGGTGAAGCCAATTCACATAGCGACTGCGGTTGGCAAACATTTACAGATAATGTAATTAAAGCATTAAATCAGCAGCCACAACCTATCGTTTTTTTATTATGGGGAAAACAGGCTGAAAAGAAAAAAGAATTTTTAGATAATCCTAATCATTTGGTTTTAGTTACTTCACACCCAAGTCCTTTTTCTGCGAGAAGAGGATTTTTTAACTCAAATCATTTCAAATTAGCTAATGGATTCTTAAAAGAAAATGGTTTGGATGAAATAAACTGGAAACTCTAATATAATAATTCTTCCAAAACCAGATTATCTATATATGTAGTATCGTCCTTTAAGGATTCTATGTGATGAATTACATTAAGTTTCAAATCTTCGAGCTTAATGCGACCTTCCACACTTTTGAAATCAATTAAAAAATTAAATTCATATATCAGTTCATCTGAATAATTGAAAACCCTCCAGTTCTGGCCCTCAATATGAATTGAATGAACTGACCATTTGCTCATCAGATTATTGATTTTTAAGCTTACCTGATCTACATCAAAATCAGTGTAGTATATTTCCTTTTTAGTCATTTCTCTGATATTATTGCTGATGGATGGCAAATCAGTTATAAATTTTATATTAAAAATGAAAATAAATGATTCATTACTTATGAATCAATAAAACATCTCTTTCAGTACCTTTCAATACTCTTTCAGCCACACGTCCCATGAAATATTTTTTCATGGATGATGTACCTGATGCCGCAATAATGATTAAATCAACATCTTCCTTTTCAGCAACGTCAATAATTGTTTCTGATGGAATTCCGGCAATAACCAGTTTTTTTAATTTTACATCATCATCAAAACGACTAGCCATACTTTCAACATTAGCCTTAGCTTCATCTTTAAATTCTTTATTCATATTTTTAACAGTATTTTTATTATGAAATGGTGTGTTTGCTTCTATTTTACTTGCAACACCCAATATAATAATCTCTCCACCGTCAGCAAGCAATCTAATTGCTCTTTCAACTTCATTTTTAGAAAGTTCAGACCCATCAGTCGGCAATAAAATTTTATCAAACATCTTTAATAACTCCAATAATTATATATATTTTTTCTTACATTTATATTATTTCTTTAAATTTTTCCATTTCTTCTAGAACAAATTTCAAGTTTTCTGAATTTCCAATACACTCATCATCAATATATTTCATCTGGTCATTTAATTGCCTTAACCTAAACCTGAATGCCAAAATTAGACTAACTGCATCCTGAAAGACTTCAATATCATTTACACGAAACAGTAGCTCTTCAATTTTATTTAATGTACCTAAAATATTATTTTCAAAAAGCAAATTTCCATCAAATTCCCTCTGGCAAGCTATTATGGAATCATATATTTTTTGACAGTCAATTTCTAATGAATCAGAATTAATGGGATTAATTTCACTACTTTTCATTTAAGAAAACACCTTAATACGAGTATATTAATATAATTAGCTAAGATAACACCAGAATATTGTTGTAATTCCTATAACTTTCAAACTCACTATAAACAATATAGTGACCAGGATTTAGTCTGATATTTAATGTTGCAACACCATTAGAATCTGTTAAACGATAATAGTCCACTCCATTCACACGCAAAAGTACTTCTTGATTGGGTCCAATAGATTTTCCATCCCTTAAAATTTGAACCTGATATTGGCTTTGATTATTATAATTTTTAATAAGATCCGTAGAATTGAAAGTGATTTTATCTACTTTAAATAATTTAAAAATGATGTCAGAAGTATTGTGATTAGTATCATCTATCGCATAACTCGCATGAAAACTTAAAAAAATAAAGAATAAAAAAATAATTAAATATTTATATCTCATTATAACCCCAAATATTTAATGTTTTTTATTGTATATGGATAATGGAATCAAAAATAACCCCAATAATAATAATGCAAAAGGATTTCCAGCAGGATTTAAATTAATAGGTGCATTATTAACTATTTGGCCAGAGCCATCAATATCAGTTTGATTAGATCCATTATTGCCACTTTCTGGCTGAACAAAAATTTCTAATGGAATTATGCTGGATCCATCGATACTAGCTTCAAATATAGCAGTAACATTTGATACTAAAGCCCGACAAATAAAAGTGTATCTGAGAATTTGACCAGAAGCTATAGAATCAATAATAAACATTCCATTTTCATATTCAGATGGATAAATCAATAAATCGAATTCTTTTGGTATTTTATAGAAAATTGTTAAATTTTGTATGGCGTTATTACCATTATTCTTGACATCCACATAAACATCGACAACGTCACCCTTTGAAACAGTTGAAGGTTCATAAGACTGACTTATATCAACATCTGGGGTTGAAATGTCTTCTGAAGTATCATTTACAAAGCCAGTATCATTTTCACTAGCACTAACAGCATTAGTTAATGCAAAAATGGAAAAAACCATAATCAATGCAAATAATACATATTTAACTTTCATTTTAATTACCACAAGAATACCTAATTAATACTTAAACAAATAAATATTTTTTACATCATATTATATAAACATTATAGTGAAAAATCGCTAAAAATATCAAATTTCAAAAATAAAATCTATTTGATACAATTTGGAAAAATGAACATCAATGTCTAATTATCCATAATAATTAATATCCAAATATATTTTCATTCAAATTAAAAAATTTAACCTCAAATCAAGAAAAATAGTAAAAAAATGGAATATTTTAAAAAAATTTTGATTATAAAAATCTATTGTAGAATGAACATATTCTAATTTTAATAAAATATTTACTTATATTAAATGAATATTCCCATAATTTTATAATAAATTAATTAATAAAATAAAAAAATTTTAAATTTATTGGTAATGAAAAATTAACCAATGAAAAAATGAAAAGTTATGAATGTAGATTTTCGCCGAATCTTTTAATAAATATTTTAGCCCATATAAAACCTACTGTTGACCCGACAAAACATCCAAAGACAACACCTGCATATATTCCAACCAGACCCCATCCGAAAATAAATGCAAATATATATGCAAATATACTTTCAAATATTAAAGATCTTAATAAAGTAAGTATTAAAGAATTAATTCCCTTACCGACACCCTGGAAAAGCATTGAAGACATCATACCATGAGGAATTGCAAGAACAAATAAACTTAAAACAGATAAAGCTGTTGCAATATGTGGAGCCAATACTGAACTAGAAGTAGTATATGAAAATATTGAAGCTATTTGGTTGGAAAATACAACCATTATCACACCGATTATAACTGAAAGAAGAAAAGACAGTTTAATTGAATAGCTATGTGTTGTCTTTAAGTTTTCCACATTACGTGCACCATATGCAACACCAGCCACAGTTATTACTGCAGTACCAATACCTATTAATGGAATCATAGCCAATTGAACTATTCTCATTGATGCTGTATAAACAGCAACAGCAGTTGTTCCGGCAACTATTACAAGCATTCCATTAATAATAATAGCTAAAGCTGAAAATATAATGGTTTCAAGTGTTGCTGGAATTGCTACCAACAATATATCAATAATAATCTGTTTATCAAATGAAAAGTTTTTTAGAGATAAATCCAAGAATAAATCTTTTTTACCCCAAATCCAGTAGGACATTACAAGACAGGATAATATAGCTGAAAATACGGTTGCCCATGCAGCACCAGTTATTCCAAAGTTTAAAACATAGATAAATATAGGATCCAGAATAGCATTCAGCACTGCTGTAATGGCAATTGCTATCGTAGCTCTCCTCATATCTCCTTCAGATCTGAATATTGCTGAAGCCACATTTGAATATACAAATATGAAAAGAGCTGCAAATATAATATATCCATATTCAAGAGCATATCCTAAGGAATCACCTGCACCTATCATTATCAATAGGGACGGCAATAATAAAATCATCAATACTGTAAATACGACTGAGATAACAATACATAAAAAAACTGCATGCAAAGCAGAATTATTCGCTTGCTTACTGTCTTTTGCACCAATATAACGTGAAATTAAAGAATTGGCACCGGCACCAATACCTCCACCTAAACCAACCAGAAGTAAAAATAATGGAGTGATGAATCCAATAGCTGCAAGAGCCTCAGGACCTAATCCTGCAACCCATATACTGTCCGCTATATTATATATCATGACTAAAATCATAGAAGCCATAATAGGAATACTTAATTTAACAATAGCTTTTTTAGGATCTCCCCTTATCAATTCAATGTTTTTTTCATCAGCCATTATCTATCAAACCCTCATAGTACTTTCATTGTTTAACATAAAAAACTCAAAAATAGACATGATTTTTCTTTATGATTAACAATCATTAAAAATTATATGGTTCAAATCATTTAAAATATTTTTGGATAAATTAAGTTTTCAATTGAATTATTCATACTTCACTTTTTGAACAACATCACCCTCAACAATTAAAAAAATATGAAATATTGTTTTGCCCATGTAGATTTATCGTTTGAAAGAATAATAATTAGAAATATGGATAAATTTAATGAATTTTAACCATTATTAAAAAGCATGATTAATTGATTAATATAAATTTAATGAAACGTAAAATCAATCTTGTGACATTGAAAATTCGTCATAATTCCTGTACCGGATAACATCCAAAAAGAATTTTCTTTTAACCGGCCCCAATTCTTTCAAAAAATCATCATAATAAATGGAATCCTTTATTTCCAAATAGTCTTCATGGATTAAATCAAACAATGGCTCTTTACATTCATCTACGATTTCTGATAGCGCAAATCTCGGCCCATTAATTTTATATGCAAGCAAATCAAACTTATAATCTTCATAAAATCCGTTTTCAATAAATCTTCTCATTAATTCCTGGCCTGCAGCAACAGTATCCAAATAATTACAGTCAATAACATCAGTGATTGATTTTGCATGCTTCCTATGATAATACAGATGTTTTCTGATAATGGAAATCCTTTGGGCTTTTAAAAAGATTTCAAAGAAAAAAGGCATGTCCTCAAAGTAAATTCCCTCCACAAACTTAACTTCAGATTCCTTTAAAAAAGAATTTTTATAAATTTTCTGACATGCATTGACGGACAAGTCAAACAGAAAATCCCTGCATGCTCCGGGAGCAAATACACAATCATCAAATGACTCATCAAAAGAATTCAAATCAAACCAGTCATTGCCTGAAACATTGCCCGTTTCATCATCATAATATTTAATTTGAAACATGGTAATGTCTGTTCTTTTGGATTTTGCTTCATTGTATGCAATTTCCAATGCATTCAAGTCAAACCAATCATCTCCATCAAGAAACATCACATATTCTCCAGATGCTTTTGCCATTGCATTGTTTCTTGATGCGCCAAGACCCATATTTTCCTGATTGATTAATTTAATGCGTTCATCATCATAGGAGTTAATTATATCCAAGGTAGCGTCAGTTGAACCATCATTAACAATAATAAATTCAAAATCACTTAAACTCTGATTTAGAATACTTTCAATAGCCTTTCCAATGAACCTCTCTTCATTGAAAACACATAAAATAACGGATACTTTCATACAAATTGCCTTATTAGTTTTAATATTTCAGAAATATTTGATTCAATCAACAAGTCATGCTTTGTATCATCAAAAATTATTAGCTTGGAATCCTTTATATTATCATTTAATATCTGTGCCAAGTTTAATGAAATAATATCATCATCACGGCCTTTCAGTATTAATGTTTCATTTTCAATTTTTGATAGCTGATCAGTAACATTGAATTCCATACCGATATCGATTCCATTTTCAATAGCTTTTATGTTGGCGGTTTCGGCCTTCATATTCTTAACCGTTTCCAGTACTTCCCTATTCTCATCATAAATCTCCTGGGGAATAACATACTTGATTATTGTATCAAAAAATGCTTCATAAGAAATGTTTATGGCCTTTTTAAACTCATTGAATTTGGATGTTAAATTATCATCATTCTCACTGAAACTGGACATTAAAACAAGTTTATCAACCAATTCAGGATATTTTAAAGCAAATGTTAATGCAATATTACCCCCTAAAGAAAGGGCTATCAAACTTGCTTTTTCAATGTTTAATTTCAAGAACAGGTCATGCAAGTCTTGTGCAAGCAAATCCATTGTAAATTTTTCATCTCCCCACTCGGACTCGCCATGACCTCTTAGATCATATGATAATACATTATAGTTATCGCTCAGCATTAGAGATAATCTTCTCCAATATTCAAGACTGTCACTTAATCCATGTATAAATATTATTGTTTTGTCTCCATTTCCTTCAAAGATATAATTTACATTCAACATATTATATAATTAGCAAATTATTTTTTAAAAAGTTTAGCATCATATTTAATAACATATAATGTTATATTATACAATATGAATTCAAAATTTAGATTAGCTAAAACTATTTCAACTTTTACAAATCCTCCCATTATATCAATACCATTATTTTTTATAATCTGTTTGACATTATCAATAAATAATTTATGGGAGTTTCCTCTTTTAGAATTAATATCTCTTGTTTTTGCATCAATTTTACCTATGGCAATCATATTGTTCTGGGCTAAAAAAAGCGGCAATGACAATGACATTTCCAGAAGAGAAGACCGTTTTACTCCACTGATTATTGGAACAGTATCCTACTTTATAGGTTTTTTGATTTGCAGATTTTTAGGATTGAATGACTTTCTTACATTCTTACTGTTATGTTATACCGTTAACACATTTTTGGTAATGTTAATTACAACACAATGGAAGATAAGCATTCATACAACCGGATTAAGCGGACCCGTATGTGCATTAATCATTCTTTTAGGACCTGTTGGCGCATTATTCGGATTGCTGTATCCTATAGTGATTTGGTCTAGGGTTACCTTAAAAAAGCATACTATGGCACAGGCAATTGCCGGAGGTGTTTTCGGATTTATTATGACTGCTGTTGAAATGTTTTTATATATTTTCCTGTTCAATTTAAATATAGGCAATATATATCCAATACAATATGTTTTCGGATTTATTCTGGCGATAGTGTTTACTCCAGTAGTCTTAGGCATCTTTACTCATTTCAAGTATAGTAACTCACTGGTATTTTATTTTATTGAAATAAATGGGTTTTGCTTATTGATGGCAATATCATCAATCGATGTTGTTATAATTTATGTTATAACCACAATAGTTTCCATTTTTATAAGCAACTATGCCGGTGAAAGGTTTCCTTGGTATAAAATTATAAGAAGTAGTTAAGTGTTGAATTAACACTTACCTATCAATTATTCTTCCTACATCTATTTTTTTGGTATTATAATTAACAGCCTTGTGAACACTATTCAAGGAAGTTTTTAAGTTAGCTGCAATTGCTTCACGTAATTCATCATCAAATGGAGCGGTTTTATCTCCATAGAATTCGCAAATTTTAGAGATTTTTTGGTCTTCCAGGAAAATGAAATATTCTTTCCAGTGCTCGGTTAATTCACCTAAAAGGCTTTCAACATGAATAAACTCCTTATTTAATTTGTTTGCTTTTTCATATGCTTCCTTTTCTAGTGCAGAAAATTCAGCTATTTCCTCTTTAGTGTAATCTTTTAATAATTTTTTATCAGCCATATAATTCACCCTGAATAATTAGTTAGTAATAATATTATTTTCAATAATATTTAATTTTTTTGTGAAAACAATTTGAAAAAAAAAGTAAAAAATTGATTGATATTAATCAGGAATTGAAATTTTCTTTTAAAACCTCCAATCCATATTGCCGCAAGACCTAGCAAAGCCATTGCCATAGAATTAACTGTTGCGGGAAGTGTATCTTGAGCTGGTGAAGCCATATTAACAGAACTGTCAAAATGAACGTTGCATTATTCATCATATTATCTGCAGTTTCATCTTATATTTTTTAAAATTAGTTAAAATTAATATACGATAAGGGGGTGGGTGATGGTTGTGTTTAATAATATAATCATTTAATTTGAAAAGGAGAATTAGGTTTTTCTTCTTAATCCTCCAACTCCGATTGCCATGAGACCCAGTAAAGCAATTGCTATAGGATTACCTGCTTCTGGCAATGTTTCATCAGCTGCCGGAGCACTATCTGCCCGAGCATACGCTATATCATAATTGTTCGACCAGTTCGGATCTTCAGTAGCACTGATTGCAAATGCTTCTACAAAGAAAGGACCCTCATCTAAAGTTTTAGTTGCAATCAACATTTCAGTGTATTCAGCTGGTGCTAAATCCTCTAAAATCCAAACCCCATAATTAGCGGAAACTGGTAGGAAAAAATCACCGTAATATAATTGATAATCTGAGAAGTAAGCTAAATTATCAGATAAATGTACATGAACCTCAGGAGCTGATGCTACATCCGGACCTAAATTATAAGCCAGTAGCTTCCATACAATTAAATCTCCAAAATCATCTAGTTCCGTTACCTCAACACCAATATCTGCCTGTGGTGCAGCAGCTTGTTCTCCACCGGCTACTTGAAGAGGTTCTTGACTTTCAACTGCTTCATCTGCAGGAGCTTGTGCTAATGCAGGTGCATCTGATGCAACAATAGCATCATCAGTAGCATTATCTGCTGCGCTAACAGCACCTAAAGTTAAAGATAATGCTAATAATAATATAAATATATGTAAAATTGATCTTTTGTTCATAATCATCACGACTTATCCCATATTATATTAAATCAATTCTTAAAATAGACAAAAATTATGCATAATAAATCAATTGGATACAAACTGATTTAATATATTTTATTAATAAACTAGCATATAAATGTTTTTGTATAATATATTTTAATTTTTCTAAAAAAAATTCATAAAAAAATATATTAGATATAATTATATTCAGATATATTTTAAAATAACAAATATTATTCAATTTTACAAAATTGAAAATAGAATTTTTGAAAAATATAAAGTTTTTTACGAAAAATTTATGAAAACTTGTAAAAAAATAATGGAAAAATATGAAAAAAAATCTATTGTAGAAAAAAATTATTTAATTAT